>OLID01000619.1_pt1 | contig 13635 bp, 9 predicted proteins | sample 1609361 | NCBI WGS metagenome assembly OLID01 (sample SAMN05416778, study PRJEB24817) | seawater metagenome | isolation source: Sea water | place: Canada:Atlantic | collected 2013-07
GTGTTTGTATTGCACTCTATATAGGGTAGAAAAATCTATTTTGCAGACGTTACAGAGTTTGATACGTTGATTCATGGGCTACCTGTTCTTATAATAGTTTTAATACGTATAGTTTTTTTAACCTCCATTCACCGTCTTTGAAATAATTTTAGTTCTAGTTTTGCAGGCGATGTGATTTTTAAAGCACGTGCATGATTAATTACTTTAATGTAATGTGCTTCATCCTTAAACTGTGTCCAAGGAAGTAATTCTAATTTAGGCAATCCTTTAAGTTTAGCTTGCTCATTTAGTTTTTGCTGTATAATCCTATCAACAGGAAAGTGAGGGGGCTCATCAATATTACCGAGGCACCACTGGTATTTAAGATATAGGTTGAGCATTTTTTGAGCAATACCAAAATTGATTTTTCCGCCATTAAATATTTCTGAGAATTGTTTACTGCTATCGCTTACCGCTTTAATGTTAACTATATGTTGCCTGTCAGTTACTTTCGCTGTTTTGTATTGCGCCAAGATGTTTTCTACAACTACTATTGTATTGTTCTTAAAAAGTACTTTAGTGTCATTTGAAGCATTATCAACGGAAGCATAAGCTCTTTGAAAAGAAGCTCCAAAGGTGAGCATCCAAATTTCTTTATTTATAAAATCTTCTTTCATAGACTATTTAATACCCCCAATCATTATGTACAATTGGAAGGCTGTTTAATTCATTACGGTGAAGTCTCCATTTTGGCATGAACTCATTCATTAAGGCAATAAATCTATCATTATGGTTTCTTTCAAGAAGATGCACCAATTCATGAACTAAGATGTACTCGAGACAAATAGGTGGTTTTTTAGATAACTCCAGATTTAACCAAATTCTTTTGGCATCTGTATTACAGGCACCCCATTTTGTTTTCATTTGTTTTACACCCCAATCATCTGTTTTAACTCCTATAATCTTCTCCCATTTCTCAATTAATGGTGGAATTTGAATTTTTAGTTGTTTACGATACCATTCCCTCATAATTCTAGACTTATCTTCAACAGTAGCCGTTTTAGAAACTTTGAAACTTATCTTTTTAGTTCCGTTTACCTGGACTTTACTATAGCCGTCGTGTTCTTTAACTTCTAAAATATATCTTTTGCCTTGGAAGAAGTGACTTTCACCAGTTACATAATCACGCTTGGTTTCTCTGGCTTGTTCTTGGAAATTTTTAACATGCTTTTTAATCCAACCTAACTTACTAATGGCAAATAACCTCAGCATTTCTTTATCTGTATTTTGAGGCACAGCCAAACGTATTCTACCATGTGGTGGATATACAGCCAAATGCATATTTTTAATATCTTTTCTAACAACATCAATTTCTACACTGGCTATTTGTAATATTTCAGGATTAGTATTCATTCTGAGCTTTTATAATATCCATTAATTCCATAGTTTTTTGGGGGTCATTAATAAGCTTGTTGACTTCTATACGAAGCTTCTTCTCTTTGATACCTCCGTCACGCCAACCATCTAATTTATTATAACGAACTGCCTCATCCAAAACAAGAGATAATTCTTCATCATTTTCAAGGTTGTCGTATAGTGCTTGTTTTGCCTTTGTATTTATATTATTTGGATAAGATACGTTACTAGCAGGGTCAGTTACATTTTTAGCTAGCTGCTTTATTTGCTCTAAATAATTTTGATAATCTATGGTTTCTTGCTTTCTTTCTTGAATGATTCCATTTAACAATACTGACATTTTCTCGTAATACTTCGGATTGGTTTGAGATTCTTCATTGATTACTTTTCTAACATTGTTCTCAATGGTTTCTGCTACTGCTGTTTGTCTACCTTTCTTTTGGTCTTGAGGCGTACCTGCTACCTCATCACCTAATTTCACAATTAAATCTACCAGAGACTTATTTTCAAAGTCTGATATCTTTTCACTTGAATTGGCATCCAAATACATATCCATCAACTGTCTCATCCCAGGTTCAAAACGTTTAAAATCTAAATAATCTCCACTGGCTTGCTTAATTGTTTCTCTTAGGTCTGAATAATATTGTACTTGCCTTTTTATTTTGTTAGCTTCAGTTTCTGAATACCCCAATTTGTGCATTTCATTAGCTACATTGGCATAGGCTCTAATTAACTTAACTACTGCCTTATATAAGCCCACTCTTTTTTCTTCAGTTTCCTTTATTTCATTCGGGTTTTCTGTATTGCCACAAAAGAATTTAATATAACTTGGCTCATCCTTTGGATGCACTGGTTCACACAATGCAATAAGAGCCTCTAGAGCTGTTTCAAGACGCTCCTTACTCTCTGTAAATCTATCCTTTAATAATCCTTTCACATCGTCTTCGTCATAATTATCAAATGCTTTAGAAGTATAGTCTGTAATAGATTTCTGTAAGCTCTTGAATAAGTCTTTATAATCTATAATATACCCATATTCTTTCCCTTCTTTATCTACTCGGTTTACACGACAAATTGCTTGAAATAAGCCATGATCTTGCATGTTTTTGTCTATATACAGATACGTTGCAGATGGTGCGTCAAAACCTGTTAAAAGCTTATCTACCACTATTAAAAGCTTCATTTTACTGGGCTCTTTTATGAATTTTGCTTTTGCCTCGGCTTCAAAGTCTTCCGCAGATTTACCATTTAGCATTTTGGTATAAACCTCATACTTCAACAACTTATCTGTTAAGCCTTCACCTGTTTCTTCACCTTTTAAATCTCCATGATGCGGCTCATATGAAGAAATGATTGCACATTCTTCGAAGTTATTACTTTGAAAAATATCATAATATTTACAGGCTTGATGTATTGAACTTGAAACCAACATGGCATTACCTTCTCCTGTTTTTAATCTTGGTTTCGTTTCAAAATCAAAAATAATATCCGATACTATTTTCTCAAGTCTAGATTTGGAACCTAGTACTTTTTGCATGGTACCCCAACGCTTCTTGAGTTCTACTTTGGCAACATCTGTAAGACCAGCAGTTTTAGAATCAAACCATTCATCAATTCTATTTTGGTCTGTTACAAATTGCTCTACATCTCTAGCTTCATATAATAAATCCAGTACTACGCCATCTGCAACAGCTTCATCAAATTTGTATGGATCACCAATGTAGGGTCCAAATATTTCAATAGACTTTTGCTTATCCTTTTTAAGTAGTGGTGTTCCTGTATATCCAATAAATAAGGCATCGGGTAATATCATTTTCATGGCGTCATGCAGCTTCCCTGATTGGGTACGATGACATTCATCTACAAATACAAATATTTCTCCTTTTGCTTTAAAATTACTTCCTAAACTAGCTTTTAGTTCTTCGATAAATGAATCATAATCACCGTCTTCATTGTTTCTTCCAAACTTGTGGACTAGACTACACACCAACATTTCAGTTTTGTGATTTAATACACTGATTAAATCTCTACCGCTTTTGGTTCTATATATGTTTTCATCCACGCCTGTAAAAAGCTTTTGAATTTGATCATCTAATTCCTGACGGTCTGTAATAATAAGCACACGGCTATCTCTTACATTTTCACGAATCCATTTGGTAAGCCACACCATGGTTAAAGACTTCCCAGAACCTTGTGTATGCCAAAGAACACCACCTTGTTTAGTTCTTACATTGGTTTGTGCTGCCTTAACACCAAAATACTGATTAGGACGGCATAATTTCTTAACCCCTTTATCAAAGACTATAAAGTCATGAATAAGCTCTAGTAGTTTGTGTTTCTCACAGAACAAATAAATATGCTTGTCTAATAAATAGTCAAAATCTTTATCAGATTCTTCTTTCCAGGTTAAGAAATACTTCTCTGGGGTTTCTATGGTACCGTAACGCATTCCCTGTGTATCATTTCCTGCCAGTACAAACTGCATTGTAGTGAAAAACTTGGGAATAAAGGCGTCTTTTTGATTGTCTAGGTTCTGACGAATCCCTTGCTCAACACCTACCTTACTTCTTTTTAATTCTATGATACCCAGCGCAATTCCATTCACATAGATAACCACATCTGGGCGTTTGGTATGTTTACCTTGCACAGTAACTTCCTCTGCCACTGCAAATTGATTACTCTCTACATCCTTCCAATCGATAAGCCAAACAGTTTCTTTGGGTTGTCCTAATTCTTCACGAACGGTAACACCATAGCGCAATAAGTGATAGACTTCTTTATTGGCTTCATACAAACCACTAGATAGGTTATTGGCTGCTTTTACTACTTTATCAATTGCCTTTTGTACCTGTATTAAAGAATAGCCTTTCTCTAACAAATAGTTTCTTAGAATGCCTTCTTCAATGGCTTGTGTTCTTACTTCTTTTTCCCAGTCACCTAAATAGGTATAGCCTAATTCTGATTGAAATAATTGTATAACTCTGTCTTGTGAGGCTCTTTCTGGTTTGCCTATGTTAGTATTCATTCGTAACTAATTTTTTGTTTTTTACTCTGCTTTCCATCCTGTTTAGAAAAGCATTTTCTTCTCTTTTTATTGCATTAATATCTATATCCCTTAAATCAATGCCGTCTATTATATATTGTGTGTTGTCTTTTCCTTCCCCAAATAAACTACTAGAATGATTTTTAGATGCCTTTTCACTTGAATACTCTTTAGATAGCGGGTAAAGTAACCCTCCTGCAATCACCTTAAAATTCTTAGCATAATAATTTATATATGTATGTATTTGAAAGTAATCACTTCGGTCATAATCATAATAATCAAAATGCATTCTTTTATACTTTGCATCCCAAACTAATAGCGTGTTGTTTTTTTGAAATACTATATCTGGTATTAATTTCCGTTTAAAATCATTTTTAGCATAGGTTTGTATCACGTCATTTCGCAATTGCCATCCTTCTGGTGCTAACTTTTTTCTAATAATATTTTTAAGATATAACTCCCATATTTCTGCCATATCCAGGAAAAAACTCGTGCCATCCGTATCGCTGTTACTATTATTACCAAAGTTTTTACGCTTAATAATATCCCAAGACAAATCAACTACTGGCTTGTAAGATTTATAAATATTCTTGTAAATAATGTTCTTATACTCATTTTGTGTAATAAACTTACTAGACACTCTTGCTGAAAACAATTGCTCTAAGGCATTACTGGCAGCATGTGAAGCTTTGATATGAGCTATACCATATTCATATTTTAAAATACTATATGCCTGTTTTAAAATTTTTGTAATAGGCTCATTTGGTGTTTTCTCCCAATAATTACTCACAAGTTTACTTTGAGTTTTTAGCGGAATAATAGTGTGTCTAACATTTAGCCTGCCTCTTATTTTAGATCCTACAAAGGTTTGCTTTTTATTATTTCTTGGAAGCCCATGTTTATTCGCTTTTGAAAGCATGTTTAACCAAAGAAATGCAATTATTTTCTTAATGATAAATTGAAAATCTTTTTGCTTCTCTACCTTTTGGTTAGATTCACTAAATCTGATATTAAAAACCTCTTCTAACATTCTGTAAAGCTGGGTATTTCCAAACCTTGGCGAAATAACAATATGATACTTAACTCCTTTAAATGTAAAAAAAGATTCACCTACATACCTTCCTGCATACCATTTCCCATCCAAATAATTAAAACTAATGATGGGTGATTCATCTAACCGCACCTCTTTGTTGGGTGAGAATTGAAAGACATTACTTTTGCCTTGCGTACTTAAAAAGTGTTGAATAGCATCAGCATGCCCTTCTTGATTACCAAAGGCACAACAATCTTTTGCTTCTAATATGACTTTTTGTTTACTCAATTATTTTGAAAAATATAAGGTGTTTAATTCTTTTAATATCCTTGAACTTTCGTCTGGCTCCATATTACCCAAGAATGATTTTAACATAGGTTCTAATGAGATGGCCCATAGGATTGAAGCAGGTCCTTCACGTCTATAAATTTGTTTTTGAAGTGATTTGTAACCTCCAATTTCTTTATAGCTTTTGTATATATCTACAATTTCTCCAAAAAAGGTATGCCCTATTTGGTATTGCCTCCCTAATTCTGGAATAGAAGAAATTTTAGCATTTAACTTTACTGCATTTCCAATAAATTTATCAACCTCTGTATCTAGTTTTAAGCGAGTTTTAAGCTCAGTGTTTTTCTGTTCTATAATGGTTTTTAATATTGCAGCATCAAACCCATAGAAGTACCATAAGAACCTGCGTTGCAGGGCAAAATCTATCTGCTCTAATGAGAAATCAATCTCATTCATAGTTCCTATAATATATAAGTTACGAGGGATGGTTAGTTTGTAATTACCAACACCCAAGCTAATAGGTTGCTCTCTATTTTCAATAGCAGAAAATACTTCTCCAAAAAGGCGGGATAAATCAATACGGTTAATTTCATCTAAGATTAAAACATGAGGAATATCTTCATTTGGTGTACTTCCTTTATCCTTTTCCGCAGCTTCACAAATAGAAAATAAAATACCAGGTGTTACTTCTGTCTGATTGTTTTGTAATTGATAACCAATTACAAAATCTTCATAGGTATAATTTGGATGCAATTGCAGATGATGAATTTTACCTTCTGTAATGTCTTTGTCCTCTCTAAAATACTGTGCAACATTATTTTTGTCTTTTAAAAAAGCATTGGTAATAAGTGCTTTTGATAAGCTTTTGGCAGTATATGTTTTACTAGTACCAGGAGGTCCATAAAGTATTATAGCTTTTTTATACTGTAAGCCTTGTACCTCATCAAAACCTTCTTCTGATAGGGAATAGTTCCATATTTTAAGATACTTTTTTTCATAAAAATCAAAGTTTGGGTCATTCGCTAAGACTCCCAAAACTTCTCTTATAGCATATATTTTTTCGTCTAAATTAAGACTATCATCATTTCGTTGTTCCTCTGTTAATAAGCCTTTAAATGAATTATATAGCTGGTTTTTGTGTGTGACTGAGGCAATACGCTCATACCTCTCTGGATTACCATTATAAGGTAAAATGTTGGCCATTGTTAACTTGCTCTCTGACAACGTATCTTTAAAGCTTTGAGGTATTATATATGCATCTGACTCCTCTTCATAGGCAAGAAATAAACAAATTTGCTCTATCCATTTTTTTGCCTGTTCTACACTGGTAATTTCATCATTGTTAATTTTATTTCTAATGAGATCAATAAGTACAAGGCTAAATTTTATCTCGTGGTACTTGTTGTTCGTGTGCCACTGTCCTGCACTACCAAACCCTCTAGGATAAACATCTTGCTTTATTTCATCATCTGGTAAACCTGTTGTGCGAAGTGTGTAATGTTTTTTCTTTTCTTGACTTATGTCATGCACAGAATAAGCCCACAGCCACTCTGCATGAGCAAACACTAGTTTTGTATTGATAGGTGCTTCTGAAAACTGTATTTTAATTTTATCGTCAAAACTCTCTATACCATCGTCATAGTTATCTATATAGCTTTTAATAGAGCTCTCTATACTTTCTTGATTTAGTATCGCTTCATGGTTAGTAAGGATGCTGTTTCCTTTGAATAAAAAGGTGTCAATAAATAAATCATACAATTTGTATATATCTTTACAATGGTCTTGTCTCATATAAGTCTGGTTTTACCCGTTAATAATTCTTGCATCATGCCTTGTTTGATGGCTTGGTATTTTTCTTTTTTAGTTTCTAATTGGGTGATTTCTGCATCCATATCGGAAAGGATTTGTGCAATGGCTTTTTGTTCGTTCTTATCTGGCAAATCAATTACCATTGGATTTAAATCACTTGGATGGATATGTGGTTGTGCTCCTCCTGTTTGAGCATTGTATATATCATTTTGTTTTAGTTTAAGGAAAAAATAAATGAACTCAATTGAATAAGATTTGGATTCTTCAATAGTTGAGCAATCTGATGCGAAAATTGGATGACTGTGAAATGAAACATATCCAGCATTTGCCCCAGAACCACTTACTGTAATAGTTTTACCAACACGATTTGCTTTATTATGATGATAAGCCGCTGATTTACCTCCTGCAATAACAGGTATTATTCCATCTACTCTAGTTTTGTCAGTGATCAATTGTCCTTTTGTAATATTATACACTTCCCCCAAAGTCTTCTCCACCCACTCTCCAGAAAACCCAGGTAAGCGTTTGCCTCCTTTATGTGGTGGGGTAAGTAGCTGCTGCATCGCACCTTGTTTGATGGCTTTCTTTTTGGTGATGGTCTGCTCCAAACTTGTAATAAGGGCATCTACATCACTCAAGGCGGTGGCTATGGCTTTTTGTTCGGTGAGGGTTGGGGGGAGTGGGATTTGCATGTCAGCAATCATCTCTCTTCTAACAGAATCAACAGAAGATTTAGCAGTCATTGCCATGACCCTTTCAAAAAAATTAGTTGAAAACTGAAAGAACAAATATTTTCCAGCGACATCATTTCGATAGTTATGGATGTTATAAACCCTTTGGTGATAATCAAATTTACAGTTTACATAATGAAATATTTTACCGACACCAACACCATCTCCAGATGTAAGAATAGCTTCACCATCAAAAGAAAATTGATTTATTCTTTCTATCGTTTGGGAACGCACAAAAAATGGATAGGCACCATCATCAATTCTATCTTGGGTATCGCTACCTCCAGTTGATATTGAAGCTAAATCACCAATTGGTTCAACAGACCAATCCTCTGGAATCAATCCTACTTCCGTTTGCTTATAACCCTTCGGCAAGCTCAGGGCAGCGCCTTGTTTTGTCACTAGTTCCATACCAATCCCATATTTTCAAGGTGAGCAGAAACTTTTTCTTCCAGTGTATGGGTTTGGCTATCCAATTCGCCCATGGTATTTTCATAGCGGTCTGCCAGTTCTTTAATTCTACCTGTTAAGCGTTGTGAAATGGCATCAATCTCTGTTTGTATGGCAGCTTGTAAACTGGTGAGCCATTTATCTTCTACTACCAATGTTCTTACCTCTGCTTCGGTTAGGATTTTGAATTTGGCTAAAGTGAGTTCGTCTAATTCAGACACTTTGACTTTTAAGGCTTTCTTTAGGCTGGCTTCTTTGGTAAATAAGTCCAATACTGTTTTAGCTAATGCAACAGCTTCCTTTTCATCTGCATTGTTCTTATTGGCTTTTATAAAAGCAGTAATGGTGGTTTTGGTAATGCCTCCCTTATCGTTGGTGGCATCATTCAACAGCCCTTCTTCGCCTGCATGTTCTTCTTCAATCCCTGTAATTTCAGCCTGTATGCTTTCTATACTTGCTTCCAACGCTTGCAAGGCTTGCTGCTCTGCTGCCAGGTATTTGTGAATCACTAAGTCCTTCGGAATTAAATCACAAGTCCAACCTTTATCAGTTTCTTTCCCAGATTTCTTATTTTTTTCAATGACACGCTTTACTTTGGCTACCCATCCATCTTCTACCAATAGGTACAGATCATCTTTCATGGTTTCAGTCCAGTAATCCAAAAGATGTTGGTATACATCGTACCGCACCATAAGTGGTTTATTGGCATAGCGTTCTAATAAATCTTCGGCAATAATTTTGATAAATGCCTTTGGTTTGGTGTCTGAAGTTATCCCATTCATGATAGGGTGATTGTGCCCCTGATACTCTTCAAATAATACATCTAGCTTTGCATTGTACTCTGTAAAATCTGGATGCTCATAGATGGTGCTTTTTATAGCTGCCTTGTCTACATTTAGTTTAGAATAGCCTTCTCTAATTTGGGTAAATAATTCTTTTCTTACATTAGGATATACAGTCCAATATTCCTCTAAGGCATCAATATCTTTTTGTGGAACACCACCAGTTAAATGAGCATTTAAATCTTGAATATCTTCCTCTTCCTGTGTATCTATATATCGTGGAATGTTCAGATTGTACTCGTTCTTTTCAATTTCACTAAAGGGTACAAAACGTGAATACTTATCTACTTCCCACTGGTTGTTAAAGGCATCTACAATTTTGTGCAGGTCTTGCTCTCGTAGTCGGTTCTTAGGTCCATCTTTCATATAGCCTTTACTGGCATCCATCATAAAGACCCCTTTACGGCTGTCTGCATGTTCTTTATCAATAACAATAATACATGCAGGAATCCCAGTGCCATAAAACAGGTTAGCAGGCAATCCTATAATCCCTTTTATCCATTTACGCTCTAGAATGTTCTTTCTAATAGCAGCTTCTGCATTTCCTCTAAACAAGACACCATGTGGTAAAATCACTGCTCCCTTCCCTGTACTTTTTAAGGAAGAAATAATGTGTAGCAAAAAGGCATAATCTCCATTCTTATCTGGTGGCACGCCATAGCCTCTAAAACGGTTAAACTCATCATCTAATGGGTTGATACCACTTGTCCAATTCTTAACAGAAAATGGCGGATTAGCAACTACAAAATCAAAACGTTTTAAGGTACCATCTTTTTCTTTAAACTCTGGCGATGCAATGGTATTTCCCCCTGCAATAGCAGCTTCTGGATAGCCATGTAGCCACATATTCATAATCGCTAGACCTTTGGTAGCAATGTCTTTTTCTTGTCCGTATAAAGTTAATCCGTTCTGTGCTTCTTCTGCAACCTTTAATAACAAGGAGCCAGAGCCACAAGTAGGGTCATAGGCTGTGTAAGAAGGCTTGTCTGCTTTGTTTACATCAATAACCTTGGCGAGTATTCTAGAGACCTCAGCAGGTGTGTAAAACTGCCCTTTACTCTTCCCTGATTCGGTGGCAAAGTGACGCATTAAAAACTCATAAGCATCCCCTAGCACATCATCATCTTCTGCTCGGTTGTTCTTAAAGTTTAACCCTGGATTTTCAAAAATGGCAATCAGTTTAGAAAGAGTATCTACTTTTTCTTTTCCACTACCGAGTTTATCATCGTCATTGAAATCTACCAGTTCCATAGAACCTTCCAGTCCGTTTGCTGCAAAAAGTGGTCTTAAAATTTCTTTGTTGATTCTATCTCCAATATCTGGCTGCCCTTTTAGAGCTAACATATCATCAAAAGAAGCACCTTGAGGCACTTCAATTAAACTCATTGGATTGCCTGCGTACTTGTCTGATACATACTTTACAAAAAGCATGGTTAGTACGTAGTCTTTATATTGTGAAGCGTCCATTCCGCCTCTTAATTCGTCACAGCTTGCCCACAGGGAACTGTATAATTCGGATTTTTTTATTGCCATTTAATCTATCTACTTGAAACAATTAATTCTTTTATGTCTACATCCAAAATTTCTGCGATATCATTCAGAACTTCCAAACGTGGTTGCTGTCTGTTCTGCACGTAACCATTTACCATATTGTAGCTCTTGCCAAGCTTATCAGCGAGCCAAATTTGCTTAATGCCTTTCTCTTTAAGTACTTCTTTGATACGGTTCATAGTTACTAAAATAGTAAGCACTAATATAACTAAAAACATCTCATTTTTCGATTACTTTTTAACTAAATCTAGTAGTCGAGTAGCGGTTCATAAATTCTGAAGCAAATTTGTCTTTGTTGGTTATGTTTAGGTTTATTTTTAGGGGGGTAACGGTCTCGGCTATGAAGCGTAGGAACGGTTTGGTTGGTAAGGCCTGTGATTTATAGCCATTGTTATAAGTAGTTTATTTAGATAGGTCAGCTTCAGTAATTGAGTGAGTCGATTTATATTCTTCAAACTTTTTAAATGTGACTAATTTAAGTTGTGTTTGAAACCATTTTCTTTTGACAAGAGAGAGAATACTAATAACAGCCAGTACAAAAGAAATAATACCTAATGGCGTGTCATTCACACTTACCAAAGCATAGATACCCCAAATAATTATGCAACCAACAATGATTAAAAGGGTAATGGAGGCTTTTATATACAGATTGTATGCAGATTGTGAAGAATTCTTCATGTCCTTACAAGTAGATATGTTGTTTTCCCTTTTGGCAATCTTGTCACTTTTCTTTTTTTCTTCTTTTTCTCTTTCAAATTTGTCAAAAGCTTCTGCTTTCTTTCTAAGCACTGATTGTTCTTCCTGAAAACTTTCAATGTCTTTTTCCTCGTATAAAAACTTAACCCTTTCTTCGACATTTTCAGGAATGATATCCTCAGGTTTAGCAACGTTAGAGCGTAAGCTGATATAATAGTCTTGAACCGATTCAACTGATTTACTCCCTGATTCAACTTCCTTTTCTAATTTATTATATCTGTCCCTAACCGAAGAGTTTAGATGTGTAGATAATAGCATCTGAGCCTTTGTTACAACGTCAAGGGACGAAGGAAGCTGACTATTAAAACCTAAACCACGATTGAGTCTAAACCATAACCTCTGAGTAATGTAGTATATGTGCGTAGCAAACGAGAAATCACCATCATTTATTTTTGTATCCATATCACTGCTTAAACGAAGCTTGATCCATGATCCTGTCATTATTATATGACCAATATTTTCAAACGAATTATTGTTGTTTCCTTTTCGTTGAATATTAATAGCTGTGAAAGATTTTAAAATGGCTGAAATCACATCTTCATCACATTCAGACGCATACTTTTCATACAAAGAGCTGTCTTCAATATTGAAACGATGGTCAGCATATAACTCTATAGGTTCTTGCTTAGTAATGCCTTGTGTTTGTAGGTTCCGAAAAAACTCAGTTTCTTTTCTGATAACATCTGATGCTGTGGAAGAGCCATTCAATATTGTATCCATGGCCACCGAACTATTTCCACGATTACCTTCTCCAGATAATATTTTCCTCGCAGCGAAGAAAAAAGATTTGATTTCGTTTTCAGTCTCTTCTAAATACTTGAATCGTATAGCCTTTTCTTTGTTCTTTTTAAGATGTTCATTATTTATTTGTTTAATTAATTCCATTAAATCAGAAACAAGCTCCTTGTATATTTCTCCATTGTATCCACAGATGTTAAAAAGATGTTCAGTATCAAGATATATTGTCAATTCTTTTCGCCAAGGTTTGACTTCATTTATCTCTGGGTTGTATTTTATTCCTTTCAGAATTGTTATCCCTTCACGAATCAAATTAAGTTCTTTAGTAAAATTTGCTTCTTTGGAATTCTTAATAATAAATGCGCTGACAAGGTCTGAATATTCGTCCTCGAAAGACTCGTCAAACAAATAACTGGAAAAACAATTTAGTAAATCAGATGTTGAATTATCGTCTAATTTTCCTTTTTGAAATTCGACATATGAGATAAGTTGGTCAGAAATCAATTTTTGTTCGGATTCCTTACTCTCAACTTTTCCTATAAATTCTTCCCATTTTTTTCTTTCTTCAGTTGAGATGGTGTACTTTCCCTCCTCTTGCTTCAAGGTGCCGTCCTTCTTTAATTTTTTTAAAATTGTTCTGATTACAGCATCAGGTATATCAAATTCATAATGAGTTGATAATGCTCTTGAAATATCATTTGCCGTTTGCGAAAATGTCTTTTCGAGTGAGTAAGTTGAAAGGATAAATTCGATTAAGATGAGTTTTAAGTCAACATTCTTATTAGCCATTTCTGCAAAAACCGCTGTGGAAGCAAGTAAGTCTTTATAAGAGTGGTTTATGGTCATTAGCTTTTTATGTTCTTTGTAATTACTTATACCTTCTTATATGCTTAATAAATCTTCCATTTACAGATACTTATTTCCAGAGTCCACAACTTTTTTTAATGTTCTAAAGTTCAAAAAATAACCAGCGCTACACAATCCCCATAAAAGGTGAAA
>OLID01000621.1_pt1 | contig 13605 bp, 10 predicted proteins | sample 1609361 | NCBI WGS metagenome assembly OLID01 (sample SAMN05416778, study PRJEB24817) | seawater metagenome | isolation source: Sea water | place: Canada:Atlantic | collected 2013-07
TAATTCTTCTTTTTTAGAAACTGAAATGTCTATAATTACGCCAGTATAGTGAAGTTCGTCATTTATTAATTCCGCAGTTACGATTTCTTTTAACCAAACAGGATGTCCATTAGCATGAACCATTCGGTACTCAATAGTATGATTATTGCCTTTTTTCATTTCATTTTGACAAAATGTAATGGTCCTTTCCTTATCATCAGGGTAAATATGTTCATTCCAGAATTCATCATTTCTTAACCATAAGTCGCAAGAATATCCAAGTACATTCTCAGATTTCGGACTCATATATTCTAAAGTGAATGAGCCATTTATTTGAACTCCTTTCCACAGAACTCCATCGATTGCTTGAGCTACTGAGCTTAGATATACTAGGTTATTGTTTGAAACGTTCAATTGTTCTTCAAAAACGATGAGTGTTTGGTTATATCCGAGAAATGATAATTTGGCATTATATACCTTAGTATTAATGTTTAAGTTTTTAAAAATTTGTATTTGATTCGGATTTTGATTTTTCAGAAATTCTGTAATTGTTGCAACAAAATTCGTAGATTCGTTAAAGAGAGAATTGAAAGATTGCTCAAGACCACTTTTTGCTTTGATGATTTTTTCGAATTCTAAGTTGATACTAGAAAATTGGAAACCTGATTCAGAAACATTGACAATTGCGGCTGGATTTTCTAAAGAGTTTAGAATTGCATTCTGATTATCAATTGCCATAATTAGATGGGTTGTTGTTGTTGTCTCTCTAAATATAAAATAATAAACTAGAACATCAAAAGGTAAGAACAATTGTGTAAATTCCTTTTATAATTCGAACGTATGGCAGAACAAATCAAAATAGTGTTAGTTGATGATCACAAATTAGTTACAGAGGCCTGGAGTGCGCTTTTGGGCATGGAAGAAAATTTAACAATTATCGGCACTGCGAACAGTGCAGATTCGGCACTTGAGATTTGTGTTGAGCGTTTACCAGATATTGTGTTAATGGATGTGAATCTGCACGACAGTAATGGTCTGGATGCTACAGAAATGATTTGTAACAGAATTGCCAAAATTAAGGTTATAGGATTGTCTCTGCATGATGACATTTCTATAGTTAAAAGACTTATGAGTAAAGGTGCACGTGGTTATTTGAGTAAAAATTCGTCAAAAGCTGAGTTGATTGAAGCAATTAATACAGTAATGAATGGTGCAATTTATTTGGGTGAAAACGTAAGAAATAAATTGTTTATCGAAACATTAACTCCTAAAAGTGAGGATCAGCCGGTAACGAAGGAATTAACGATTAAGGAAATTGAAATAGTTAAAAGCATAGCGAATGGCTTGACCTCAAAGCAAATCGCTGAAAAATCGTTTATTTCTGTCAGGACAGTTGAAACCCATCGACATAACATCCTGAAAAAATTAAATTTACAAAATGCAGCCCAACTTAGTAGTTGGGCGCGAGAGCATGGTTATTTTTAATGTTTTTGGAATCTAATTACGCCTTGATTTTTAATCTGGAATAAATACATACCACTGTTCAGAGCTGAGACATCAATTCCAAATTGGCTTAATTCCCCCATCAATATCGTTTGACCTTTTAAATCCGTAATCACGTATTCACCAGATATTTCAGATACATGTATTGTTTGATTGGCAGGATTTGGATATAAGTCAAATAGTGCATTTTCATTTTCAGCGATTTCCAAAGCACAACTTCCAGTTGTAATTGTCACACCGCTGCTTATATTTCCTGGTATAGTCATTGATCCACTCGGAGTATGAAAAGTAAATGTGCCTGAAAACAATCCCAAATTACTCGATAGACTGCCGATATACCAATGACCAGATCCGTTCAATTCATCTCCATCACAGTTCAAAAAATTACGTGAAATACAAACAGTTCCATAGTTTGTAAATTCACCATGTAAAGACTGCGTATTGCAATTTGAAAAATCAAGTCCAATATCTACAGTTGACCAATTGTCAAAATTACCTTGATTGTTCATGTTGTTTTGAATGTCCATTGAGCCAAAATTGGCGAAGTTTGACATGTGATCATTTAGAAAATCATATACATCAATTGAACCCGAATTATTCATTACACCTCGTGTTAACATACTATCAATCCCGTTGAAATTTCCAGTATTCTCTGTATAAGTGAATTGCGAGGTTGCAAAATACCTTACAGAAATATCTCCATGATTAACAAATTGACCGCTTCCGTCAACCCAGATATCTTTATCTGTTCCATTATCTGTTAGAGAACCACTTGGATTAATTGTAATTTTTCCAGACGTATAATATATTCCAACATTCATTGTTAAATCATGATTGATGACTACGTTATCACCACTTGCTGGTAGACAGAAACAATCCCAAGTTAAAGGGTTATAAAAATCGCCATTTGTTGTCGATGTTTTTGTTTGAGCCATTAATAAGAATGGACAGGTAACTAGAATTAAAAGTAGTTTTTTCATAGGTAGTGTTAATTAGTAAGTGTAAAACTAGTTCATTTTTTCTAACTTTCAAAAGAAAAGAAAATGGGCTACAAGTCTCTTGTAATAAGAAACTTAGCCAATTCAACTAGAGGTTCTTTATTCTTTTGAGATACATTGATTGATTCAAGTGCGTTTAACGCAATCGTATAATGCTTTTCCATTAATTCAACGCAATCATGTTTTACATTTAAATGGTCGAAAAGTTCTTTTGTACGACTAATTTTAAAATCGAGGTTTTCTTCCGACTGAAGCTGATTAATTATGTCAATTTGTTCGCTATTGGCTTTTGTAATCGCCGTTAATTGCAATATGGTTTTTTTATTTGCAATCACGTCTCCACCAATCTGTTTTCCAAATTTGCTTGGGTCGGCATATAGGTCGAGAATATCATCTTGAATTTGGAAAGCGATTCCGATATTTTCCCCAAAAACGCGCAACGCTTCTTTGTCACTTGCAGATGCTTTTGAAACAACTGCGCCTAAATGAAGAGCCGCACCTAATAGAACAGAAGTTTTCAAACGAATCATTTCAATATATTCGTGAATTGTAACGTCATTACGTGTTTCAAAGTCCATGTCCATTTGTTGTCCTTCACACACCTCAAGTGCTGTTTTATTGAAAGACTCAAATGCTTCAGGTAAAAATTCAAGCTTTATTCTTCCCAGATGTTGGTATGCAATAATCATCAACGCATCACCCGTTAAAATTGCAACATTGTTATCCCACTTTTCATGTACGGTCAATTGATTTCGACGTAAAGGCGCCAAATCCATAATGTCATCATGAATTAAAGTGAAATTATGGAAGATTTCAATGGCTAACGCCTGAGGAATTACGTTCGTTTTTTCCAGAGAAAATAGTTCGGCAGCAAGTAAAGTTAGGATAGGACGAATTCGTTTCCCTCCAATTTGAAGAAAATAAGTGATGGGATCATAAAGCTCAATTGGCGAGTTAGGAAGTTGAATATTGTTTAATTCATCTTCAATTAAATCGGCATATGACTTAAGATTCAACATTAATGTTTAATCAATTTCATTAAGTAATCACCGTAGCCACTTTTTAGCAAAGGTTCAGCTAGCTTTTTTAATTGTTCCTTATCAATGAAGCCGTTAACGTATGCAGCTTCTTCTATACAACCTATTTTTAACCCTTGACGCTCCTCTATAACTTGTACAAATTGTCCAGCCTGCATCAAAGAAGGAAATGTTCCCGTATCCAGCCAGGCAGTTCCTCTGTTCAGCACGGCAACTTTTAATTTCCCTTGACGCAGATACTCTGCATTGACATCGGTAATTTCGTATTCACCACGAGCTGAAGGTGATAAGTTTTTGGCAATTTCTACAACCGAATTGTCGTAAAAATACAATCCTGGAACTGCAAAATTTGACTTGGGCTGTTTTGGTTTTTCTTCAATTGAAATTGCATTCATTTGATTGTCGAACTCGACAACTCCGTATCTTTCTGGATCGCTTACATGATAGGCGTATACAACTCCACCTTCAGGATCAGAATTGTCTTTTAATAAATCATCCATTCCAACACCGTAGAAAATATTATCTCCTAAAACCAGAGCTACTTTGTCGTTTCCAATGAATTCTTCACCGATTACAAATGCTTGTGCAAGTCCATTTGGTATTTCCTGTATTGCGTATTCAAATTTGCATCCAAGATTTTGACCATTTCCCAATAATTTTTCAAAATGTGGGAGATCATGTGGTGTTGAAATTATTAAGATTTCATTAATTCCTGCGCTTAATAAAATTGAAAGCGGATAATAGATCATTGGTTTATCGTAAACAGGCATTAATTGCTTACTAATTGCCAATGTCAATGGATGCAAGCGTGTTCCAGATCCTCCGGCTAAAATAATTCCCTTCATAGCTTATAAATTAATGAATGATTTCGTTTAAATCACTCATTCGTTTTAGATTCATTAGAATCACTATTCTTATCATTTCCTTCACCCTCGATGTTTAAGTTGCCCCAATCCAATTCACTTTCTTCAGCATATGCATCGAAATACGGTTCTTCGAAAGATTTGGTCGTGATTTTTCTTTCAAGTGTTAAGAGTAAAGAAGGTAAAATTACGAGGTTCGTAATCATAGCGACTAATAATGTCAATGAAACCAATAAACCTAAGGCTTTGGTTCCTCCAAAATCTGAGAACGAGAACATCGAGAATCCACAAAACAAAACGATAGAGGTATAAAACATGCCTAAACCTGCCTCGCGTATTGCCATAATAACACATTGACGTAAATCCCATTGTTTTGTTTTTAATTCTAGTCTGTATTTCGCTAAATAGTGAATTGTATCATCTACCGATATTCCGAATGCAATACTAAACACCAACAATGTCGAGGGTTTCAATGGAATGCCTAACCACCCCATTATTCCTGCGGTGAAAATCAATGGTATGAAATTCGGTATCAAGGAAACAATCACCATTCTCCACGATCTAAAAAGTATGGCCATAAGCAGAGAAATCGCAACAATGGCAAACAAAAGACTAGTAAATAAATTTAGAACCATATAATGCGTTCCTTCAGATGCAACTACTGCTGTGCCAGTTAAAGAAACGTCAAAATATTCTTTATCAATTGCTGCGCGTAAATCATCTGAAAAACCACTATTCGCGTAATACGTTTTTATTAAATCTATATCTGAATCAAATTCAAACTGCTTCTCAGGATCTCCTTGAGATAAACGCCTCGTTAAAGCATTGTATATTGCAGGGTAGGAGAAGATGATTGAATCAATGTAGGTTTCGTTATTCGACTTTTTATATTTTTTATAAAATTTCTCAATTTGTTTTTTTTCAGGATTTAGAATTGCTTCTATGTCCTTTTTCATCACTTTGACAATGTCAGAAACCTCATAAGAACCAAGATCCTTCATTTGAGAACGAATCCTTAGTACACGATGTGATGTGTCAATTAATTCACTTAATGCTACACCTACACCATTTGAGTTTGTAACAACCGAACTATCAATGTAGCGTTTTAGCGTACCAAGCTTTCGACGACTTGAAACCAGTTGAAATTGAGTAGAGTCGTTATTGTAATAAGCCATGTTCGCGGCCTTAAGAAAGTCTACATAAGATATGAATTTGGAAAATAACGTGTCATTTTTATAACGATTTTGAATGCTATCAATTCGTTCCAATGTACTTGTTTTTCCAAGTCGACTTGACTCTTTGTAATCAACTAAAATCTCAAATGGAATAGATCCTCCAAAATTATCCTGCATGAAAACAAAGTCTTCCAGTACTTGATGCCCCTTGGGTAAATCACCAGTAATATTACCTGTGACTTTAACTTGATACATTCCAGCGAAACTAAGGACAACTAATGTAATCGTGCAAATGTAAATCCATTTTCGTTTGTACACAGTTAGGTATACGAGCTTATTCAAAAGTCCCACGGCTAATTTCCGTTCCAAATGTTTTAAATGTCTCGGTTTAGGAGGATTTGAAAATGAAATGATAATTGGGAGTATGCAAATAGACAATACAAAAACCAACATAATGTTGATTGCCGCACAAATTCCAAATTCCATTAGCTTGGGAGAGAAAGTTGTAATGAAAGTTAAAAATCCTAGAGCAGTTGTCAAGTTCGTTAAAAATGTCGCAGTTCCAATTTTCTTGATTACACGCGATAATGCCTTGACCTTGTTCCCATGTTCTAAGATTTCTTGATGAAACTTAGTCATTAAAAAGATACAATTTGGTATTCCGATAACAATCATCAATGGTGGAATAAGTGCCATGATTATTGTGATGTTGAAATCTAATGCCGCAATGGAACCCATAGACCAAATAACCGCGATTCCGACCACCAAATTGCAAATTAAAACAACTCTAAACGATCTAAAAAATAGGTAAATTAGAATGGAAGTAATTAAAATTAGAAGGCCCACAAAAATGTACATTTCCTTCATCACTTGTTTTCCAACAACAACACGAAGATGAGGCATTCCAGCATAATGTGGTTGACCAAAGTATGATTTACAGCCATCCGCAACGGCTTCAACGTCAAGGACAACGTTGGCTTTCTTTTGATCGGTAATAAAGGTTTCGTCAATTTTTACCAGCATTAACGAAATGTTTTGATCATTTTCGTACAACAGGCCATTATAAAGAGGATTGTTTTTTATTTCTCTTTTTATGGAATCGATTGATTTTTCTTGAAATTTGGTATCAGAAAAAACCTTGTGAGCAACGAATTTCTTTTCGTTATGATCGTTTGAAATCGTAAACAATGTAGCTTCAGATACAACTGAAAGAACGCCATCAAATTTTAGGATTGAGTCGCCTAATTCTTTCCATTTCAGAAAATTTCTTTCCGTATAAAGTGAATCGGTTTGGATGGCAATTGCCAGAGTACCACCATCTTGTCCAAACATTTCATTAAAACGGTCGAGATCAATTTTTGCTTGAGCGTTCTTCGGAAGTAGAATTCCGTACTTGTTGTCTAATTTCAATCCTGTTAAGGCATGATACCCAAAGAATACAGTCATCAAGGTAATTACACCAATAATGATGAAGCGATTTCTAAGAATAATATTTGCAATGGATTGCCACATGCCTGAATACTTGGAATTAATTAATTGGCAAAAATAAGGTTAATTAATGAGCACTCAAAGGGATTATCCATTAAGATTAGGACCAAAAAAAATCCAAAGCAGGTAATAAAATGTATTTTACTGTAATAAACTGATTTAGAACCCTTTTTGATCTAAGATTTTTGCCATTTCTCTTTGGAGGTTTTGAGCTTCAATTTGCGCTTTTACAGCAAAATCTCTGTCACTTGAAGCATAAATTATGCCTCTCGATGAATTGACCAATAAACCACAGTCTTTATTCCAACCATAATTTGCTACATCAACTAAAGAGCCACCTTGTGCTCCAACACCTGGAACTAGAAAGAAATGGTCTTTTGCTATTTTGCGTACTTCACCTATTCCTTCAGCTCTTGTTGCACCCACGACAAACATTAAGTTTTCTGATGTACCCCATTCTTGTGATTTACGGAGTACTTTTTTATACAGCTCATCGTTATGTTCGTCTGCAATAAATTGAAAGTCTAATGCCCCTTTATTTGATGTTAAGGCAAGTAGAATCACCCATTTATTAGCGTATTCCAAAAAAGGAGTTACACTATCTTCTCCCATATAAGGCGCAACTGTAACAGAATCACTTCCTAAGTAGTTGAAAAAAGTTTCAGCATAATACTTTGAAGTATTTCCAATGTCACCGCGCTTAGCATCAGAAATTGTAAAGATGTTTTTGGGTATATAGTCCAATGTTTTTTTAAGCGATTCCCAACCTTTAGGCCCGTGGCACTCATAAAATGCGATATTTGGTTTGTAGGCTACGCAAAAATCTTTTGTTGCATCTATTATTGCCTTGTTGAACTCGAAAATCGGATCTTCTAAATCCAGTAAATGCGCTGGTATTTTGGCTAAATCAGTATCAAGCCCAACGCATAGAAATGAACGTTTTATTCGTATTTGTTCTATTAATTCTTGTCTAGTCATGATCCTTTTAATTCGTAAAAATGGTGCATTTAAACATCTTGTGCATTCTTCAATTTTTCAGCATTTTCAGCCAATTTCAATGCGTTTATCATTTCATTGATGTCACCATTCATAAATGAATTTAAATTATACATTGTTTTATTGATTCGGTGATCAGTGACTCGACCTTGAGGGTAATTATACGTTCTGATTTTTGCCGATCTATCTCCTGTTGAAACTAGTGATTTTCTATGTTCTGAACGCGCAGAGTTAATTTTATCTAATTCAATTTGATACAAACGTGAACGCAACATTGTTAACGCTTTTGCCAAGTTTTTGTGCTGCGAACGACCGTCTTGGCATTCTGCGACCACTCCTGTTGGAATATGTGTTAAACGTATAGCCGATTCTGTCTTATTGACGTGCTGACCACCAGCTCCCGATGCGCGATAAGTATCACGACGGACGTCAGCCATGTTCAAGTCAAAATCAACCTCTTCCGCTTCCGGTAAAATTGCGACTGTGATTGCCGAAGTATGAACACGACCTTGAGATTCTGTTTCAGGTACGCGTTGAACGCGATGAACTCCTGATTCGAATTTTAACAATCCATAAACTCCGGGACTTTCAATACTTAAGGTAATTTCTTTAAATCCTTTTGTACCCCCTTCGTTTGAATTCGTTACTTCGTAACTAATTCCCTGTTCTTTGAAAAACATCGTGTACATTCTGAAACAGTCTTCAACGAAAATACACGCCTCATCTCCACCTGTCCCAGCACGTAATTCCATTATTGCACTTTTTTCATCCTCAGGATCTTTTGGAATTAGCATGAATTCGATTTCTTCTTCCATCTCAGGTCGTTGATTTTCCAATTCATCTATTTCCATTTTCGCCATTTCACGCATTTCTGGATCTGTTTCCTCTTTAAGCAAAGCTTTTGCACTCGCTAAATTATCTACAACGTTTTTATACGCGTGATACTTGTTCACGATCTCTTCTAAATCCTTGTATTCCTTGTTTAGTTTGACATAGCGTTTCATGTCAGCAATAATATCTGGATCGACAATTTGTTTACCAACTTCAATAAATCGGATGTTAATTGCTTCCAGTTTTTGTAATAAATCGCTCATAATCGTTAATTGCTGATTAACAAATTGCAAGTTGCAGATTAAGTTGTAATCTGAAATCTGCAATTAGTAATTTTGGCTAATAGTTAAATTCTCCGAATTCAGATGTAATCGTTAATTTTTTTCCTTCATGTTTTTCAACTCGACCTACAACTTGAGCGTCAATATTGAAAGATTTCGAAATGGCAATAATATTTTTTGCAACTTCTTGTGGGACATAAATTTCCATTCGGTGTCCCATATTAAATACTTTATACATTTCTTTCCATTCTGTTTTTGATTCTTCTTGAATTAATTTAAACAAAGGTGGAATTGGAAATAAATTATCCTTTATAATGTGGACGTTATCTACAAAATGTAAAACTTTGGTTTGCGCGCCTCCTGAACAATGTACCATTCCATGAATTTCACTTCTATGTGCATCTAAAATTTTTTTAATGACTGGAGCGTACGTTCTCGTTGGTGATAAAACCAACTTTCCTGCATTTAATGGAGAATCTGTTGGTTCAGTTAAACTTTTTGACCCCGAATAAACCAAATCACTTGGAACCGAAGGGTCAAAACTCTCAGGAAATTTCTCAGCTAAAGATTTATTAAAAACATCGTGACGAGCAGAAGTTAAACCGTTGCTTCCCATACCACCATTGTATTCAGATTCATAGTTTGCTTGACCTGAAGAAGACAAACCAACGATAACATCACCATCTTGAATAGTATGATTAGAAATTACATCTTCACGCTTCATACGACAAACAACTGTAGAGTCTACAATAATGGTGCGAACCAAATCTCCAACATCCGCAGTTTCACCACCAGTTGAATGTATTCCAATTCCTTGTCCTCGTAAAGTTTCTAATAATTCTTCAGTTCCATTGATAATAGCAGAAATTACTTCACCTGGCACCAAGTTCTTATTGCGCCCAATTGTTGAAGAAAGTAAAATTTTATCCGTTGCGCCTACGCACAATAAATCATCGATGTTCATGATTAAAGCATCTTGCGCAATTCCCTTCCAAACGGAAATGTCACCAGTTTCTTTCCAATACATGTAAGCCAATGAAGATTTTGTCCCTGCGCCATCAGCATGCATCACAATACAATAGTCTTCGTCACCCGAAAGATAATCTGGAACAATTTTACAAAAAGCTTGAGGAAACAAACCTTTGTCAACGTTTTTAATCGCGTTGTGAACGTCCTCTTTTCCCGCTGAAACGCCTCTTAAATTATATCGTGTATCTGCCATAGTTTATTCAAAGTGCAAAAGTAGTCTTTACAGCGTCAAGAATCAAGATTTTAAGTCTGAATTTTGGCTTGTATACCATCGCATTAAGAATAATTTACGGATAAGCCTTTAAACCGAGATACTCGAACTTTTGTATGATGAGTCGTCTTAATTCACCGTCAAAATTTAATTCGATTAACACTTCTCCATCAAATTTTGGATATTCCTTTGGTAGAACTTCTGTCGTGATTTCTCTTTTGCTATAATCTTCACTTCGTTGCATAAAAACTTGAAAAGTGGTCGAATCGTTTTGAAATGCTACACTGTGAACTTGACCGTGAACATATCCAATATTGTTAACAACAAACATAACTCCTTCGACAATTTCAAATTTACCGTCAACTTTAACTGAGATGTTGTAATCTTGACCTCTTACACAACATTGGCCACCAACCCATTCAAAAGTAGTTGCTTTAAAAGCAGTTTGGGCATGTAATGTTGTGACCGAAAAGAGACAGAAAAAGACAAGGTATTTCATGATTTTTTATTTTCTGTACAGTAATTTGAAATATTAGTTCAATAAACTGCCGTTCTGTCAGCGAATCTATTTTGGCTTGATATTGGTCATGCCAAAAACATGAGTAGAGAAAACGTTTCCTTTAAATGGGCTTTTAAAGAATTTATTTGGCCAAGAAAAAAAATAATTGCACTTGGATTGGTTCTGATCGTTATCAGAAGTTTATCTGGTTTAGTGTTGCCATTGGCGACTAAAAATTTATTTGATTCAGTAATTCCTTCGAAGGATATGCAGGCGCTCACGATGCTATTGCTATTGGTATTAGGCGCTATTGTCGTTCAATCCGTGAGTTCATTTTCTTTAACTCGCTTGTTAAGTGTTGAAGCGCAACATTTAATCTCTATCCTTCGAACAAAAGTGCAACAGAAGCTGCTAAAATTGCCAATTAACTTTTTTGATAACAATAAATCTGGGGCATTGGTTTCACGAGTAATGTCTGATGTTGAAGGAGTAAGAAATTTAGTTGGAACGGGACTGGTTCAGCTAGTAGGTGGATCTTTTACAGCAATAATTTCTTTGATTTTAATGATTCGAATAGATGCCCTGATGACATTGTTTACTTTAGTTCCTGTTGGACTTTTTGCGTTTGTTGCTTTAAAAGCTTTTGGAAAAATTCGACCAATCTTTAGAGAAAGGGGAAAGATCAATGCGGAAGTGACAGGTCGATTGACGGAAACACTAAATGGTGTTCGAGTGATTAAAGGCTTTAATGCTGAAGAGCAAGAAAATAAAACATTTGAGGATGGTGTAGAACGATTGTATCTAAACGTGAAGAAAAGTTTGACAGCAACAGCTTTGATTACAAGTTCATCCACTTTATTGTTGGGATTAGCTTCGACTGGAATTATGGGAATTGGTGGTTATTTCATGATGGGTGGTACTATGACGATGGGTGATTTCATGTCATTTACTTTACTTCTTGGATTTATGGTTGCACCTATCGTTCAAATGGGAAATATTGGAAGTCAATTGACTGAAGCGATGGCTGGTTTGGACCGTACGCAGGAATTGATGAATATGAAAGAAGAAGATGATTCTGAGATTCGAACAGAACGAACAGAAACGCTACACGGAGACATAGAATTTGAAGATGTAAGCTTTAGTTATGAAGAGAACAAGGAAGTACTTCACTCTATTAACTTCAAGGCTCCTGCGGGGAGTGTTACGGCTTTGGTTGGTTCTTCAGGTTCAGGTAAATCTACTATAGCGAGTTTGGCTGCCACTTTCTTAAATCCTATTTCTGGAAAAGTGAGTATCGATGGAATTGATTTGTCTAAAGTGAATTTAAGTAGTTATCGCCAGCATTTAGGAGTTGTACTTCAAGACGATTTTTTATACGAAGGAACAATTAGAGAAAATATTTTGTTTCCTAGACCAAATGCTACCGAGGAACAATTATTGGCTGCTGTAAAAGGCGCTTATGTAGATGAATTTACTGATCGATTTGATGATGGTTTGGAAACCGTAATAGGTGAGAGGGGCGTTAAGTTGTCTGGTGGCCAACGACAGCGAATTTCGATTGCACGTGCGCTATTGGCAGATCCAAAAATTATTATACTCGATGAAGCGACGTCCAATTTGGATACTGAAAGCGAGTCATTTATTCAAAAAAGTTTACAAGAACTGATGAAAGATAGAACTACGTTTGTGATTGCGCACCGTTTAAGTACGATTCAAAAAGCTGATCAAATATTGGTAATTGAAGAAGGGAATATTGTTGAACGTGGTAAGCATGATGAACTTATAGAATCTAAAGGAAGATATTGGGAATTGTTTACTTATCAGAGTAGAATTTAATACTGCTCTTTAAATTCAATAATGATATGCGTACCTTTTTTGGTTTTATCTTTTTTACACGTACCAGACAGCTGTTCAATTAAACTATTTACAAGTTGTAACCCCAAGCTTTCAGATACTTCAAGGTTAAATTCTTCAGGTAAACCAATTCCATTGTCTCCAATTTTCAATAAAAGTAAGTTGTTTTCTTGTCGCGATAAGTGAACATAAATTTCTCCTTTTGCGTCTCCGGGTATTCCATGTTTTAGAGAATTTGTAATAAGTTCTGTGATGAGTAAGCCGAGAGGAATGGAGGTATCTATGTTTAAATTGAGCTTATGGGCTTTAATGTCAATGGATATATTTTCGCTGTTACCTTTAACCGAGTTGACCAAGTCTGTTATAAGCGTATTTAAATAAGATTGATATTCAATTTTAGAGAAATCACTGGATTTATATAGCATCTCATGTACAGATGCCATTGATTTAATTCGATTTAAACTAACATCAAAGATATCTTTCGTGGCAGAATCGCTGATTGTATAGGATTGCAAATTAAGTAAACTAGTTACTATTTGTAAGTTATTTTTTACGCGATGATGAACTTCCTTTAACAGGACTTCTTTTTCTCTATTGGAATTTTGAAGTATCAGGTTTTCATTGACAATTTTCTCCGTTAAATCTTTGGTCGTAAGAAGCACTCTGCTATACGAATCTTCAAACCCTTTTACGACATTCCATCGAAAGATGACATTTCTTATATTTCTATTAAACGTTATGAATTGTGCTTCAAATGCACAACCTGTTTCATTGTTCGCAATCGCAACGAATTGTTTTACGATATATTCTCTCTGTCTCTTATACACATCTGACGCTGCCGACGATCTACTCTGTGTAGAT
>OLID01000623.1_pt1 | contig 13566 bp, 7 predicted proteins | sample 1609361 | NCBI WGS metagenome assembly OLID01 (sample SAMN05416778, study PRJEB24817) | seawater metagenome | isolation source: Sea water | place: Canada:Atlantic | collected 2013-07
TGTGTATAAGAGACAGTTTTCGGACAGCTAATTATCCTTATTGTATTTACACCGATTCTCTTTTTGACCGGTGTTGAAGGAAAAATGTTCCGTCCAATGGCATTTACTTTCGGATTTGCAGTTTTGGGAGCGATTATCCTGTGTCTTACCTACGTGCCAATGATTTCGTCAATGTTCCTAAAACCTGCCAAAAATCAGAACAGTTGGTTCGCCAAATTTGAAAACAAGATTGACAGATTCAGTGATAAAATAATGTCCGGTTTAAATAGGGCGTATGTACCCTTGCTCAATTTTGCACTTCGATTTAGAGCAGGTGTTGTTTTAGGTGCAGTCGCCTTATTATTGATTGCGGGATATATTTTCAGCAATATGGGTGGCGAATTCATACCCAAATTTGATGAGGGCGATATTGCATTTCAGGCCTTGATAAAACCAGGGAGCAGTCTTACAGAATCTATTGAAGCTTCAAAAAAACTTCAAAATTTAATCAATGAATTTCCTGAAGTAAAAACAGTGGTCTCAAGAATTGGTGTTGCTGCAATACCAACAGACCCAATGCCAATGGACATTGCCGATAGCTATATCATTCTTGAAAAGGATAAGAGCAAATGGACTTCCGCAGATAGCAAAGAAGAACTTATAGAAAAAATACAAGAAAAAATTGCTGTAATACCTGGTGTTAACTTTGTGTTTACCCAACCTGTTGAACTTCGTTTTAATGAATTGTTGACAGGTGTACGTGAAGATGTAGCCATCAAACTATATGGAGAGGACTTAGGTGTTTTGGCAGACAAAATACAGGAAATTGCTGCGGTAATAAGAACGGTTCCAGGTGCTGCTGATTTAAATGTGGAAGCTACCAGTGGTCTTCCACAAATGACTGTTGTTTATAACCGTGCTAAAATGGCGCAATATGGTGTAACGGTTAATAAGTTAAATGATTATGTGAGTGCTTCATTTGCAGGTGAAAAGGCAAGTGTGATTTTTGAAGGTGAAAAGCGATTCGATGTTGTTATTCGTTTGGCAAAGGCATTTAGACAAGATATCAATAACCTTAAAAATCTATATATAGATTTACCAAGTGGTGTACAAGTGCCTTTAAAGGAAGTAGCGGATATCAGTTATAAACCAGGACCAATGCAAATCTCAAGGGACAATACTTACCGTCGTATTTCTGTAGGCGTCAATGTTCGTGGACGTGATGTGAAATCGATGGTGGAAGAAATCCAACAAAAACTGGAGAAAGAAGTGAAATTACCACCAGGTTATTATGTTACTTATGGAGGTTCTTTTGAAAACCTGCAACGTGCTACAGATCGTTTAATGATTGTTGTACCTATCGCCTTATTTTTAATATTTATATTACTCTATTTTGCCTTGAGTTCATTTTCACAGTCAGCAATGATCTATATGGCAGTGCCTTTAGCTGCGATTGGTGGTGTATTCGCTTTGTGGATTCGTGATATGCCATTTAGTATTTCAGCAGGTGTAGGATTTATTGTCCTTTTTGGAGTAGCTGTATTGAATGGATTGGTATTGATAAACAAATTCAATGAATTAAAAGAAAGTGGAATGACAAATATAATAGACAGAATATACGAAGCAACACATGAACGTTTACGCCCAATATTACTTACGGCAACTGCAGCGATTATGGGCTTTATTCCAATGGCAGTATCTACATCAGGTGGTGCAGAGGTACAAAGACCGTTGGCAACGGTAGTTATTGGTGGATTGATTACTGCAACCTTTCTAACATTGGTAGTGGTACCAATACTTTATAGTTGGATGGAGTCTCGTAAGGAGCGTAAAAATAATGGAGATAAAATAAGTTATATAAATAAAGGTAAAAACATTATTTCTGTTTTAGTTTTGGCTGTAGGGTTATTATCCTCTAGTAATTTATTTTCTCAAAACAGTCCTATTCCTAAAACTTTAACAGTGAAGGAAGCTGTATCAATGGCAAAACTATATTATCCTTCTCTTAAAGAAAGTAAAGCATTCATAGAACGTGAACAAGCCATGAAAGGCACGAGTTTCAATCTAGGAAATACACAAATTTTTACAGGAAAAGAAGAGTATGGTAATAATCTTCCTGGTATTCAAACAACTTTTGGTATTGAGCAGGGAAATATTGATTTACTCTCTGGATTCTCAAAATCAAAATTTTATAAAGAACGTGTAAAACTGGGAGAAAAATTCTACGTAGTTAACGAACAACAATTAGTTCGTAATGTGATGTTAGCTTATGAACAAATTAATTATCATAAAGCACGACTACGTTTCGCTAAACAACTTGATAGTGTTTATATTAATTTTAAAAAGGCTGCTAAATTGCGTTATGAAACGGGTGAAACTGGTAAATTGGAATTTATATCAGCATCTTCAGAATACCAACAAATACTGGTATTAAAACAGCAATCGTATGATGATATTGAAATTGCAAAGCACGCTTTAAAACAGTATCTGGGTATTAAAAGTGATATTGAAACTGTAGAAGCTCCATATCGTATAGTTAATTTCATAAATAGTGCTCAAGCAATTTCGGTAGAAAACAACCCAATGTTACTGTATGCACTGCAAAATTCTCAAGTTAGCAAAGCAAATATTGGTATTGAAAAATCTCAATTTCTTCCGAAGTTCAATCTATCATATGGTAGACAAGTTGTAGATGATATTTCAGGGTTTAATACTTATCAAGTAGGTATTAATATTCCACTGTGGTTTTTCCCTCAAAAATCAAGGGTTAAGGCAGCAAAAGCAGATGCATTGGTAGCGGAAAATCAATACTTGGAACAAAAAGCGGTTGTAGAAAGTCGTGTTTCTCAATTGATTAAATCACTTGAAAAAACCCAAAAAATTCTAAAATATTATGAAGAAGGCGCATTGCTTTTAGCAGAAGAACAAATGGCAACAGCTGAATCAGCTTCAAAGGAAGGTGAAATAGATTATGTCAACTATATAACGATCCTTAACAGTGCTATCAGAATTAAGCAAAATCATTTACAATATATAAATCAATATAACCAACAGACCATTGAAATACAATTTCAATTAGGGAATTTATAATTTTAAAAAAAGAAAAATGAAGAATATACTATTAGTAAGCACCATATTATTTACACTTATGTTTATGAGTTGTAATGATGCCCCAAAATCTGAACTTGGGCATAATGAAATTATAGGAGCTCCTAAAGCCAATAAAGATGAAGTAAAAGTCCACGTTGAAGAAGAAGGTATTGTAGAACTTACCACGCAACAAATAGAAACTATTGGGTTAAAAATGAAGACTTTAGAGGAACGAGATTTAGGAAACAATATTAAAGTAACAGGAACATTAGAGCTTTTTCCCCAGGATAAGGCGAATATCAGTCCATTTGTTGGGGGAAATGTGAAATCAATAAATGTTATTGAAGGAGACCAAGTGAAAAAAGGTCAAATATTGGCATATTTAGAACATCCTGACATTATTAGTATACAACAGAAATTTCAAGAAAAAAATGATGACCTCGTTTTTCTTAAACAAGATTTTGAGCGTAAGAAAACCTTGTATGATAAAGGTGTTTCCTCTGGAAAAGAATTTCAAATGGCACAATCTAAGTTCCGCTCAACCACTTCAAGTGTGAATGCCTTAAGATCAAAATTAAAGCTATTGGGATTGAATACTGATGAAATTGCTAAAGGACAAATATTTTCTGCAACTCCTATTACAACGCCAATAAGCGGGTTTGTAGACGAAGTAATGGTTAACCTTGGCGATTATATTGCTCCACAAACTAAAATGTTTACTGTTAGTGATAATTCTAAACTGCATGTAGATTTAATTGTCTATGAAAAAGACATTAACAAAGTAAAATTGGGGCAGAAAATTTTCTTTACAGTAGCTTCCAAACCCAATGAAATTCTTAAGGCTAAAGTGCATTCTATTGGTAAAACTTTTGAAACCAATCCAAAAGCCGTACACATTCATGCAGATATGAATAATAAAAACGGAGATTTACTCCCTGGCATGTATGTGGAAGGAAGAATAGTACAGGGAGAAAAGATGGGTTATGCTGTTCCAGAAGCTGCCATTATAAAAGAAGGTGAGCAATCCTTTATTTTTATTTTGGATGAAGATGAGGAAATGGAAAAAAATAAAATGAAATTTAAAATGATACCAGTAACTGTTGGTATTACAGATTTAGGTTTTGTTGAAGTTAGCATACCAGCTGAAGTTTCAAAAAAAGTAAAAGTGGTTACAAAAGGAGCTTATAATCTTTCTTCGGAAATGGTGAAAGGTGAATTAGAGCACGGACACTAATCAAAGATAAAAGATTTTGATTCCGAGTTCGTTAGTACTCTAAATTAGTTAAAATATTAACAAGCTCGGTTCTAAATCGATTAAAACATATAAATATTTTCAAGATGAAAGAAATAAAAGCATTTGTTAAACCAAACAGAATTCAAAAAATTATAGAAGCCCTAAACGATAATGGGTTTAAAAGTTTAACGTTATCACAAGCAGAAGGCACTGGTGCTTTTAAAGCAAAAGGAGCAAGACCTTCACTCGATTTTCATATTACTGATAGTAAGGTAATTAAAATTGAATTGGTCTGCCAGAATGAAGAAGCACAAACAGCTATTGAAATAATTTCAACTAATGGTAAAACAGAAGATCCTGCTGATGGTATTATTTATATATCTAATATAGAGGATGCCTTTCAAATTAAAACAGGAGAATCCTTAAAGCGTTTCAATTTATAGTAGTATGGAAAATTTAGAGAAAATATTAGAGGTTAATAATGTAAAACCAACTGCGATGCGTTTGTTGGTTTTACAATTTCTCTTAAATAAAAAAATGGCAGTCAGCTTAACCAATATCGAAGAGTATTTTGACAACTCTGATAGAACAACGTTGTACCGTACCTTAAAAACCTTTGTCAAGAAAGGTATTGCCCATCAAATAGATGATGGCACAGGAATAAAAAAATACGCTGTGTGTGAAGAAAATTGCAATTGCGAAATGGACACTGATTTACATTTGCATTTTCACTGTACAAATTGCAATGAAACCGTTTGCTTAACAGAACATAAAATCCCACACATTAATTTACCTGAAGGATTTGAAGCAGAAAATGTAAACTTGGTGGTTAAAGGTGTATGTGATAAATGTAGTAACTAATAATGCACTTCCATTGCACATACTGTAATAGTATCTTTCAATATCAAAAAATCACATAATGAAAAAAAAGAAACTTAATTTAAAAGACATGAATTCCAATTCTGAAAAAGGACACAGTCACGATGATGGCCATAATCATGGCAGCCAGGAAAGCCTATGGAAATTTAAAACCTATTTACCAGCAATTTTTAGCTTTGTACTGTTAATTGTAGGTATAGGATTGGATTATTTTGACACAGCTTTTTTTAAAGATTGGGTACGTGTTGTTTGGTACGTAGTATCATATCTTCCTGTTGGTTTTCCTGTAATAAAAGATGGATGGAGCAGTATTAAAAATGGCGACTTCTTTACCGAATTTTTCTTAATGTCTATTGCCACTTTAGGTGCATTTGCTATTGGCGAATATCCAGAAGGTGTGGCAGTAATGTTATTTTATGAGGTAGGCGAATTGTTTCAAAGTGCCGCGGTTAAAAGAGCTAAAGGAAGTATCAAGGCATTACTAGATGTTAGACCTAATGAAGCTTTGGTTTATCGTAATAACAATTATGTTTCTGTAAACCCCGAAACCGTTGAAATTGGAGAAAAAGTACAAGTCCGTGTGGGTGAAAAAATTCCTCTGGATGGCATTCTGCTTTCCCAAAAAGGATCATTTAATACAGCAGCATTAACAGGCGAAAGCAAACCAGACACGATTGCAAAAGGCGAAAAAGTATTTGCTGGAAGCATCAATTTGGATGGTGTAATTGAAATCGAAACCACAAAGGAATTTAAGGATAGTTCTATTGCCAGAATCCTTGATATGGTTCAAAATGCCACAGCACGTAAATCAAAAACCGAATTATTCATTAGAAAGTTTGCGAAAATTTATACGCCTATTGTGGTTTTCTTGGCGATTGCATTGACATTTCTACCCTATTTTTTTGTGGACGATTATGTTTTTAGCGAATGGTTGTACAGAGCATTGATTTTCTTGGTTATTTCATGTCCTTGTGCTTTAGTTATATCAATTCCGTTAGGTTATTTCGGTGGATTGGGAGCCGCTTCAAAAAATGGAATTTTGTTTAAAGGAGCATCTTATTTGGATGAAATGACGAAAGTAAATACCGTAGTTATGGATAAAACAGGAACCGTAACTAAAGGTGTTTTTAAAATAAAAAATATTGTTGTAAGCGATGGGGCATTTAGCGAAGCCGAAATGATGAAATACCTGATGGCGATGGAAGAACAATCAACCCATCCCATTGCCAAGGCAATTATGGAATACAAAGCCGATGATGAAGATTTTCAAGCTTCCAACGTTACTGAAATAGCAGGAAAAGGCTTAAAGGGAACAGTAAACAGTAAAACTGTATTGGTTGGAAATAAACCTTTGATGACATCGAACAACATCGAAGTTCCTTCAGAAACTGATAATATTGTAGAATCTATCGTAATGATTTCCATTGAAGGCAAATTTGCTGGTTATGTAATTATTGCAGACGAGTTAAAGGATGATGCACACGAAGCAATTGCACAAATTCGTGAATCTGGTATTTCCAAAATTATAATGCTTTCCGGAGACAAGGATTCCATTACCCAACAAATTGCTAAAGAAATGGGTATCGATTGGGCAAAAGGAGGGCTGCTACCCGAAGATAAATTGAAAGAAGTCGAAAAACTAATGTCAGAAAACAACAACAAAGTTGCTTTTATTGGCGACGGTATTAATGACGCACCTGTTTTGGCGGTAAGCGATGTTGGTATTGCAATGGGCGGTTTAGGAAGTGATGTCGCTATTGAAACTGCAGATGTTATCATTCAAACAGACCAACCAAGCAAAATTGCAAAAGCAATTAAAATAGGTCGTTCAACCAGACGTATTGTATATCAAAATATTGCATTGGCTTTTGGAGTAAAAGCTGTAGTTTTGGTTTTAGGTGCTGGCGGTTTAGCAACCATGTGGGAGGCTGTCTTTGCTGATGTAGGAGTCGCTTTATTAGCCATTTTAAATGCGGTTAGATTGCAAAGAATGAAGTGGAGAATAAATTAAAAAACACACTTTATGATAAAGTACAAGTATGTGAAATAAATAAAATGATATCGATTTAAATATTGGTATGCTTTTTATAGATTGAAAAAATTGTTAAAGAATTAGACTATAATTTAGATTTTTTAGAAAAAGAAACAGAGGGAGTATTAGAGAAAGCAGAAGAAAGTATTAGAGTAACAAAAAGAGAATTAGAAAGGTTTCAAAACCATCTTTATGGATTGAAAAGAATAAATTAATTCGATTTGCGAAATAAAACCTATGGATTACACCTTGTATAATTAATTACTTCTTGTCTGTTCGAAAAGCCATACTATATTAATCCCTCTAGAATGTACCAAATCAACAAGACTCTTAACAACATCGTAGGGTTATTTCCGTATTTATTCTTCTTCCTTGCTACTTCCCAACCTTACTTATCCTACTTCTTCCTCGCACACTAAACCCAGGCTAACAAATTGTTGGTGTGATACTTACAACCACCTTATTGATTATTACACTAAACTTAAAGAGATTACCAACATAAGGTCTTCCCTATCAGTTACATTATAGAAATTATTTCCTTCATGATTTATGCTCTTGCTTCCAACCAACACCCTCATCTGATATATGAAAATTCCCTTCCGTTAAGGAGAGTTCTATTAAAATATTCTAACATTTTACATTTAATTCTAAACAATACAAGGGGATTAATCCCAATAGCCTCTCTTTTAGTTATATAAAATCCCAACAGCGAGTAAAAATCCAAGACCTTAAACTAGATATTTGAATGTACCACTTGTCAATTACCGCATACTATTTATAACTAACATATGCAAAAGTACAACTGGTACACATAAGAAGTTTATTAAACCATAAAATAAATTAAATGGTTAAGAATTACTATTATTTTGCAACACATACAACAGAAGAGTCGATATACAAATGGCTAGCAGCAGGTGTTGTGCATGAAAAATTGACTCAAAAAGAACAAAATCTGCTTTACTTATTGGTTGAGAATTACAAGAAAAAAGACAAAAGCAAAAGTGTTTTATATTTTTGTTCTGACTTTATTAACGATCATCTTCAAGATTTTAAAGAAATAAACAATGATTTAGGTAGCTCATTGAAGTATTTCCTTAGGGACTACCTTGGGTTTCATTTTAAATGGCAATCAAGTATGAGGTCTTTTGGAAAAAATGATGATTTTATAGGAGAAGAAATACAAGAGTCAAATCTTATAAATGAAATAACAGACCCAAAAGGATCCATAAAGAAATTATTAGATACAGCAGAAGGAGATGTAAAAATGGTAAAACCCTTCTTGCCTTTTATCATGATATCCTTACATACCAGCACTAGAGACAAAGAAAAGATGGAGTTCAAACATACAGGTCGGTTTGTTTTTGATTTTGACAAAGTTGGAGATGAGAAGACAACTATCGATTGGATGAATAAAGTTTGGAAAGGAACAAAACATGTAAAACCATATATGGCTTTCGTATCACCAAGTGGTAATGGATTTAAATTATTTTGCCAAGTAGATACTTCTAATGTCGATTTCATAAACGATTTTTCCAGTGAAAAAAGAGAAGAAATGATGGTTAAACACAAAATTTGGTATGAAGGAGCTCGAAAGGAATTAGCAGCAAATTTTCCGGGGATTGCTGATACTATTGATCCTGCTACGAAAGATCCTCAACGTTTAACGCTACTCCCCTTTATATCTAATAAGGCGACTAATTTTAAATATGATCCTAAGGTGTTATCTGAGTATTCAAAAATTGTAGAAGAAGAAAAAAAGCATAGAAGAATTGAGCTTGACAGGAAAATTTTAAAAGATGAAGCTGGATTAAAAAAATTCATGGAAAAAAATAGTATCAAATCTAAATATGAAGCTTACCATCTATACATCAGAGATGAGGCCGGGGATTTCGATTTAGAGTTCGAGGCCGACAAATTTAAGAAGGTAGTAGAATTTATAGTTCAGTTATCTCAAAAAGATGTTAGAGTCAAAAAATGGTTGAAGGATAAATTTACTAGTTATGAAATCTTAAACAAACAAAGTTGGGTTCTGTTTGGAGTCTTTGGTAGTATGGCTATTGAAGAATTAAGAAAATTAATCCCTTTAGGCTCTAACAAACTAGACGAAAATAACGGTGACTATAATTGGGCTAACAAAAGTGATGGAAATTATGATGAAGAGGAGAGAAAGAAACTTACTCCAGCTCCATTCTATAAATTAGTATTTGGAATAGGAGTTGTTAAAGACTATGTATTGGGCAACTTTCCTATGACTTCATCTCATGTATCAGGTTTTAAGCTTCTAAATGGATTTTATGATAAGTACAAATATAATTTAGACTTATCCGATGATAACGATAATAACGCTGATTCATATGAATTCTTAAATGAGTTAACTTCACATCTTGACAAGAAAAAGATGAGGTTGCCATTAATCAATGGCTTGGTGGGAATACCCGCTGAGGTTAAACTTGGACCAAAAGACTATTTGAACAAAGATGTAATGCATGATTTATTTCAAAATAAGTATGCAGAAAAAAAAATCTTCGCTTTAAGATCACAATGCGGTACTTCCTGTGCCGTCCTACAGAGGAATCTGTAGGTAATAAAACATTTGAATTGCTGGAAAGCTATAGCCATAATCAATTTAAAAATTGATTGAAGGTAGGTAGGTGAACAATAAAAAACTTACACTAAGTCCGCTAATCAGCAGCTAAGCTTTCATATAAAAATAATGTACCACTTGTCATTTGGTGCTAGTTATATTAAACAACCATATGCAAATACGCAACTGGTACATTATATAAAAACTTTATATGATTGAAAGTTCAGAGACTATCCCGAGAGGGAGTACACCCAAGTGGGTGGAAGCGAATGTCACCTAGAACAGGTGAAGATATAGTCCGATCCCTAACTAAAGTTGGGACAAGTCTTAGAGACTTGGTAAAAAGTAACGACTTTTATTAAATCATACCGACAGGTAAAAACTCAATTGTAACACATCCTGAATATGGTATTCATGCAAGAACAATACTAGGTAGTCCATACAAATCTATAAGCACACAAACAGCTATAGATAACTTAGATTCCGGTAGTAAAAGAACTCAAGTTAATGCGCACTCAAGCATAAACGATACAGTTATTTCTTTTAAATCAAATTCTAAAAATTCTAAAAGGATTGATTCTGAAACAAGTTTACTTGGTTTTGAATTACCAGACGACGATGACCTTTTAGTAAATACAACTTATAACCAAATATTAAATTTAACTCATACACAACTTGCCACATTTCAGAACATTTTTATCGATGAGAGTCATTGCATGACCAATGATTTTAGCTTTCGTCCAGAAACAATTGCTGATTTAATTTTTCATCTAATAGAATTTGTTCTGAAATGCCCAGATGCTAAAACTAAAATAATATTTATGAGTGGGACCCCTAATGTAGAAACATTGGTAATTCCTAAAATAATGCAAGAGCATGGAATTGATGATTTATTTCAGAAGATTTTAGTTGAAAAGGAGTATGCGGTTTCTCCAACTTTAAACTTAGTTCATTTGGATACGAATGATAAAAATAAAAGAACGAATGCTGTAATGGGGCAACTTAAGGAGTATCTAAAAGAAGGTAGAAAGTCGGTTTGCATCTTTAATAATAAAGAGAAAATGGACGATTTACACAGAGATATTCAGACGAAACTGGGTGAAAAAATTAAAGTTGGGTTATTTTATTCGGGATCCACAGGAACATGTACTGATAATATTTTATCAAGTAAGTTTGGAGATTTCGACGTGGTTTTAACTACAAACTATTTTATCAACGGCATCAATATCAATAAAGATGGATTAACAGAAGATGACATAAAAGCAGGTAAAACCTCAACTCAGAAGTATGGAATGATCATCGATTTAGGAAACAAGTATAGTCATATCAGTGCAATCGACACGATACAAGCAACCAATAGGTTTAGAAACAGATTGTGCGAAACCACTGTGTTTTTTCCAAAAATCTTTAAACCCGATGTGGATCATCCTTCTAGAAAATTTCAATACGGTCATACATCAAAAACTTTGCTTGGTATTAATAGGTATAATTCTCATTTGCTATCCCAAAATGAAAATGCAACTCCAAATCAAATTACAGATGAAGAGGTGGAGATGAAAAAAATTCACGGGTTAGATGAATTTCGAAAAAACCCTCTAAGTATTTCTTTAAATGATATTAAAGCAAAATCAATAAAAGAAGAAAATAAAGTTACTGTAGAAAACATGATCAATAAGGAAGCAAGAATCTATGAGGACTGGTTTTACTCTTTGGATGGGTACTATTACTTAGCCAAAGATGCTGGATTTAACACGACCCTAAAACATATAGAATTAGGTGGAGACCTTAAGAAAATGTCAGAAGAGCAAATTGAATTAGAGAATAAAATTATAAAAACACTAGTAGAAGAAGAAAAAGAAATCTACAAACTTATAGGTAAGCAGGATAAAGCATATAGAATTAATATTCAAGCTTCCAATAAAGTAATTGACCCAGCGAGTACAGAAGTTGGTGATTTTTCAATTGTCGAAAAGCAAAATAACATTTGTACGATTGAAGGAGATTTTCATAGTTCTCATGAAAGAGCAATAAACAAGTTGTTTCGATGCTATTTTAAATTAAAATACTACTACGATCATGATAAAGCTTTAGAGATTATCAAGTTCCTGATAAACCCAGGAGTAAATTTTGTTCCGGATAACGGCAAGAGGTTTTTAAATAGTATTGCTGCTTACGTTAGAGCATGTAATGTTATTGGGAAAGGTAAAAATTTAAAAGCTTTAAATTACTTATTAGCAGTAGACTATTTGGCTGAAAATAATTTAGGAGTAATTAAGATTGAAAAACCTACGTGGATTTCATACACAATTACCAATCCTAAAATAGTTGAAATGATTAAAAGTAATTGGGCCCAGCAACAGTTTGAATTAATCGAATACAAACTTAATTCTGTAACACAAAAAAATGAATGGTCTTTGCTTAATTCTCAGAAGAGGAACTTTAATCCAAAGAAATCTTATTTTGAGAAACTTTATGGGAATTCTAAGAAAGAATACATTTTGGAATCTGAAAAAGATGGTTATCAAAAATATTTCTCCAATCAAGCGCAAATTAAAAGTGATGACCTAGAAGAATTGGAAAATCAATTAAAGCAGATATCAAAGTACACTCCATTAAGCTATACTAACGAAGAAAAACTTAAAAGTTTTGAATCCATAATTGTTCCTAAAATAATTGAGAGTCCGAAGTTACTTCTTCCTTTAGAAATAGATGAAAATGAATATAGTGAGCCTGAAGAAGTATCCATAAAAGATGTCGATTTGGAATTAGACAATCTTGTAACCTTTATTAAAGCAAAACTTGACATCTACTATGAAAAATCTATCAAAACGAATAACCCATACCTTGAACTTATTTGTAGTTATTCTTTGAATAAGTTAAAGAATAAAGATTTAGTTGAATTATTGGAATATATAGATCAATTAACTGATAATCCAAAATTGGTATCAGTATTTGATGTTAAGGCATTGCTTTCGATGTTAAAAAGAGAACTACAGAAAATCAATCAGATATTTTTAATGGCATTTAAAACCTCGGAGTATAAAACGTATAACAACTTTACGAAATACCAAACTTCACCTTTTAAAAAAGATGTCTTTTTCTGTGATAAAAGTTTCAAGTTAGAAAGTTTACTTCAAAAGTCACCTTCTGGCATAGTAAATATCAATAAGAATGATATCTACGTTTCTTTAATTAAGAATTCTAACCTCTACAAAAACACTAAAAGTATTAGACCCAGATCAAGTTCAGGTAGTAGACAAGTTGTCAATTCAACATCAAATTACTCTAAAGAAGCCTATGTAGTGCTTAATAAAAACAACAAATTACTTTATGCTGGTTTTTCAAAAAATCAAACTTGTATTTTCTTATGTGATTACGCATATAAAAACGATGGCTTTAGATTGAAAAATGGTATTACGCCAGTAAAGAATAAAGGTAAAGGGGTTTATAATCCGAATAATTTTAGAACAAATTATCTATTTAATCAATCTCTTAATAAAACTGTAGATAATTACAGTATAGAAATTTACGATGTTAACATCCAGAATTACAAAAAATATGTAGATTCATTGTAAAAAAAACCAACCCATATTGGGTTGGTTTTCTCTCTCTTTTATCGCAAAACGTTTCTTCTCTTTTTTATCCAAATTAGCAACAGCTGGCAGCCATCTCTGACCATCCTGGAAATCAACTCGTTTGCATCATTTTTTTGATCCATAACTGTCTCTTATACACATCTGACGCTGCCGACGATCTACTCTGTGTAGA
>OLID01000629.1_pt1 | contig 13443 bp, 10 predicted proteins | sample 1609361 | NCBI WGS metagenome assembly OLID01 (sample SAMN05416778, study PRJEB24817) | seawater metagenome | isolation source: Sea water | place: Canada:Atlantic | collected 2013-07
ACGAGATTTCTGCCTGTCTCGTGGGCTCGGAGATGTGTATAAGAGACAGACCAGAGGTACATCGAGGATGGCGGAGCGGTTCCTTGAGTGTGCGGATGCTGGAGACCGTGATGTGGTGCTCCCAGTAGTCGCCGAAGTCGTAGTTGTAGCCGAGGACGTCGTCGGTGAACTTCGCGACGTGGGAGAGAAGGGCGGTTTCGGGGAGCGTGTCGCGGTGCCGGTCGGTGAACTCGTAGAGGTGGAAGTTCTCCCAGCCCATCGCGATCTGAATGACCTCGTGGAGGAGGTCGAGGCGGATCCCGCTGGGGACTTCGATGCGGCGGGTGACCTTGGGTCGAGAGCCCTCGAGGACGACCTCTAGCCTGTGTATGCGCCGAGGTGACGGCGGTGTCGCGGGAGCATCGCCTTCAAAGTGGTCGACGGGTTGCAGGTGCGGGGGCTTCTTGCTCTTGCCCATCGTGGAGGGGTGCCAGGAGGATCTCAGCGATCTTACACGCCAGCTTCCGATGAGTCTCGACCTCGAGCGGGCTTGGGGGTCCGGTTTGGGGCCCGCTGATAAATGCCGACTGGCTGAGGATGGGCTCCCGAGGAGGAGCAAGGCACCACGGCTCCCACGATGCCGCGACGTTCACCTGACCCCCTTCACGAACCTTCTCAGCAGCATCGCGCTTGTCCTGGTGGTCCTCGTCGTCGCGGAAATCCCGGGTGACGGCGTAGGCGCATCAGAACACGCAGTCCTCGAGCATGACGCTGCCGATAACCTCGGAGCCGACGCTGCCGATGGCCAGGATCTTTTGGCCCTTGTTTAGCCGGTTCGCTGCCTTGTCGTTCTCTGGCTCGCAGTGAATGGTCTGAAACGCGAATCGCTCGCCGCCGCTGATGCTCACGAACGGGTTGTCGAACAGGTCTAGGGCGACCGACTCCACGACGCCGGTTATCGCCACGCGCTTTCCTTTGTACTTGGCCTGGGCAGCGGGCTCGTTGTTCTCGTACTCCTTCAGCAAGGCCCGTGCGCTCACCTCGATGCAGCCGCTCTTCCCACACGCCTCGTTGTAGGCTGCTCGTGCGGCTGCCTGCTTCTTGTGCTGTGCGACGATGCCCTCCGCCTTGCTGAGCTTCTTCTCGATGGTCTTGCGCTTGCCGGCGAGGCCGTTGGGCACATGCTGCTTCTGGCCTTCGTCAGCGCTCTCCAGCGTCTCGATGTTCTTGAGCGCGGCTTCCCAAAGCCCTTGGGCTTCCGTCCAGCTTGCACCGTCCTTGTTGCCATTGGTCAGCTCGTCGGCCTTCGCCATGCTCTTCTCCAGTCCATCAGCCGCGCTGATCACCTTGATGGCCTCTGCGATCTTCGAAGACAGCTCCGAATGGCGAGGCATGAGGTCCGCGATCGAAGCGGGGATCGGGTTGAGTCTCTGATACTCGTCGACCCCCTTTGCGACCTCCAGCATCTTCTCCTCGGCCTTGCGCATCTTATTGTCGTTGACGAGCGTCTCAACGGTGTCGAGCCCGGCCTTGTAGTCGGCCGCCGCCGTGCTCACGCTGGCGAGTAGCTCTGCCTCGTGAGCCGCCTTTGCAGCGGCTTCGTCGGCTTCTCTCTTTTCCTTCGCGGCCTTCTCTGCGGCCTCGCGCTCAGCTCTTTGTTCGGCCTCCTGCGCTTCCCGTTCGGCAGAAGCCCCTTGCGATGCTCCTCCCAGGGCTCCACACGTCATCACGAACGCGCCGAATCCGATTCCCAGGACTGTAATTCCGGTCTTGCCTGCCGACTCCGGGAACACGAGCGCACCCGGGCTCTTGACCTTGCCGAGCGCTCCGGCAATTCCCCACGCCAACAGTGGGAGCCCGATCAGCACACCCCACCATCCGAGCACCAGAGCTGTCACCCCAAACACCATGAAGGCTGCGAGGACCACCGCCCTGCGGTTGTCTTTCTTCGGAGGCGGTTGCGGAACGTACTGCGGCTGGTGCTGCATCTGCGGTGCGTACCCGGGCTGGATGGGGGCACCCACAGCGTTGATCGCCCCGCAGGTCGGACACTGGAACTGGCCTCCCTGGGGGTTGACCGTCAGCGGGTTACGGCAGTTCTGACACTGGATGTGCATCGGTTCTCCTTCGGACGGGCATGGGCATCGAAGCCTACGCGGAATGTCAGCAAAATTGCTCGCGTCGCCACCATGCCCACGAAGGCTGAGGACTCTTGGGCGGGTTCTTCTTTGGGCCGTTGTCTCAAGATGAGACGCCGGCCCTTCGGCTTCCGCCAAGATTGTCCAGGACTCTCGATGCCTCTCCTGTTCCCGCGAGTTAGCGCTAGCCGCAGAGACTTCTGTATTCGCCGAGAACTTGGGGCGAGGCGGAAGGGGCAAGGGGCCGTCCCTCGAGCCGGCGAAGTAGGCTCGAGGAAGTCCTGCAGAGGTGCCGCGCCAACAGTACCCTCGGCCCAATGAAGAGAGCACTGCTCGCCTTGGGTCTGCTTTTCGGATGCGGAGGGGACAACGGCGGCGACGACCGCGAGGCGACCGACAGTACCCCCGCAGGCGAAGTCACTGCGGTCATGAGCACCGACGGTGAAGAGTGCATCCTCGGCGAGGAACGATGTGAGTGCAACGGTGGCCAATGTCTGGCCGGCCTCACCTGCGCCTCGAACGTCTGTGTTTCGCTGCCCCAGGATCCTGGGGACGACGACGGCGACGATGGCGACGGCAGTGGCAGCACCGGAGACCCGACGAACGGGCCAACTCCGTGCAACTCGACGGCGAACTGCTCGACCCCCGAAATCTGCTTCGAGAACGTCGGTGAGTGTCACGACCCTTGGGAGGCGGAGAGCTTCTTGCTGTCAATCCCTTCGGCTGACATTTGCCCCGCCGACGGGGCAGGAGGCGCCGAGGTCTACTACGACGTCAAGATCGACGACGCGCTTGTGTTCAGCTCGGCGGTCTCAGGGTGCCCAGCTGGCTGGGGCAACGAGTCTTTCGAACTCACGGATTTTCAAGGCTCGCTCTCGATCGAGTTTTGGGAGTCAGATGCGTTCTTCGACGACTTCATCACGTCCCTTTGCTGGGACACGCTTGATGACGGCGAGTGCGGTCCCATGCCCCGCTCCATCCTCCACGATGGAGGCTGGAGCGGGTCGTTTGGAGCCGAAGGCGCCTACAGTGCCGAGCTGGTCCTTGAATTCCTGCAATAGAACTATGCCGACAAGCCAGTCTTAAGGTCGCGCGGCCGGTCTCGTGCCGGCGCGACCATCGATCGATCGTCAGGTTCCGACCGGGATGACTCTGAATCGGCCAGGAAGCGTCTTGTTGTCCTTGTCGGAGACGCGGAGCCAGACCGAGTGTCCGTTCGAAGCTTTGACGGTGAACCTCCTGGGGGCTTGGCCATCGATGTTGGGGATTCGCCGCTTGTCGTCGGTTCCTCCCGAGAGTGCTTCGCCGATTGGGCCGTCGTAGGGGTGTGTGACGCGAATCTCGATGTGGCCGCCTGGAGGAGGGCCGCTGGCGAGCTCGATCATCACGAAGGCGCTGACCGAGAGGCTGGATACGAGGACAAGGGTGTGGCCGTCTTCGATGAGTTCGTCTGTGAAGAGATGTTCCATGGGGGAGTCCTTGGTGGCGTCGATTTGCTTCATCGCGGGGCGGTCACGGTCGGACCGGTGCGAGAACGATCGACGCGGGCTTCAAGGATGAGGCCTGCTGGAGCGGTTGCAACGAGCGGTTGTCGTTCGTTGGTGTGGCCCTTGCCTTAGAGTGGGTCGAGTCGGCTAAAATCCTCACCGATGAAGTCGACAAGCCTCAGAGCACAGCCGATCGCCAGCGCTCTCTCGATGCCAACGCTGAAGCAGCTCCACGCTGAGTTCCCGCGCATCCTCAAGGAAGACGATGACCTTGAGGCTGCTGGCAAGCCGCATAGGTACGGCGTGCGCGCCTACAGTGACTTCCGCGAGTGGGCCAACGCTATCGAAAATGCCCTCGATGCGCTCGGCGAGTCGTACGAGCCGATCAACTGGTCGTAGGTGATCAGGACTGCGGAAGACGTCGTGGACGAGAGCGTGTATCTGCTCGACCTTGAGTTGGCCCCGGAGGATGCGTCGGGTGCGGGCCGGCGTGTGGTTCATGCCCGATACACGAGCCGCGTGGCCCCAGGAGGAGGCGGCAGGGGTGCTCAAGGCTTTCTTGAGTTCAGGGCGCTCGCTACTTTCGCGGCACGGTCTTGGCTCAAGAGTCCTTGGGAGAACCGGTGCCGTGCACAAGCGGACCTCGATCAGGAAAGACCTGGCGATGGGTCAAGCCAAGGTCGTGGACCGTTCCGAGCCCGCAGAGCCCAAGGTAGGGAGAGCGATTGCGGAGTTTGGACATCAGGCCATCGTGCGCGCGGAAGATGCCGGTTCCGAGCTTGGAGCCGGGGCGCTGTCGAGTCCCGATGGCAAGGTCGAGGTCCCCGAGTTGGGTGACCGAGTCGTCGAGATAGCTCCCGAACACGAGGATGCTGATGATCTCGATGGGCCCCTGCGCGTCGTTGAGAGTCCTGGCGCGATCGAGAACCTGCTCAAGCAGGGCATCCGCCTTCTTGCGTGGAAGGGGGCTGCCCACACGTGCGGCGCAAAGTTGGGCCCCTTTGCCGGTGACATCGAACAGGCGTTCGCCCTCGAAGTCGTCGCACTGCTTGATGTAGCCGTTGTCCTCGAGCAGGAGCAGCAGGACGTCGTCATCAATGGCCGAAGCAGGAAAACGTGCATGTCGCCGTGCGTGTCGGAGCCGGTCCCGGACGTCCTTGGCCAGAACCCCTGGGAAAAGTTCTTGTCCTCGGCGCAGTAGCATCGGAAGGGCGAGTCCGGTGGCGGCGCTTCAGCCCTTGAAGATGTCGTCGGCGGAGGGGACGGAAACCGCGAGGGCGATCCAGTGGTCGAGGACCTCGATGTCCGTGCACGTCCCGATCCGCTGTTGGGCGTCATCGGACACGTGAAGTCCCCGGGCGCCGAGAATCACGAGAAGGGCGGCGGCCTTGCCTTCAACTTGGCCCTCGGCTCGACCTGCCACTCGGCCCTTGGTCTCACCTTCGATGCGCCCTTCGGCTCGGAGTTGTTCGGCGATGGTCATGGAGAGGGACTCGGCGGCAGGGGCTCGCCCTTTGAGGATGTCACGAAACTCGGAGAGCTGCAGGTCGCCAGAGGCAACGGCGATGTAGCGTAGGAGGAGGGCGAGAACGTCGTCTCCGCCGGGGCTGCGGGCAACGCGTTCGAGGACGTCGGCCCAGCCTGCGAGGTGTGCGAAGAGGGTGGCGCGGTCTCGAACATCGCGCATGAGCCACAGCGTGACCGTGGCCTGGTCGGGGAGGGCGCGCTGCCGGAGGTCGTCGTCGGTGGCGAGGTGGAGGTCATCGACGGCGAAGGCGAAGTCGGGGAGGACGGCTTGCCCGAGGTCGCGGGCCCCGGCCGCGAACAGCTCCGAGAACCGAGTGGGGGCCGACCATCCGCCGGGTACCTGGGCGAGCAGGGCCGGGATGATCAGGGGCAGAGGCTCGGTTGGGTGCGACTTCGTGTGTCGAGTCCAAATGCTGACCATGTACTCGAGGAGCCGAAGCGCCATCCTTGGGTCGTTGGTCGACTGGTGCTCGAACAGCAAGTAGACGAGCACGCGCTCACCCGACGCCTCGGCGGTGGCGGAGAAGAGGAGGTCGCTGTGCTTGTCGGCGAGCTTGGGGTCGACGAAGCTGCCGGGCTCGAGCTTCAGGGACGACCAGCGGATCGCGGAGACGAGTTCGCCGGGAAGAATGTGCCGCAGCTCGGCGGCGGCGTGCTCGGGCTCTTGGAAGACGCTCTTGAAGATCGCGTCATGAGGCGTCTTGGTCGTCTTAGCCACGGACGGGCGGAGCGTAGCATCGGAGCGGGCGAGGTTGCCCGACGCCGAAGCAGCCACGCTCCGAGGCCCCTTTGCTCGTGCCAAATAGGGTGGCTTCTGGGCGAGCGTCGAATTCGAGGTCTGAGAGGGTGGTGGTGCCCCGAGTGAAACGTGCCGAAAAGCGTTTACTCTAACTGGCGCATGGCACGAGCCAAGACCCGGAAGAAGGGAATCGCCTGCTACTGCCGGGTTTCGTCGGCTGGCCAGAAGAACGACAGCCAGCGCTCTGAGATCCGCCGATGGCTCCGCGGCAACGGGATCAAGCTGACGTCAGTCGAGTGGTTCGAGGACAAAGAAACCGGCAAGTCGCTTGACCGTCCCGAGTTCAGTCGCCTTCAGGCAGAAGTTTTCGGTGGGACGATCAAGACCGTCGTCGTCTGGAAGCTCGATCGAATCTCCCGGCGGCAGCTCGACGGGATCGGCGTGCTTGCGGATTGGTGTGAACGCGGCGTTCGGGTCGTGTCGGTCACTCAGCTCATCGACCTCCGCGGCGCGGTGGGGCGCATGGTGGCGAGCGTTCTCTTTGGCGTCGCCGAGATCGAGCTCGAGTATCGACGCGAGCGACAAGCTGCCGGTATCCGGGTCGCAAAGAAGCGCGGGGTCTATCGCGGGCGAAAGAAGGGTACGACCAAGGCCGCGCCTGTTCGGGCGCAGAAACTCCGGGAGAAGGGGTTGGCGGCCGAGGAGATTGCGAACGCCATGGGGGTCAGCGTTCGAACGGTTTTCCGCTATCTGGCAGCTGGGTGAGGTCGTTCCGATTTGCAGACCGGCACCTTTCTTTTTTACGAGATGCGCCCACTCCCTCACCCTTCGGGTCAAGGTGCCTCGTGCGCCCGCAAAATGCGTCACCGGACGACTTTCAAAAAGAGGCGCCCGTCGATACCGCGCACGTGATGCTTCCCGGCTGGGACGCGCGAGAGGTACCGAGGGCGACTCAGTAGTGTCTCTACAGCCCGGAATCCAAGGTTTCAACCGCATTACGAGGTCAACGACGCTGCCGTCTCAGCTTGGGACACCTGCCGCCCATGCAGATGGTCCGGGGGTTGCTTATAGGGGCATCGATGCTTCCCGCCCACAAGCGACCATGGTTGCTGTTGCTCGCAGCGCTCGGTGTTTCTGGCTGTCCAGATCCCTGCCTCGATGACGGCCTTTTTCAGGACAGTCCCAGTGACTGCGCGGCTGTCGAGGAGACTGACGACGCTTCGGCGACAGCGACCGAGGGCAGCACGGGCGAGCCTGACCCGTGCTTCAACGGCGTTCGTGATGACGACGAAGCCGATGTTGACTGCGGGGGGCTGTGCGCGGCGAAGTGTGGGGTCGGCCAAGGGTGCGGGGGCGCAGAGGACTGCGAGACCGCAATTTGTGACGACGAAGTCTGCGTTCCAGCCGCAAGCTGCGATGACGGCATAAAGGATGACGGCGAGTCGGATGAAGACTGCGGAGGCGTGTGCGGGGCGACGTGCCCCATTGATGCCGAGTGCGAGGACTTCACGGACTGCGAGACGTTCGTCTGCGACCCCGAGGTGGGCCTGTGCGCAGGCCCCAGCTGTGAAGACGGGGCCCCCAACGGAAGCGAAACCGATGTCGACTGCGGAGGCCCGGACTGTGAACCGTGTGCCGATGCAGGAACGTGCAACGACGACTCCGACTGCCTCTCGGAGACCTGCGACCTCGAGGCGGGCCTCTGCGTCAGCCCAACCTGCGTAAACGGGGAGCAGGACGAGGGCGAAAGCGACGTGGACTGCGGCGGAGCAGGGTGTGCCCCCTGCAGCGTCGGTGAGGCCTGCACTGACGCCGAGGATTGCGCCTCGCAGCTTTGCGAAGGAGGTGTGTGCGGCGCAGCGTCCTGCGACGATGGCATTCGTAACCAAGGTGAGAGCGATGTGGACTGCGGAGGCCCAAACTGCGGGGCCTGCGAAGTCGGCCAAGACTGCGAGGTCTCGGCCGACTGTGCGACCGAGCTGTGCGACCCTGTACACGGGGTTTGCGAAGCGGAGTCGTGCAGCAACGGCGTGATCGACGACGGCGAGACCGACATCGACTGCGGAGGGCAATCCTGTGCTCCTTGTGAAGAGGGCGAAGGGTGCGACCAGCCGTCCGACTGTGCGTCGGAGAGCTGCGCCACGGGAACGTGCGCTCCGGCGACCTGCACCGACGGCATCCTCAATGGAAACGAGTCAGACATCGACTGCGGTGGTGATGCCTGCGATTCCTGTGATGATGGGGGGGATTGCCTTCTGAGCTCCGACTGTGCGTCGTCCGTGTGCCTCTCGGAAGTTTGCCAGCCGCCGACCTGCGATGACGGCGTTCAAAACGGCGACGAAAGCGATACGGACTGCGGGGGCACCTGTGGCTCGACCTGTCCAGAAGGAGAGTCGTGCAACATCGGAGACGACTGCATCACGGGCGTTTGCGGTGACGATGGAGCTTGCGAAGCGTCAGCCTGCGACGATGGTGTTCGCAACGGCGATGAGACCGACGTGGACTGCGGTGGGGAGACCTGCGGTCCATGTGAGGCGCCGGGGATGTGCGAAGACGCAGACGACTGCATCTCGCAGGTCTGCACCAAGGGGATGTGTACGCCTGCGGCGTGCGATGACGGCATCATCAACGGCGACGAGACTGATGTGGACTGCGGAGGGCAGACCTGTGCTCCCTGTGAAGATGGTGAGTCCTGCGGAGAGGCCGAAGACTGCTCGAGCCTCGTGTGCACGGGCGGAGCGTGCGTTGTGCCGGCGTGCAGTGATGGCGTGCAAAACCAGGATGAGACCGACGTGGACTGCGGCGGCGGCACGTGTGGGCCGTGCGACGACGGGCAGGGCTGCGCGGCAGACGGCGACTGCGTCTCGTCGGTGTGCGATGAGACGAGCTCGACCTGCGAAGCTGCGACCTGCAGCGACGGCGTGCTCAACGGTACCGAGACGGATCTCGACTGCGGTGGCGCTGCGTGCAGCGGCTGCGACGCCGGGGAGAGCTGCGACGGCGATGACGATTGCCTGTCGCTCGTTTGTAGTGATGGAGGCCTCTGCGAGGCGCCGACCTGCGACGACGGGGTGACCAACGGGGATGAAACCGATGTCGACTGCGGTGGTGACACGTGCGACCCGTGCGTGGACGGTCAGTCGTGCGTCGATGCAGGGGACTGCGAGTCGATGGTGTGCTTGGGTCTCGCGTGCCAGCCTTCGGCCTGCGACGACGGTGTCGTCAACGGTGATGAAACGGACGTCGATTGCGGTGGCTCATGTCAGCCATGCGACGACGGGGAGTCCTGCGTGACTTCCGGAGACTGCGAGTCTCTCGTGTGTGACGGAGGGTCGGACACATGCGCTGCACCCACGTGTGGCGATGGCGTGCAAAACCAGGGGGAGTCCGACACGGACTGCGGAGGCCCGTGCGGGGCGACGTGCAACGACGGAGAATCCTGCGACGATGGCGGAGACTGCGTCTCCCTCGTCTGTGACGGAGGGACGAACACGTGCTCGGCACCGACGTGCAGCGACGGCGTGCAAAACCAGGGGGAGACTGACGCAGACTGCGGAGGTCCGTGCGGGGCGACGTGCAGCGACGGAGAATCCTGCGACGATGGCGGAGACTGCATCTCCCTCGTCTGTGACGGAGTAGCAAACACCTGCTCGGCGCCCTCGTGTAGCGACGGCGTGCAAAACCAGGGGGAGACCGACGCCGACTGCGGGGGTCCGTGCGGGGCGACATGCGACCCAGGGGAGGGGTGTAGCGGCAACGCGGACTGCGTCTCCCTCGTCTGCGATGGGGGGAGCAACACCTGTGCTGCGCCGAGCTGCAGTGATGGTGTTCTCAATGGAACGGAGTCTGATGCCGACTGCGGGGGAAGCTGCGGCTCGACCTGCGAGACCGGAGAGGGCTGCGGGCTCGGTGCGGATTGTGTTTCCCTGGTTTGCGACCCGATCTTCGAGACGTGCTCGGCTCCGACGTGCGCCGATGGCGTCCAGAACGGAGATGAGACCGACGCCGACTGTGGAGGAGCTTGTGGGGCCACCTGTGATGACGGTGAGGGGTGCAGTAGCGCGGGAGACTGTCTCTCCGGTGTTTGTGACGGTGTCAGCGACACCTGCGTCGCGCCGTCATGCAGCGACGGCGTGCAAAACGGAGATGAAACGGGTCTCGATTGCGGCGGAAGCTGCGGAGGAACCTGCGACACGGGGGATGCGTGCATCGACGGCGACGACTGCCTCTCGGCCGGGTGCACGGCGGGGGCCTGCAACCCGCCGCTGAGCGTGATCATTACTCCCAACGCATGTGGCGACGCTGCGGGCGGCCCTGTGTCGTACACGGCCGTCGCCAGCGGAGGCACCGGCGGCCCCTACACCTACCAGTGGAGTCCTGATGACGGGACTGTCTCTCCGGCTGATGCGGCGAGCACGACGATTACCCCGACGGACTACGCGTCGTACACGGTGACCGCTGATGATGGGGTCAGCACGGCGGACGCTGTCGGTGTGGTGGTCCTGAGCAACCAGCCCTTCAACTTGCAGAACAACTGCACGCTGTATACCGGGCTCGGTTTTCAAGGGACGCCGGCCACGATCGTCTACTCAGCGGGTGGGACCGTCGCAACGGAGCAGGGCAACAACGACATCGGCTTGCATCTGTGTGAAGACGTAGCGTTTACCAACGTGCGTCTCGTCGGCTCGGCTGAGGTCGACACTGCTGGTGACGACGACTGGTTCGGCTACGTGTGGGGTGCTCAAGATGCCTCGAACTTCTACATTCTCAGCTGGAAGCAGTCGCCGCAGAACTTCTTCGGGTGCCCGTCGGGGAACTCGCCCGGAGGCATCATCGTCAAGCGGGTGTTTGCCCCGTCGTTTGGTGACCTGACGGGGGCAGACCTGTACTGCGCCAACGACACCGCGCAGTCTGAGCTTCTGCTCGGCCCCGACGAGGCCTACAACCAGGGGTGGGCCGACTTCGTGCCCTACACCATTGAGATTGAGCACCGTCCGACCGGTAGCGATATCACGGTGACCAACGACAACACGTCGACGGAAATCGCGAGCTTCGCAATCTCCGATACGACGTACCCCGCGGGGTTCTTCGGCTCGCACACGCTGTCGCAGTCCGACGTCTCGGTCGGGCCTCTCTTCGGAGAGTGTCTGTGAGCTGATGGCGAAGGGGTCTCTTGAGGCCCCTTCGCCATCAGGTGTTGTCGCCTGTCTCCGTATGGAGGCATGTGCCTCGCCTTCGGCAGTCTTCGAGCTGTTGGTCGGCTCTCTGCGATTGGAGAGGGCTGGCGATGGTTGCGAGGTGCCATTTGAACCCTGTCCCCACGTACTCGAAAGAACAAGTTCCCGATGCTGCTCGTCTCCACGCTGACCTCCCTCCTGTCTCTTTCACCTGCTCCTGCGGAGCCGGATGCTTCGGCCGTTGCATCGCCTGCAAGCTCATCCCGGCCTCGCGGGGACGTTCGCTGGATTGAGCGGTGGGCACCCGAGAAGCATCTGGTCGAGCTCGGCCTCTTCGGGGGGCTCATGTTCCCGCATCCGAGACTCGAGCTGTTCGAGGCTCGGCCTGCGCTGCCCGAGCAGGGGTTTGAGTCGCTGGCGGGGCTGGCCCCCGAGGTTGGCGCGCGACTGGGGTACTATCCGCTGCGACAGCTTGGCCTCGAAGCAGAAGGGGCCTGGTTGCCCTCGGAGACTTCGACGGGCTCCGGGGTCAACCTTTGGGCTGTTCGAGGCCACCTCATTGCTCAGATCCCCCGCTGGAGCATCACTCCGTTCGTCCTGGCGGGCCCGTCAGGGCTTGCCGTGGCCAGTGGGAGTGGCGCGCTGGGCAACGACATTGACCTTGGTTTCCACTTCGGGGGTGGCGTGAAGGTCTTTGTGTCTCGCCGGTTCATGGTGCGGTTGGACGTGAGGGATACGCTCACTGCGCGACGAGGGCTCGACGCTGGCGTCGTTCATTCTCCCGAGGTCTTGCTCGGTCTAGGGCTTGCGCTCAACCGTGCGGAGCCAGAGCCCGCGGTAAACCCTGATCGCGATGGCGACGGCATTCTCGATGTCGACGACCGGTGCGTCGAGACGCTTGGGGTTCAAGAGTTCGAGGGGTGTCCTGCGCCTGACAGCGATGGGGACGGGGTTTTGGACCCCGACGATAGGTGTGTCGACGAGCCGGGTGTCCCCGAGTTCGAGGGGTGCCCGATTCCAGACAGCGATGGAGACGGAATCTTGGACCCCGACGACAGGTGTGTCGATGAGCCTGGAGTGCCTGAGTTTGACGGGTGCCCGATTCCAGACAGCGACGGAGACGGAATCTTGGACCCCGACGACCGATGCGTCGACGAGCCAGAGGTCGTCAACAGCTTCGACGACGACGACGGGTGTCCAGACGCTCTGCCCGACGAGGTGATGAAGTTCACGGGGGTCATCGAGGGCATCTACTTCGACACGGCAAAGGCCACGATTAAGAAGAAGTCCGACCGCAAGCTCGACGATGCTGTCGAGGTGCTCAAGAAGTTCCCGGCGCTGCGTATCGAGGTCAGCGGGCATACCGATGACCGTGGGAACGATGTCTACAACCAGGCGCTGTCCGAGCGGCGTGCAGACGCTGTGAAGGCCTACATGGTCGACAACGGGGTTGACGCTGGGCGGATCACGACGCGGGGGGCCGGAGAGAGCCAGCCGCGAGAGAGCAATGCGACCAAGGCTGGGCGTGGGAAGAACCGGCGGATCGAGTTCAAGTTGCTTCAGCCGTGAAGGGAACCCTTTTCACAGCTGAGGGTGCCGGAGCTAAACGTCCTCGGAGGGCCCCTTGCGGGGCCGTTTCTGAGGGCCGTTTCGACCCCCCCTTTTCACAGCCTCTTTTTCGGCCTGTCGAGCGGCCCAGGGCGAGCATCCAAGCTCCTCGGCGACCTCGGCCCAAGTACGGCCTTCCTTTCGTAGAGCCGCGACACGGCGCGCGGAAGGGCGAGGGGCGCTGGGCCGCCCGATGTGTTTGCCGTCGGCTCTCGCCTTCGCCATGCCGAGCTTGGTGCGCTCGACGATGAGCTCGCGCTCGAACTCGGCAACGGCGCCGAGCATGGTCAACATGAGGCGGCTCATCGCTTCGCCGCCGGGGCGGATATCGATGCCCTGAGTGATCGAGACGAAGCGGACGCCGACGCCCTCGAGTTCGCGGAGGTGGGAGAGAAGGTCGAGGGCGGAGCGGCCGAAGCGATCGAGCTTCCAGACGAGGATGGCGTCGACCTTGCCCCGGCGGGCGGCGTTCATGACCTGATCGAGCCCGGGACGAGAGTTGTTGGCGCCGCTGCCCGTCTCTTCGATGTCGAGTGCGACGTCGAGATCGTAGCGTCGAGCAGCGTCGCGGAGTTCGGTGCGAGCCGCGGCAGGGTCTTGGTCGACAGTGCTCACCCGATGGTAGAGCGCGGCCTGCTTTCGCTTGGGTTTGGGTTTTGCCTTCGCCTTCGGTTTGGGCTGTTCGGGCGGGCTTGGTGCAGGCATCCGCTTGGCTGCCCACGACACGAGCTGTTCGTTGACCTGTCTCTTATACACATCTCCGAGCCCACGAGACAGGCAGAAATCTC
>OLID01000630.1_pt1 | contig 13415 bp, 13 predicted proteins | sample 1609361 | NCBI WGS metagenome assembly OLID01 (sample SAMN05416778, study PRJEB24817) | seawater metagenome | isolation source: Sea water | place: Canada:Atlantic | collected 2013-07
CGAGATTTCTGCCTGTCTCGTGGGCTCGGAGATGTGTATAAGAGACAGATCTAGCTTAGGGTATTCAAAGTTGATTTTTTCTACATCAACTTCTTTATTATTTAATAAATCTTGATTTGTTATTTTAAGTATGCTAAGCTTTTTTCTTTTTTGATTATTATTTCCAAAATCGCCAATATACAAGTTGCCTCTTTCGTCTGAAGTAAGGTCTTCCCAGTCATGGTTTTTAGCATTTACTTTTAAAACCTTCTCAATTTTACCTTGAAGATTTACACCAAATATTTCTGGTTTATTTCCAGAATCATTTAACATCCAAATCAACTCAGAATTTGCAATGATTTGGTTTCCCGAAACTTCTTTTAAAGAATTTGACAGATTAGAAATCAATGTTAATTGCCCGTAATTATCACAGGAAACTAACAAAAAGAATAAGCAAAATGTTATTGATTTTCTCATTGACTATCTATTAAAAACAGGATTACCAACCACCAGAAGACCCTCCACCGCCAAATCCACCGCCGCCGAAGCCACCGCCAAATCCACCACCAAAACCTCCTCCAGATGAACCACCAAAACTTCCACTTCCTCCAAAACCTCTACCGGCATTGCTTAAGATAATTGCATCTAAGATTGAAAATCCTCTTTTACGTTTTCCTCCGCCTCTTCCGCCACGATTATTCTTGTTAGAAAGTATGATGAATAAAATGATAAAAAAGATAATTGGTATGATTCTAAAAAAACTAGAATCAGAAGATTTTTTATTTCGATTCCGTTTTCTCGTTTCTTTATACTCTCCTTTTAAAACTTGAAAAATAGCATCAGAACCTTTATCTAAACCAGCATAAAAATCTCCTTTTTGAAATTCTGGAGTAATAATATTAACTCTAATGTCTGTAGTTGTATAATCAGTCAATAAATGTTCTACACCGTAACCTGTTTGAATACTTAATCTCCTGTCATCTTTTGCTATCAAAATAAAAACTCCGTTGTCTTTGCCTTTTTGTCCAATTCCCCATTTTTGAGCCCAATTCGCTGCAAGAAAACCAACATCTTCTCCTTCGGTTCTAGAAATTATAGCTACAACAATTTGTGTTGAAGTAGAATCTGAATATCGAATTAGTTTTTGTTCAAGATTTCTTTTTTCACTATTAGAAAGTAAATTTATATAATCGTAAACACTCGTTTGTAGTTTTGGTTTAGCTGGAATTTTATATTGCGCAACAATGCTTTGAACAGCAAAAAAACTGAATAAAACAAGTATTAATTTGAAACTGTTTCTTAAACGCATTATCCTTTAGAAATTTCGTTAGACAATTCGTTTTCATCATCAGTTTGCCAAGGAAAAAATTGTTTCAATTGTATTCCTGCATTTAAGATTCCTGAGACAATACCATCTTTAAAATTTCCTTTCTTAAAATCTTCAGCAATAGTATCTCTTGTACAATCCCAAAAATCTTCAGCAACAACATTATTGATGCCTTCATCACCACAAATGACAAACTTCCTGTCTTCCGCAGCCACATAAATTAAAACTCCATTTCTTTGCTCTGTTTGGTACATTTTTAATTCATTAAAAACATCCAGTGCTCTTTCGTAAGCATCTTTATTTGCTTTCCCTTCAATATGGATTCTAATTTCACCAGAAGTATTCAATTCAGCATCTTTAATTGCTTCAATTACTTCTTGTTCATCAGCTTTAGATAAAAATTCGTTTGTTTTTGGCATTATTCTTTTTTGTTGAAATCAAAATTTACATCTGGTGCTTTATCTGCTCCTTTATCTGAGGCGTATAAGCTCATTTTTTCAAAACCAGCCAAACTTGCAATAAAGTTTTTTGGGATTTTTTGAATGTAAATATTATAATCTCCTGCAGAAGTATTAAATCTGTTTCTTTCAACATTAATTCTGTTTTCAGTTCCTTCTAATTGATTTTGCAATTGCAAAAAGTTTTGATTTGCTTTTAAATCAGGATAACGCTCTACAACTACCATCAACTTAGACAAAGCACTTGTCAGCCCTGCTTGTGCCTGTTGAAAAGCTGCCATTTTTTGTGGTGTTAAATTACCTGCATCAATTGTGGTAGAAGTTGCTTTTGCTCTTGCATTAATCACTTCTGTTAAAGTGTTTTTTTCAAAATCTGCCGCACCTTGAACAGTTTTAACAAGGTTCCCTATCAGGTCATTTCTACGTTGATAAGAACTCTCAACATTTGACCAAGATTTTTCTGCTTGCCCCTTCATATCAACCATTGTATTGTTGATACTAATTCCCCATCTTACTAAAGCAAAAATTAAAACTCCAATAATTATAAGTGGTAACCATTTTTTCATAATTGTGTTCTTTTAAATATTTATAATTGACTTTTTATATTGTTTAATTCAGCTTTTACTTTTTCTAATCTGCTGATAATTTCGTGATTGTTAATGGTACTTTCAGGATTTTTTTTCAATTTTTTCTTTGCACCATCCAATGTAAAACCGCGTTCTTTTACAAGATTGAAAATCAATTTAAAGTTGGCAATATCATCTTGTGTAAATAAACGATTTCCTTTCGCATTTTTTTTCGGTTTGATAACATCAAACTCTTTTTCCCAAAAGCGAATTAAAGATGTGTTTACACTAAAAGCTTTAGCAACCTCTCCTATTTTGTAATACCTTTTTTCTGGTAAATCGACGTGCATTAATCTAAAGATTGATTTTCTCTTGATGCTAACTCTAACATTCTATCGTATTCTTCTGGAGATAAATCGTTAAAGTAATAATAAACAGGATTCATTTTTCTGTTGTCTTTATGCACTTCGTAATGTAAATGCGGTGCAGTTGAAGTCCCAGAAGTACCAATATATCCTATTAAGTCTCCTCTTTTTACTTTTTGATTTTTACGAACAATATATCTTTCCATATGTCCGTAAACAGTTACATAACCATAACCGTGATCAATTTTTACATAATTCCCTAAACCTTTTCTGGTTCTAATTGCCTTGCTAACAACACCGTTTCCAGTTGCATAAACTGGCGTTCCTTTTGGCGCAGAGAAATCCATTCCCCAGTGATATTTTCTAGTTTTATAAATTGGATGAACTCTATATCCATAACCAGAAGCCATTCTTTTTAATTCTTTATTTGCAACAGGTTGAATTGCCGGAATTGACGCCAACATCTCTTCTTTGTTTTTTGCCAACTCTACAATTTCATCCAACGATTTTGATTGTACAACCAATTGTTTAGACAAAATATCGATGTCCTTTGTCGCTTTTTTAATCATTGAAGAATTGTCAAATCCTTCTAAATATTTATATCTATTAACACCACCAAAACCTGCTTTACGTTGCTCTTCTGGAATTGGATTAGTTTCAAAATATACTCTATAAATTGTATTGTCTCTTTCTTGTAAATCTGTTAAAACCTTTCCGCTTTCATCAATACGTTTACTTAATAGTTCGTAGTGTAATGTTAAGTTATCTAGTTCTCTTTTTTGAGCACGCTCGTTCGGAGACATTAAAAACTGACTAAAACCAATAAAACCGAAGAATGCGACCAAAACAACTGCCAACATTATAAAACTTACCTTTTTATAAATGCTTTTTTTGTTTCGCTCAATCTTTCTGTACGATAAAGTATCTGCGTCGTAATAATATTTTACCTTTGCCATAATCTTAAATGTACTATTTTTGTGTTCTCTTTTGTTTAATTAATGGTTAGAAAACACGCAAATTTACAAAATGTTTTACAACTGCCTTTTTTAGATGAATTATTTAAAGGTAAATTAACTTTTAAGAGCAAAAACATATTGTAGTAGCTAACTATAAGTAGCTGAATTTTACAAAATGTTACAAATTATTATTGATTGAAAATATTACAGATGAAATCGCAAGACGTTAGAGCTACTTTTTTAAGCTTTTTTAAAGAAAAACAACATAGCATTGTGCCTTCTGCACCAATGGTTTTAAAAAATGATCCAACATTGATGTTTACCAATTCTGGTATGGCACCATTTAAAGAATATTTCTTAGGGAATGCTGCTCCAAAGAACAATCGTATTTCAGATTCTCAAAAATGTTTGCGAGTTTCTGGTAAACATAACGATTTAGAAGAAGTTGGCTATGATACGTATCATCATACGATGTTTGAAATGCTAGGAAACTGGTCTTTTGGAGATTATTTCAAGAAAGAAGCAATTGCTTGGGCTTGGGAATTACTAACTGAAGTTTACAAGATTGATAAAGACATTTTATATGTAACCGTTTTTGAAGGAAGTGATGATAAAGACAACTTATCTTTAGATCAAGAAGCTTACGATTATTGGAAAGAAATTATCCCAGAGGATAGAATCTTGATGGGAAATAAAAAAGATAATTTCTGGGAAATGGGCGAACAAGGTCCTTGTGGTCCGTGCTCAGAAATCCATGTTGATATTAGAACTCCAGAAGAAAAAGCTGCTGTTGACGGAAAAACATTGGTCAATGAAGATCATCCACAAGTTGTAGAAATCTGGAACTTAGTTTTTATGCAATTCAATAGAAAAGCAAACGGAACTTTAGAAGATTTACCTTCAAAGCATATTGATACCGGTATGGGTTTTGAACGTTTATGTATGGTAATGCAAAATGTAAAATCTAATTACGATACTGATGTATTTACGCCATTAATTAGAGAAGTTGAAACAATTACAAACACTAATTACGGTAAAGATGAAAAAACAGACATTGCAATTCGTGTAATTATAGATCACGTAAGAGCAGTTGCTTTTTCTATTGCAGATGGACAGTTACCAAGTAATACTGGAGCTGGCTATGTAATACGTAGAATTTTAAGAAGAGCTATTCGTTACGGATTTACTTTTTTAGACAAAAAAGAGCCATTTATTTATCGTTTAGTTGATGTATTGAGCAAAAGAATGGGAATAGCATTTCCTGAATTAAAAGCTCAAAAGCAATTAATAGAAAACGTAATTAAAGAAGAAGAAGCTTCTTTTTTAAGAACACTAGACCAAGGTTTAGTTTTATTAGATAAGATAATTACAAATTCACCAGAAAAGGAAATCTCGGGCGAAAAAGTATTTGAATTATATGACACTTTTGGATTCCCTGTAGATTTAACTGCTTTAATTTTATCTGAAAAGGGATATACCTTAGATGAAAAAGGGTTTAACGAAGAGCTACAAAAGCAAAAAAATCGTTCTCGTGCTGCTAGTGAAATGAGCACAGATGATTGGACAATTATTTCAGAAAATTCTGCCGAAGAATTTGTTGGTTACGATTCTTTAGAAGCATCTGTAAAACTAACTAGATACAGAAAAGTTGTTTCAAAAAAAGATGGAGAAATGTTTCAATTAGTTTTTGATAAAACTCCTTTTTACCCTGAAGGTGGTGGACAAGTTGGTGATAAGGGTTATTTGGAAGTTCCGAATGGTGATGTTGTTTATATTTTAGACACCAAGAAAGAAAGTAATGTAATCATCCATTTCTCTAAAAATTTACCAAAACATTTAAGCAAAACATTGAAAGCTGTAGTAGATAAAAAGCAACGCTATAGAACAGAATGTAATCATACAGCAACACATTTATTACACCAAGCTTTAAGAGAGATTTTAGGAACTCACGTAGAACAAAAGGGTTCTGCAGTGCATTCTAAATATTTACGCTTTGATTTTTCTCATTTTTCTAAATTAACAGTAGATCAATTACGCGACGTAGAAAGTTTCGTAAACAGAAGAATTGCTGGAAAGTTACCGTTAGAAGAAAAAAGAAACATCCCAATGCAACAAGCAATTGACGAAGGTGCAATGGCGTTGTTTGGAGAAAAATATGGAGAAGAAGTTAGAGCTATTCGTTTTGGGCAATCTATTGAACTTTGTGGTGGAACTCACGTGAAAAACACATCAGATATTTGGCATTTTAAAATTAAATCTGAAGGTGCTGTTGCGGCAGGAATTAGAAGAATTGAAGGAATTACAAGTGATGCCGTAAAGGGTTTTTATTCAGAAAATAATAAAGCTTATTTTGAAATGAAAGACTTATTAAATAACGCTAAAGAACCTATAAAAGCATTACAAAATTTACAAGAAGAGAACGCTGAGTTAAAGAAGGAAATTGAGCAATTGTTAAAAGACAAAGCAAAAAACTTAATTGGCGATTTAAGAAATCAACTAGAGGAAATAAACGGAATACAATTCTTAGCAACTAAAGTAGATTTAGATGCAAATGGAATTAAAAACCTTGCTTTTGATTTAGGCAAAGAACACAAGAATTTATTTTTAGTTTTTGGTTCGGCAATAAAAGACAAAGCATTATTAACTTGTTCTATTTCTAAAGAATTGGTTGAAGAAAAAGGTTTAGATGCTGGAAAAGTAGTTCGCGAGTTAGGAAAATTCATTAACGGTGGCGGTGGTGGACAAAAATTCTACGCAACTGCTGGAGGTAAAAATCCAGGAGGAATCAAAGAAGCCTTAAAAAACGCAAAAAATTATATTTCTTAGTTTTCTAAAAAATTAAAATACACAAAGGTTCAAAGTATCATTTTACTTTGAACCTTTCTTTTTTATATATTTATCCATTGAATTAAATTTCCATGAAACTACAAACACAAATGCCCGTTAAAAAAGAAATCCATAATTCATTAAATTATGATTCAAAAATTCTTTTATTAGGTTCTTGTTTTTCAGAAAATATTGGCAATAAGTTGACGCTCTATAAACTTCAATCAAATCAAAATCCATTCGGTATTTTATTTCATCCAAAAGCAATAGAAAATTTAATTACAAACGCTATAAATAAGAAAACATACACAGAAAAAGATATTTTCTTTTTAAACGAACGCTGGCATTGTTTTGATGCGCATTCAAGTTTAAGTAATCCAAATAAAACCCTTTTGCTGCAAAATTTAAATACAACTATTGAGCAAACAAATAAACAAATAAACGAATCAACTCATATCATAATTACTTTAGGAACCTCGTGGGTGTATCGTTTTATAGAAACAGATTCAATTGTTGCAAATTGCCATAAAGTTCCGCAGAAAAAATTCTTAAAAGAGTTATTATCATTTGATGAGGTTGCAGAAAGTTTAGACGCAATAATTGCTTTAATTAAATCGGTTGACCCAACAATAAATATACTTTTTACAGTTTCTCCTGTTCGTCATTTAAAAGACGGGTTTGTAGAAAATCAACAAAGTAAATCGCATTTAATTTCGGCAATTCATAATGTTGTTGAACCAAGAAACAACACGCATTATTTTCCGAGTTATGAAATTATGATGGATGAGTTACGCGATTATCGTTTTTATGCCGAAGACATGATTCACCCAAATCAAACAGCCATTAATTATATTTGGGAAAAGTTTACAGATTCGTGGTTTTCTGATAAATCTAAAGAAACAATGAAAGAAGTTTCTACAATTCAAAACGGGATTAACCACAAACCTTTTAATCCAAATTCTGATCGACACCAACAATTTTTAGAAGGATTGAAAAATAAAATTGCTCGTTTACAAGAAGAACACTCATTTATCAATTTTTTTGGTAAAAAAGAACAAGACAACAACTAAAGAGACAAAAACTGAAGAAATAAAATTAAGCAAAAGAGAAACAGAAATTCTAGAGCATTTAAGTAAAGGTTTAAAATACAGCGATATTGCAAATAATTTAATCATTTCTCCAGCAACAGTGCGTAAGCATATCGAAAATATTTACAAAAAACTACATGTTCATAATAAAATGGAAGCTGTAATTAAAGCACGACAGCATAAATTAATTTAAATTATTTAAATTATTTTTAGTAAATTTATAGTGTAATATTTTCCCGATTTAAAAAAATGATTAAAAAAACACTTATAGGCATTATTATTGGAACTCTTATCGGGTTATTCACAACATCTTTCTTCATGCCAAAAGGAATTCATCTTTTCGCCTTGTTTTGGACTAAAATCACTGCAACTTCGATGATTACTGGAATGTTTTGTGGTTTTTACGCATCATTCTCTAATTCTAAGCTTCAAATATTTTTAGTTTCTATTATAATTGGTATGATTGTGTTTTTTACAAAATACTTAATCACTGGCCATGATTTTGACCCATTAACGATGGGTGCTTTTAATGGAGCTCTTATTGGAGGAGCTTTATCTATATTTAAAAAAATCGAAACTACTAGACAAGTAATGAGGCGTTTAAAAAGACACCGGAAAAGTGGATTTAATAATTATGGTTATTAAAGATGTAAATCTACATTTTGCCAAGGTCCACCATTAATAACATCAATCCCATTACTTTTTAAAAATTGAGTTGCTTGCCCGCTTCTTCCACCACTTAAGCAAACTGCAATTACAGGTTTATTCCAAGATTTAATTTCATCAATTTGCAACGGAATTAAATTTAAAACAATATGTTTTGCTCCTTTACTATGACCAGAATCCCATTCACCTTTGGTTCTAACATCTAACACAATAGCTCCTTTATTTAAATATTCTTTAATCTCGTTACTCATATCTTTTCTCTTAAACATGTCAAAAATACCCATGTTGCTTTATTTTTTTAATAATTAAACTTAATTTTCGCACAAAGCTATACCTTTTTCAATAAGTATCGTGTAACTTTTATTACACTTCAACTCTTCTAGCCTTCTCAATAGTTCTTTTTTAATTGAAAAATTATTTCTTACAGATAGTTCATACAGTTCCAATAACAACAACCAATCACTTGAAAACTTCATTATTAATTTATTATTGATGTCTTCTATATCAATTTCTAAAATATTTTTTTTCTCTCTAAAATTTCTAACCTTTTGATATAAACCATAGAGTTCTTTATCAACATCAGAATATTTAATTTTATGTGTTTTTGTTTCTGAAACTTTATTGACATCTTCAAATGAATGTAAAGAAGCGGGGCCAGAATAAGCAGACACAATTTCCTCACCAACTGCCATATCATAAACACCCCAGGAAGGATCAAACAAAATAGTATCTTTGTAAGTTACTGTACAGTCTTTAAAAGAAATAATTTGAATTTTCCCTCTTAAATCTCTAGTTCCTGTAATTGCTGTTCCTTCAACTTTTACACCACCAACAAATTCTAAAACAACCTGTTTTCCTTCGTAAATACCGTATGCTTCCAAATCTCTTGGACTCATGTTTTCAATAGAAATATTTATTCCTTTTAACTTTCCAATCGGGCTTCCAAAACCTTCTGCATGATAAGCAACCCCATGACCAATTAACTCTTTATCTCTATTAGCTAATGCCGTTTCACCAATTGTTTGAATATAAATTGGTTTATTATCTAATTCAATTACATTAGAGAATCTACCAGAAATTTGCAAACCAGTACTTAATTCAATAGTTCCCAAATTTTTAGAGTTGATTAATTTTTTTACACCACTTAGTCCCCCTTTTCTAATTGCCATTGTATTTGCAAATTGCTCTAAAACGAAGCTTAATTCCGCAAAATTTGGCGTTACAAATAATTGTGGCTGAGGTTTTGTAATATCAAAACTAACATTTGCAGCTTCTAATGAATATGGAATCTTTTTCACTTTATCAGTTAAACACCAAGCACTTTCTCCTATTGACGACAACAATCCCGCTCCATATATTTGTGGTTGACTAATTTCACCTATTAAACCATATTCAACTGTCCACCAATGCAAATTTCTAATTTGTGCCATTTCAGATAATTCGCCCATATTTTTTTGCAATTCTTCTACCGCATTTTGAGCAGCTGTAATTTCTTTTTCAGAACTACTAGGGTCTTCTTTTAAAATGGACAATAACCTTATTGCCTCATACATTTCATAATCTTTTGATGATGAAATTGCTTTGCTTCCTATTTCTCCAAATCTTCTTAAATATTCTGCATATTCTGGATTTGCAATTATAGGAGCATGCCCAGCTGCTTCATGTATAATATCTGGTGCTGGAGTGTATTCAATATGATCTATGGTTCTCATATCAGAAGCAATTACAAGCACATTATATGCTTGAAATTCCATAAAAGCGTTTGGAGGAATAAATCCATCAACCGAAACTGCAGCCCAACCTATTTCTTTTAAAATTCTGTTCATTCCTTCCATATGTGGAATTGAATCAACAGAAACCCCAGTTTTCTCTAAACCTTCCATGTAAGATTCGTGCGCAACACGTTTTAAATAATCTACATTTAACCGCATTACATAACGCCAAACTGCTTGATTTTGTGCTGTATATTCTTCATACGGTTGCTTTACAATAAACTTATGTAAATGTTTTGGTAAGTTTTTGGTAACTTCATTTAATTCAAAATGATTTTCCATGCAGCTGTTTATTTTAAGAAATAAGAACTCTTTTTATTGCTGTAAAGTTACATATTTTGCGATTGATTTTCAAGAATTCTTTTTGAAAAGAGCTATTTCACTATCTTAGCGTAAATCAAATAATCAATCGATTGAAAAACATATTTATATTTCTATTTTCTTGTATAATCTTCATCAGTTGTAATGATCAAAAATTAACAAAAACAGATGTTAAAAATGATATCGTCAATCCAAAAACATATGTTGTTTATAAAACTACAAGTTCATTAATTATTGATGGAAAAGCAGATGATTTAGATTGGAAAAACACAAGTTTTACAGAGAATTTCATTGATATTGAAGGTGTAAAAACTCCGAAGCAAATTACAAAAATAAAGATGCTTTGGGATGTGAATTACTTATATATCTATGCAAAACTAGAAGAAAAACACATTTGGGGAGACATCACAAAACGGGATGCAGTCATTTTTTACAACAACGATTTTGAAGTTTTTATAAGTCCGTCAAATGACACTCATAATTATGGAGAGATTGAAGTAAATGCATTAAATACTATTTGGGATTTAGTATTAAATAAGCCTTATAATGTTGGTGGAAAACCAAAAAACAACTGGAATTTAAAAGATTTAAAATCTGAAGTTTTTATCAAAGGGACATTAAACTACCCTGATGATGAAGATGAGTATTGGTCAGTTGAAATGGCGATTCCTTTAAATGCCTTTGCTGAATTAAAAAATCGCCCAAAAGTAAAACCAAAAGATGGTGAACAATGGCGGATTAATTTTTCTAGAGTTCAGTGGGATCACGATATTATTAACGGAAAATATTCAAGAAAAAAGAAAGATGGTAAGTTTTTAAGAGAATATAATTGGGTTTGGTCTAATCAAGGAGCAATTAATATGCATTTACCTGAAAATTGGGGGTATGTTCAGTTTTCTGATAATGATGCAACTTCTCAAATCGAATTTAAACATCAAACAGATGTCTTAACCGAACAAATAACATATGCTTTGTATAGAAATATTGCATTTAAAGAATTGAAATATCTCAAACAAGAAAAAGTTGGATTTCAAACAGAATTTGAACCCATAAAAATTGAAAACGAAACTATCAATGCTTCGTTTTTAAAAACGCATACTGGTTTTACGCTACAAACTCAAAACAGTAAAAAAGACATTCTATATTCAATCAACGAAACCGGATTGATTCAACGAAAAAAAACCAACAACATTAAAAAATAAATCCTTTGAAAAAATTTCTTCTACTCTTAATATTAATGCTAGTAATTTCTTGTAATCAGAAAGAAAAAGCATCAAAAAACGATTCAAAATTCACCTTTAGTTCCTGGACAAATGCAGGAAATAATTTTAAAGAAGAAGCCTGGGTTAAACGTTTAAATTATTACGATTCATTAGGAATTAGCGAATTATTAATTGGAGGATCACCAGAAGTTTTAGAACAAATCATTCCGTTAGCAAATAAGAAAAACATTAAAATTCATGGTTGGATGTGGACGTTAAATCGACCTGGAGATACAATCGCTCAGAAACATCCAGAATGGTATGCAGTAAACAGAAATGGACAAAATTCGCTCGAGTATAAAGCATACGTTAATTATTATCAATGGCTAAGTCCTTTTCATCCAGAAGCAAGAAAACACATTATAAATAATGCAAAAAAACTAATGAGAGTAAAAGGTTTAGCTTCCGTTCATCTAGATTACGTGCGCTATCCTGATGTAATTTTGGGTGCAGATTTACAACCGAAATACAATTTGGTCCAGGAAACTGAAATGCCAGAGTACGATTATGATTATCATCCATTAGCGAGAAAAGGCTTTAAAGATATTTTTGAAAAAGACCCAATGGATTTTAAACATCCTGAGTTATCTACAGAATGGAGACAATTTCGATTAAATGCTGTTACAAGTTTGGTCAATGAAATTATTGACATCGCACATTCAAAAGATAGAAAAGTTACTGCTGCTGTTTTTCCTTTTCCAGAAATGTCTAGACAAATGGTTAGGCAAGCTTGGAACGATTGGAATTTAGATATAGCGTATCCGATGCTGTATCAAAATTTTTATAGAGAAAATATAAATTGGATTGGTTTTGCAACAAAACAAGGCGTTTCTGATGTAGATTTTCCAATTATTTCTGGATTATATGCTCCAGCTTTAAGAGATCCAAAAGATTTAGAAAAAGCAATTAACATCGCTAAAGAAAATGGTGCAAAAGGAATTTCTATTTTCACTGCAGACAACTTAACAAAAAAACAAAAATCCGTGTTTGTTAAATTGAAAAAATTAACTTCTAAAAAATAACTAAAATCTAATTGTTTCTTACTTTTACACTTTACAGTTACTATGAATAAAAAAGTAATCTTATTAATTTTAGATGGTTGGGGAATTACGCAAGACCCAAAAGTTTCTGCAATCTACAATGCAAAAACACCTTTTATAAATTCGTTATATAATAAATTTCCACACGCAAGTCTAAGAACTGACGGAGAGCATGTTGGTTTGCCAGAAGGGCAAATGGGAAATTCTGAAGTTGGCCATATGAATTTAGGAGCTGGAAGAATTGTATATCAAAATTTAGCAAAAATTAATAAAGCCATAGAAGAAGGTACTTTAGCCAAAGAAAAAACACTAATTAATGCTTTTGACTACGCTAAAAAAAACAATAAAAAAGTGCATTTTTTAGGATTGGTTTCAAATGGAGGAATTCATTCTCACATCAATCATTTAAAAGGATTATTAAAAGCAGCAAAAGAAAATAATGTAGAGAATGTATTCTTACACGCTTTTACAGATGGACGGGATTGTGACCCAAAATCCGGAAAATACTTCATCAATGACATTGAAAAAGTCATGCAAGAAACTACTGGAGAATTGGCTTCAATTACGGGCAGATATTTTGCAATGGACAGAGATAATCGTTGGGAGAGAGTGCATTTAACTTATGATGCATTGGTAAATGGAAATGGAAAAACATCTACAAATGCAGCCGAAAGTATTCAGAAAAATTATGATAAAAATGTAACGGATGAATTTATCAAACCAATTATAATGGTTGATGAACTGTCTCTTATACACATCTCCGAGCCCACGAGACAGGCAGAAATCTCG
>OLID01000631.1_pt1 | contig 13373 bp, 15 predicted proteins | sample 1609361 | NCBI WGS metagenome assembly OLID01 (sample SAMN05416778, study PRJEB24817) | seawater metagenome | isolation source: Sea water | place: Canada:Atlantic | collected 2013-07
TCTACACAGAGTAGATCGTCGGCAGCGTCAGATGTGTATAAGAGACAGCGGCTATCGGCGGCGGAACACTCAGGGACCTCTTGCTCGATCGCCACCCTATTTTCTGGCTCACTGATACGACCTATCTCATTGTCATCATCGTGGCGGCATTGGCGACCATCTTATATGTGCGCCACCGGCCAGCACCCATGTTTGCTTTGCGCGTCGCAGATGCTTTCGGGCTTGCCTTGTTTGCCCTGCTGGGTGCCAGCTATGCTGAGGCGGCACAGGCCCCGGCGCTTATCGTCATATTGATGGGCACCATGACCGGTGTTACTGGTGGTGTGTTGCGGGATATCGTGACAGCAAGAGTGCCGCTGATCATGCAGCGAGAAATCTATGCATCGGCGGCCATCGCGGGCGTGGCCGCTTATCTGCTGATGCAGGCAATAGGCGTGCCTCAGCCCGGCGCCTTCGTAGGGGGTGTGTTTGTCGTCGTCGCATTACGCCTGGGGGCGCTGCGCTGGAACCTGCATCTGCCTACATTCCGCTGATAAAGTCCGCGTGGAGCACGTTAATGCCCGGTGTATTTTCAATGATGGACATTTCGCGTTCCCGGAATTAGCATTCGGGGGCTGTCAGGAACTCTATTCAGATTGCCAAACTTGAGGCTGCAATGACAAGAATAACGGCTATCATCGCACTGGGCTGTGCACTGCTTACTGCCGCCTGTGTGCATGCGCAGGCCCCGGTAGACACTGTGCAGCCAGGCACCCGGTATGTCGCTTTGGGCAGTTCCTTTGCAGCTGGCCCGGGTGTGCCGGAGCAGTTGGGTGACTGTGGCCGATCAAGCGGCAACTACGCCAACCTGGTCGCTGATGCGCTAGAGCTGTCGCTCATCGATGTCAGTTGTAACGGCGCGACCACGGATAATATTCGTCACACGCCGCAGAATGGCGCGGCACCGCAGATCGATGCAGTCACGGCTGACACGGGGCTGGTTACTGTCACCATCGGTGGCAATGACATCCGCTACACGGCATCGACATTCGCCTGCGCCGGCACGCCAGCTGACGACAACTGCACGGCCAATCTTGATCAGGACGCGATCGACGACGCGGTGAGTCAGTTGCCCGCCAAGCTTGCTGCAACGATTGATGCGATTCGGGACAAAGCGCCGCAGGCCACTGTTGTGCTGGTGACCTATCCGCGCGTATTTCCTGTTGATGCCGTCAGCTGCGAGGAGCTGCAGCTCAGCGCGCAAGACACGCGCTATCTCGCAGACCTGGGGCAAACCCTTGAAGACACCTTCGTGAGTGTGACTGCCAGCCAGCAGAATCTGATTGCTGATCCTTATGTGCTGGCCGAAAACCACGGCCCCTGCGCGTCCCCGGTTACCGAGCGATGGATAAACGGCAACGTTGTCGCCAGTAGCGGTGTACGCTATCACCCCACCGCCGAAGGCCATGAGGCAATGGCACGCCTGGTGCTGACAGTACTGGGTCGAGAGTGACAGAAGTCTGTCGTCAGATCAGGGGTGCTATGCAAAAAATATTACAATATATCCTCCCGTTTGAATTGCCAAAAGGCTTTCCGGATGAGGCGACCTACCGTCTCTACAAAAAGTGGGACGAGCCTGCCAGATAGGTCCAGATTTCTGCGATTACATTTCTAACAGCACTTCTGTACATTATTTTTACTTTTCTGGATAAGTCCTGGGCGTCAGAGCAGGTTCAGGTTTTGATGCTGAGGCTTAATCTTTTCGTAACTGCCCCAATTTTATTGGCGATCAGTTTTCTTGCCTATAAAAAGCGGTTTTACACCATTGTAGTGCCAGCGCTTGCGCTATTTCCCGTTGTCTCCATGTTGAGCCATGTCTATATAGCAAGCCAGCTGGGCAATTATTTTCCGTTTGTAACGGAAGGGTATCTCGCTGTCTTCTGGATCTTTGTGGTGTCGGGTATGACTTTCAGGCATGCCTTGCTCAGTGCTTCTATGGCGGCGATCATTCTGATTGTCTCAGGTTTCTATATCATGAGTGATCGTGATCTATACACCATGCATATATTCTGGATATATTGCAGCTTTTCTTTTGGCTGTTTGGGTGCATTGATGTTTGATAGATCCAGAAAAGCTGTCTTCATGAGTCAGCAAGAGTTGCATCACCTGGCCGTCACCGATGAGCTTACTGGCACATTTAATCGTAATCACCTGAAAAGTGTTCTTTCCCAGGAGATGGCTCGGGATATTCGCTATGACAAAACATTCGGGCTGTTGATTATCGATATTGATCATTTCAAAAATATCAATGATACATTTGGGCATGCTGTCGGGGACGAGGTATTACGAAAGACGGCACAGATTTTGTCAGCGTCTATACGCTCGAATGATACCTTGGTGAGGTGGGGCGGGGAGGAGTTTGTCGTTATTGCGATTGAGGTTACTGAGACAACACTTAAGCATTTATGTGAAAAGCTACGGAACAAAATTGAAGAGAATAGTTTTGGTTCTGTCGAAAAGGTGACAGTCAGTATCGGTGCAACATTGTTCAGAAAAGATGATACTCGGGATGCACTGCTTTCACGTGCTGATAAGGCGCTGTATCAGGCAAAAAACAAAGGACGAAACATCACTGTCTCGGTAAAATAATACATTGCCAATCTTACAGGTAAAAGTGAAACCACGAGCCCGCGTGTCAGAGCTCACCCAAGCCACAGATGGTACGTGGGTTGCAAAGCTGAAGGCACCGCCTGTGGACGGTAAAGCCAACGCCGAACTGGTGGGTCTTGTGGCGCAGAAATTTCAATGCCGAAAGACTGCCGTGACAATCAAGGCCGGCGCATCCGGCCGCACCAAACTCGTCGTGATTGGAGAATCATCGTGAGCGCGCTGGCCAACATGGGAAGAGGCACAAGATAATGTCGGAGCGGAATGATCCAGTCGGAGCTTGTTTGTGTCACTAAACTCTCTTGTCGTCATCCTGCGTTCACCTAGCCAAACTGACCCGCAATGATTACAGTGTAATACATGGTAGTAGAGCGGAGATTCGGCAATGGGCGTTACCAGCATCAGGCTCCAGGACGATTTGGACAAATCGTTGGCTGACATTCCCAGGTTAACCACGCTTTCGCACCTGGGCCGCAAAACACAGCGAGCCCCGAATCCGGACGTGGTCAGCGACTTGTCGACAGGCGCATATATTGTTCGCTATCTCATTTTAGAAGATGAAGCTCACGTTTTGCGCATCTGGCATAAACGCGAAGATCGGGCCAGCTTATAGGACAGGAAATAATGGAAATTGAATTTACCCGACAGGAAAAAGAGCTGATGGCCCAGAAGGTCAAGGCGTACTTCCGCGATGAACTGAACCAGGACATCGGCGGCTTTGATGCCGAATTTTTGGTCGATTTCTTCGCCCGGGAGATGGGCGGCTTTTTCTACAATCGGGGCCTCTATGATGCTGAGACCCTGATCACTGAAAAAGTCTCCGAGATAGCCGATCAGTTGCTGGAGCTGGAGAAGCCGGTTCCCCTGAGCTAGATTCGCGCTGTCAGGTCTTTGTTAAAACTTACCTTCGCCGTCCAGTACAGCAGCGAGAGAATAACAAAGGCAACAGGGATGATTAATATCTCAATGGCGCGGATGCTTTGCGGGAAAAAGCTTGCCTGCCCCAGGAAAAAAGCCGCTGACGCCATAAACAAAGGAAACAGCATCCGCCACAGGTGCCTGACGAGCCTTTGTTTTCTTGATAAGCCTGATTTTAGCAGGTACCTGACATCAGCGATGGCGGCGCAGAGCATGACACTGCCAAACGCAATATAGGCACCGGGGCCAAACCCGCCCAGCTGCCCCGTCGCTGATCTGGTCACCTGAACGATAAAATACAGGAATCCTGCTGTGATTAACCAGGCACTGACCATGAGTAGCTTGTCGAAGGCATTGGTGCCGTGTATCGGGTTTCGTATCGTCGACAGTGATGACAGGACAAAATAGCAGATCACCAGTGCATTCATCATGGACAGCGGTATATCCCGAACCAGTGCGACAACGGCGCCGGTGACGCCTAAAGTCAGCATTGCGCAGATGTAAATATTGCCTACGCGCCTATGTTGCTGATCGCCTTTACGCAACAGGATGGCGAGAAATCCCGTCAGTAATCCAATTGCGCCCGATGTAATATGTATAACCGTCAGAATGGATAACATAATTTAGCTCTTTGTCGTTATGGTTATGGCCAATATTCAGTTTTGCTTCTGGCTGTTGAAGCCTCGGCTTAGCAGGTAGATAGGTATAAGGACCTGGGTGACGAGTAAAGGTAGTTGCAGCAGCGCAGGGATAGGGAAATCAAATAAAGCGTGACCGACTGCAATGAGTTGCAACGCACAGGAAACAAGCGCCAGGGTGCCTAGGTGCGTTGCGATCAGCTGACTTCGGGCTAAAACGCTGTAAAACAACAACAAGCTCAGGCTGGAAAATATCATTGACAGGAAGTGTGCTTCGTTGCGGCCTGATGCAAAAGTTGCTCTCAGGTGCTGCTGAGCGGGAGATATATCCTGGCCAAACTGATCAAGCAGGCCACCGGCATAGGATACATACTCAGTCAGCTTGACGTATTCAACCGCACATAGACCAAAGCCGGCAGTAGCAAAAACTATCACCAGGGTAGTACTATTCTGGAAGGTAGACGTAACCGTCCGTGGCAATAGCTGCACATAAAGAATATTAAGACTACTCAATGCCAACGCCAACAGCGTGCTAAAACCAAGCAGACCGGACATGCTGGCAGCAGGACCTTCGGCACCCAGACTCAATATGGGTTGGAGAAGGAAAAAGTTCAGGAAGACCCCCAGTCCCATTTGTATCAGCATCAAAATCCCGATCAGGGACGCCTGGTTTCTTGACTCAGTATCGCGTTGCAAAGGTGTAATGGCAATGCTCATCAGTTCGGTCGCCGCTAGTTTCGATGCCTGCAGTATAGGGTTTGTCTGCTGCTTGCCGGGTAACGAACTGTAACAATGTCAGCTTCACTGTAGTTCAGCGGCCAAATACAGGCTTTAATCTGCTCGCACGAACAGCCAGGCAACAAGGGTTTTTATGACAACTATTCTAATTATTGACGATGATCTCAGTCTGTGTGACCGGCTTGCTCAGTATTTCAGGAAATTCGATTTTGAACTATTACAGGCCAACACACCCTCTGATGGTTTGCTCATGTTGGATAAACATTCGCCTGAACTCTTGTTACTGGATGTGATGATGCCGGAAATGGATGGTTTTACCCTGTGCAGGAAGATCAGGCGCAAGCACTCTTTGCCTATTATCATGCTGACCGCGCGTGGACAGCTAAACGACAAGGTTCATGGTCTGGAAATCGGTGCTGACGATTACATGGCAAAGCCCTTTGAGCCCAGAGAGCTTGTTGCACGGGTACAGGTATTATTGAGGCGGATTTCGCCTTCAGGCGAAGCGGAGGAGTCCAGCAGCAAGCCAGACAAACTTGCGTTCGATGGCATGACCATAGACTTGCAGCAACAACGTGTAGAGGTGGACGGCAAGGAAGTGAAGTTAACCGGCATGGAGTTCATGTTGCTGGCCGTACTGAGCAGCAATATTGGTAAGGTTTACAACCGCGATAAAGTGATCAGCGCACTCAAAGGTATTGAGGTTGAATTGTACAGTCGCTCGGTTGATATCCTGTTGAGCCGATTAAGACAAAAACTCCACGATGACCCGCAGAATCCAAGGTTTATCAAGACGCTCAGAAATGTCGGTTATACCTTCATAGCGAAACCACAATGAGCATTCAACATCTAGGCTTATACAGTCGATTCTTTCTGCTGTTCACTGCGACGACGCTGTTACTGGTCGTGTTTATTGTTTTGGGTACGTTTACGCTGTCTGAAGAACAGGCCAAACAGATTGTGCTGGAAAGGCATGCTCAACTGTCTGACATGATGGTGGATGTAGCGATTCCCACTGTCGATATTGAAAACCTGAGGTCTGAGGCGACAAGAAACAGAGTGCAGATACAGATAGATGATGGCGAACGAACATGGACTACTGCTGATCCCCTGCCTCATCAGGATGAGCTGCTGGAAGCGGCGGAGCAATTGGGTAGCCTGTATTTTGCTCGACATGGTATGCAATATTACTTGCTGACTGAACATAACGGCACCTGGATAATCATCACCTCAGGCATTGCCAATTTACTGGTTTACCCCAAATGGTTGGTGTATTGGCCGTGGTTAATTGTGCTTCTGATCGTATTTGTCAGCTACAGATTGCTGATTGGTCAGTTAAAGCCAATCAAGTCGGCGGTGTATAGCGCCAAGCAGATCAGCCAGGGAAACTTTGATTACAGAATCACTGATCATCCGAAGAATGACCTGGCCGAGTTAACCCACGGTTTAAATAAAATGGCCAGTGAGCTGAAAAAGCTGTTTACCGCCAAGGATGATTTGCTGCTGGCTGTCAGTCATGAGCTGCGTTCACCCATGGCGCGTATGAAAGTGTCTTTTGCTTTGCTGGAAGACAATGATACCGTGAAAAAGCTTGGCGAAGATGTACAGCAAATGGACCTGATCATAGGCCAGTTGCTGGAAAGTGAGCGTTTGCAGCAACCAGAGAAAGCGCTGCATATTGATACCTATTTTTTGCCCCAGTTTATCAGCGAAGTTGTTGATGAGCACAAGACTCAAGAGCGACTGGATGTTATTGGTGACGTGCCGGAAATAGCCGTGAGCATGGATGGCGGTCGCATCAAGTTTGTACTGCGCAACCTGATTAACAATGCGCTGACACACTCTGGCGACACCGTCAGTTTGTTGATAAAGCTGGATGCCGTTGAGCCGCTCGTTGCAATTTCGGTAACGGATCAGGGCGTGGGCATACCGGAAGCGCTGTTAGGCGATCTGTTTGAGCCCTTTACCACCAGCGACTCAATTGATAAGCGCAGCACCAAGGGGCTGGGCCTGGGGCTGTATTTATGCAAGCGTATTGCGATTGCCCATGGAGGCGATCTGACGGTGGATAGCCAGCCGGGAGAGGGCAGTACGTTTACGTTAATACTGCCGTATTGCGACTAGTATCATCGGCGTATCCGCCAAGCATTATCCGAAATCCCGGAAAGACTGATGCCAGAATGAGTATGATCCGGGCAATCGGCGCCGTCAGCATCACCAGGCCGGCGACACAGAGACCGATAGCCAGCATCAGGTCCACATCGCAACGACATTTTGGCGACATCAGTGTTGTTAACCTCCGGACGTAGCATCGACTAAATACGGCTGATTCTCGGAAGGGTAGCAATATGAGCAGACAATTGAGCAAGATGAGCAGGCGTTTGAGACAGATATCATGGTTTACTGTGTTGGCGCTGCTGGTGGGCTTTCCAGTCTTTACCCATGCAGCAGAGGCGCCGGGTGCGCTGACGGTCGTTGTCAAGGATCAGATTACTGAGCGGCCCCTCCCAGCCGTGCAGATCACGATCACGGCGCGGGAAACCAGTTCCACGCGATCCGTGGAAACCGACACGCAAGGTCGCGTCGTCGTTGAACAGCTCGACCCCGGCCTTTATACGGTGAACGTGGCCAAAGGCGGATACGCGTCGTCGTATGAGCCAAGCGTAAGGGTGGCGACGCGCAAAAACGTACAGATTGAATTCGAACTCAGGGAGCAGGCGATTGCGGAAGTTGTGGTTCGATCTCGGCAAGCTGATGCATTCTCATCCGCTTCCAGCACCTATCTCGATAGAGAAGCGCTGCGCGGTGCCGTTGGCGGTGGCGCAGATCCGCTGCTCTCGCTGGACGGTTTGCCCGGTCTGGCATCCGCCAGTGAGTTCGCGAGCTTTAGCGTACGCGGCCGTGGCCCAAGAGATAACCTGTTATTCGTTGATGACTTCCCCTTTGATAAGGTGGTGCACTTTGATGCGACACTGGGTGAAGACGAGGATGTCGGTGGCGGTGGCCGTTTCTCGATTTTCGCACCGAACGTGGTCAGTGGTGCAGAGTTTTCACCGGGCGGATGGGGTGCGGCGTATGGCGGTCGCGCGGCATCGCTACTCAAACTGGAAGTCGCCGATGGCAACCCGAGCCCTTCAGCAAGTCTGCGTCTCGACCTGGCGGGTTATGAGGTCGGTTACGATGGCCCTGCCGGCATCACTGACGAGTCAACCTTGCTGGTTTCTGCCAGGCGACTTGATTTCGGCGCGTTATTTGAAACGATCGAAGAACTCGACATCGGTGAGCCTGTGTTAAGAGACATCATCGTCAAGTCGGTCATACCCATCAATCAGGACCACACCTTCGAGATTCTGTTGATGGATACGCACGAAGACTATACTCGCGGTGTGACGCACGTTTTCGAATCGCCCAACTTCGAAGATGCTGCACTGCAGGATTCTGAGCAGGACAGTGACCTGTACGGTCTGACACTGCGATCATTGGTTGGTGAAAAAGCTGTCTGGACCAACAAGGTTTACTACCGCACCAGCGACAAGATCAGTTCAGAGGGTGAAGCATTTCCGGATCTGGTGCCTGAGGGATCGCCCGCGTCCAGTTTTCCGGTGCGGGAAGACATTATTACCATCGGTGAGAATGAGACAGAGATCGGCTGGCGAAGCGACTTCGAGACAGTGAATCAATGGGGTGTATTCAGTGCCGGTACGCGTATCACACAAATTGAACTGGACTACGACACCGTTCTGGATGGTGACTGGAACCGGTTTGTTTACGACGCGGATGACTTCAGACCCGACCCTGATCAGCGCTTTATTGTGCTGACCCCGGCGAACATAAACTCATCACTGAATAAGAAAGAAACGAACTATGCAGGATACGTAGATCAGGTCTTTCAGCGCGGCGATTGGGATGTTCGCACCGGTGTGAGGTTGGAACGGGACGGCTTTGCTGACGAAAGCGTCGTGTCACCCAGGTTCAGTGTCAACTGGCGACCGAGTGTAACGGCCAGATATTTCGCGACCGCTGGGCTGTTTCATCAGTCGCCAAGGTTTTTGGACCTGGCCGCCAACGCGTCGAACAGGCTCGAGACCGAAAAAATCACGCACGGTAGTGTCGGTATCGAATATTTTCCTGGCAGCAGATGGTCGGTGTTGACCGAAGCGTATTATCAGAACCTCGACAATCTGGTGGTAGACCTTGATCGGGCCAGCGGCACGTTTGCCAACCGGGGTGACGGCACGTCGTACGGCGTTGATATCGTGGCCAACGGTACGATTCAGGAAGGTCTTTACGCTACCGCAACCTACTCATACAACGATGCGGTCGTCGACCGCAAAGACGGTCGCGGTGACGTCGCTGCCAAATTCAGCCGCGAACATGTTGCTACTCTCGGCCTGACCTGGGAAATCAACGACCGCTGGAAGGTCGCCGGGCGCTACAAGTATCTGTCCGGCAGGCCAGACGACAGGTTTATTGTGCACGCGGGCGTGCTGGGGCCCGGACAACCGACCCGCTACTCGAAAGAGATCACCGAGCGCAATGTCGGTCGCAAAAGCGGTTCCGGCCTGTTTAACGCTCGCGTAGACTATCGGCGTGCATTTGGCCCCATTGATGTCACTGCCTTTCTCGATGTCATCAACGTAACGGCAGCGTCGTCGAGCGACGACACGGAATTTGACTACCGCCGGGGCGTTAACGTGGCAGACGAAAGCGAAGCCGAGCCGCTTATTGGTCTGCGACTGGACTATGCATGGTAAGGGGCTTGGTAAAGAGCCCGGTAAAAGGGAGAAACAGATGGTACACGCGCTGGGTGCCGTGCCGATTAGAGTGCTGATTGTCGAGGACAACCGCGACATTTGCGAGAATATAGCTACGTATCTTGAAAAGCATGGCTATATTCTGGATTTTGCCTATGACGGCATAAGCGCGATGCACCTGGCGTTAACCAGTCCGTTCGACGTCATTGTGCTGGACCTGATGCTGCCGGGAATGGACGGCCTGAGTTTCTGCCAAAAACTGCGAACTGATACAGAAGTGGAAACGCCCGTGCTCATGCTGACGGCGAGAGACACCCTTGACGATAAACTTAAAGGTTTCAAGGCGGGTGCTGATGACTACCTGGTCAAGCCGTTCGCTTTACAGGAGCTGCACGCTCGACTGCAGGCGCTGAGCAAGCGTAGTCACCGAAAAACCGACAATCTGTTGATGGTGGGTGACCTGACCATGAACAGGTCCACGCTGCAGGTTCATCGTGCGGGGCAGCGCATCGATCTCAGTCCTGCTGGCATGAGACTGCTGCAACGTTTGATGGAAAAGGCGCCGTCTGTTGTGGGCCGCGATGATCTGGAAAATCTGTTGTGGTCTGACGAGCGTCCTGATGGTGATGCGCTGCGCTCGCACCTGTACAAGCTGCGGCAGGCGATCGACAGGCCGTTTGACAGGCCGCTGATTCATACAGTGCATCGCATCGGTTACCGGATTGCGGAGGATACCCAATAATGTACCGGCACAGTCTGCGAAAGCGTGTCGCCATCGCATTTGCGGCGTGTGTTGCTGTACTCAGCGTGGCCTGGGGGCTGGCTTTTTTCGGGGCGATCAGGTTGAGCGAAGACCGGGTACTGATCAATCAGCTTGAGCTTGCCGCCGAAAGTTATCCCGAAATGCCGATGAACATCCGCGGATACGATGAGGTTGCCAGCCTGCCGGAGTCACTCAGGGAATGGGCGCAATCCAACCCCGGTGAGGGATTGTACGAATTCAGTCCCGAGCAATTGCACGTCGCGGTAATACCTGTTGACAATGCGCAGCCCGATAACGAGCAGCCCGGTAACGCACAGCCCGATAACGCACAGCAATACGCATTTGTGGTTTTTGACGTTGCCGGGATTGAGGCAGCGTCATCAGAGGATTGGTTGTGGCTGCTCGCTATCACCGGTGTTGTAGGTACGCTGGGTGTGCTCGGCTTCGGGCTGGGCGTGGTGGTGATGCGTCGGGCTGTCGCCCCGGTCGTGGAGCTGGCCAAAGCGGTCGCGGACATCGACCTGGAACATCTGTCGGCCGAGGATTATAAACGCATAGAATCTGGCAGGTTCGGCGATGATGAGGTTGGCATGCTCGCTGAGACCATCGAGAAGACACTTGAGCGCATCAGCGCATTTGTTGCCAGAGAGCGGTACTTTACCGATTCAGCCAGCCATGAGTTGCGCACGCCTGTCACGGTGATAACCGGCGCGCTTGAGCTGCTGGAAGAAAGCCAATTGTCAGCGGCCGATGCGACGTTGGTAGATCGGGTCAGGCGTGCGACGCTCGACATGAAAATCACGATTGAAATGTTTCTGTGCCTCGCTCGCGAAACCGACGACGGCCTGTATGACGAGCACTTTTTAGTCATGCCGCTGGTGAGACAGGCGATAGATCAACAGCGCCACCTGCTGAGTGGCAAGTCCATAGATGTTGAGGTCGACGACCTTGCAAAACCCACCGTCTGCGGACACCCACAGGCTTTTTCAATCGCGGTCAATAACCTGGTGCGAAATGCGTTCGAGCACACGCTCAACGGCCACGGATCGATCACGATCCGCATCAAAGAGCATGAGCTTTTGGTCAGCAATCAGGTAAGCAGTGACGCTGATGGGCGGCACATACCGACTGATGCGTCCTCGTCTCGCGGGTATGGTCTGGGTCTGGGCATCGTCCAACGGCTGTGTGAGCGCAATGGCTGGTCGTTTTCGCTGCACGTTGATGAGGTGCGTGTCGCCGCTCGACTGTCGTGGTGAGTGTTCAGCAACCGACTGCTGTTCATCCCTGCCTGAGTGCCATCACCATCACAACGATGTGCTGGTAACTTTGGGGTTATTTTGATGTCCATATACAGAGATTTGTTTTTTCCAGTGTAAAAAGTACAATTATTGCTACTGGACACGCTTACAGGAGGTAGGTATATGGACAGGAAGTCATTTAGTGCCGGGGTAGGCCTCGGCATTGTGGGGTTCATTTTAGTGTTGCTGGTCGTCGTACTGGCAATTGTCTACAGCGGTGCGTACAACATCGCTGCCACCGTAGATCACACACCTTTCGTGCGTTGGGCATTCAGCACCACCATGCACAATTCTGCCCGGGACCGGGCCGTCAGCGCAGGCGCACAACCCGAATTCAGCCAGAGCATGGTCGAAAGAGGCGCCGCGGAATACAAGTCGATGTGTCAGCACTGCCACGCAGGGCCGGGCGCCGAGCGCTCAGCATGGGCGGAGGGCATGTTGCCCCAGCCTCCCCACCTGATTGAAGCGGCGAGCGAATGGGAACCCAATGAGATTTTCTGGCTGGTCAAGCACGGCGTCAAAATGACCGGCATGCCCGCCTTTGGCCCTACACACGACGACGACACTCTGTGGAGCATCGCCGCCTTTGTTCAGCAGCTGCCCGGCATGACCGCACAACGGTATGCCGCGTATGAGGGCGAAGCATCAAACGGATCGCATGGAGACTGAGGAAACGGAGGAGAAGAGTTATGCAAATGTCTTACTGGCGTTTTGCCGCGATGATTGCCACCTCGACGCTCTGCATGTTCGGTTTGATGTACCTGAACACCTATACTCTGGAACACGTGATGTGGAGCGAGACGCGCGCATGGATGGCACTACTGATGGGCGCCACCATGGCGATTATTATGCTGGCGTTTATGTTGAGCATGTATAAAAACAGGATGTTGAACATTGGCATCTTCATCGGAAGCGCGATCGTGTTCAGTTTGTCTCTGTGGCTTGTGCGGGGACAGGCGACGGTTGGCGATGCCGAATATATGCAGGCCATGGTGCCCCACCATTCCATCGCCATCATGACCAGCGAAAGAGCGGGCATAGAAGACGTACGCGTTCGACAATTGGCCGATGAAATCCTCAAGGCCCAGAAGGTGGAAATAGCTGAAATGGAATGGCTGATCGAAGACATCTCCAGAAATGGAAAAGCGGCCTCTCCCGAAGAAGCGGCCGCCCGTCCAGTTCCCGGGTTCAGCCCGAACTAGGCTGTCGGCAGCTTGTAGTCCTTGAACTGGTTGCGCAGGGCCAGCTTGTTGATCTTGCCGGTGGCACCCAGCGGGATTTCGTCGACAAAGACGACATCATCCGGGGTCCACCATTTGGCGATCTTGCCTTCCAGCTGGGCCAGCACGTCTTCCTTGCTCGGCGTTTCGCCCGGCGCGGCTTGAACCACCAGGAGTGGGCGCTCATCCCATTTCGGGTGATAGATGCCGATAGCGGCCGCATTGGCCACTTTCGGGTGGCCGACTGCGATGTTCTCGATGTCGATGGAGGAAATCCACTCGCCGCCCGATTTGATCACATCCTTCGCGCGGTCGGTGATGGTCATGGTGCCATACTCGTCGATATTGGCAACATCGCCCGTATCAAAATAGCCGTCCTCGTCCAGCACGTCGCCGCC
>OLID01000634.1_pt1 | contig 13339 bp, 10 predicted proteins | sample 1609361 | NCBI WGS metagenome assembly OLID01 (sample SAMN05416778, study PRJEB24817) | seawater metagenome | isolation source: Sea water | place: Canada:Atlantic | collected 2013-07
ATCTACACAGAGTAGATCGTCGGCAGCGTCAGATGTGTATAAGAGACAGGTTTAACGACAATCAAAAACGCTTCAATTCCGCTAACAAATAAGAATAAAAAATATGCACCTTCAGAATTTAGGTTTAAAGGAACAAATACTCAGTTTTTCGCTTCTAAAAAACAAATTCAGCATGCAATAAAAAATAATTCTATGCTAATTGATACTAGAACAGAAGAAGAATTTTTAGGGAAGTATATTAAGAAAGGAGCATTTAAAGCAGGTAAAATACCTAAGAGTAAATTGATTGATTGGGCAAATGCAATTAATTATGATGGAGATAAAAAAATTAAATCAAAAGCTGAATTAAATGAAATTTATGCTGGATTAAATAAAAATGACACACTATATGTTTACTGTCATAGCGGAGTTCGTTCTGCACATACAACTTTTGTTTTAACACAAATATTAGGGTATAAAAATATATTAAATTATGATGGTTCTTGGACAGAATGGAGCTATTTTGAAAAATTATAATTAAACAAAGACAATTAAAAAATGGAAAACTATTTAGAAATTTTTACAAACACAGTCGTTGGAATGGCTAATTACCAATGGAAGCAAATTATTTTTGAAGTACCTTGGAATGAAAACTGGTTTTGGGGATTAACAATTATCTCATTATTAGTTTGGGGTTTAGAATTATTATTTCCCTGGAGAAAAAAGCAAAAAGCAATAAGAAGAGATTTCTGGCTCGATTGGCTATACATGTATCTTAATTTTTTTATTTTCCAAATAGGATTATTTGGTTTATACGATATATTAGGTAGTGTATTTAATAATTTTGGAATTACATCTACATCTTTTGTGTTGATAGAAAAAAGCGCAATGCCAACTTGGGTATTTATTCTTATTTTCTTTATACTTAATGATTTTGTTCAATGGTTTACGCATGTTTTACTTCATAAGTTTGAGTTTTTATGGAAATTTCATAAAGTACATCATTCTGTTAAAGAAATGGGGTTTGCTGCGCATTTACGTTATCACTGGATGGAAAACATTTTTTACAAACCTTTAAAAACATTAGCAGTAATGGTGTTAGTAGGAGCAGAACCTGAACAAGCCTTCTTTATCCATTTCTTTGCTGTGCTAATCGGACATTTAAATCATGCAAATGTTAGAATTACTTGGGGCCCTTTAAAATACATCTTTAACAATTCTGTAATGCATTTATATCATCATGTAAAAGCTTTACCAGAAGGAAAACCAAATGGAATTAACTTCGGAATTAGTTTAAGTATATGGGATTATATTTTCAAAACAAACTATGTTCCAGAAGACAGTGGAACCATAGAATTAGGCTTTCCAGAAGAAGAAAGCTTTCCTCAAGGCCTATGGGGGCAAGTTATTTATGGTTTCGGGAAAAGTAAAAAATAGTATTAGTTTTTAAAAACTAAAGAAAATGCGGTGTAAGCTCCTGGTTCTGAACTAACCAGTAAGTTTCCACCGTGTTTTTTTAATATGTTTTTAGAAAGACTCAAGCCAATTCCTGAACCATTTTTTTTGGTTGTATAGAAAGGAATAAATATCTGATTAATTATTTCTTCTTCAATACCCTTTCCGTTATCAGTAAAAGTAATCAGTGTTTTATCAATGTCTATTGTACAGTGAATTTTTATAATAGGCTTTTGAACTCCTTGCAGTGCATGAATGCTATTATTAATTAAGTTGATACATACTTGTTCTATCAATTTATAATCCGCTTCAATAGTGGTGTTAATTGGTATAGGAGCAATGATCAAATCGATACCAGCTTCTTCAATAGCATCCTTCATTAATATTTCAATTGAAGACATAAAGGTATTTACATTGACTCTCTCCAATTTTGGTATCGGTACGCTTGCAATCGTTCTGTAATCCTTTACAAATTCTAACAAGCCATCTGAGCGTTTTTTAATGGCAGAAGCAGCTGTATTAATATCTTGTACATCTTCACTGTCCAATTCGCTAACATTAATGGTGTTTCCTTGAGCATCTTCAGTAATCGATTTCATGGTAGAAGCCAAAGAGCTTACTGGTGTAAAAGAGTTTAACATTTCATGCGCTAAAACACGTATAACATTATGCCAAGCCTCGATTTCTTTCTGTTCGATTTCAGATCTAATATCTTGAAAACTAATAATTAAATAGGGCGAATTCACTAACTGTATTTCAATCACTTCAAGTGACAATTGTTTCTGTTGTGTCTCATCCCCAAAATCAACTAACAATTTACCACCTTCAATGATTTTCTCAATTTCTGTGGTAAGCCAAGGGATGTTTTTTGAAAAACGATGCCAGTATTTATGCTTGGGTTGTTTTAAAATATCACAAGCAGCCTTGTTTAAGAATAGTATTTCATTAGTAGATTGCTCGTTGTAAAAGTCTTCTTTTTTTATTGAAATTATTCCAAGGTTTACATGTTCTAATATGTATTTGAAATATGTATACTGAGCTTCTTTTTCAATTTTATTTTGTTTAAATAATTTAATAATAAAATTAAAATCACCATATACTTTTGCAAAAGAATCTCCTTTTTTGGTAGGAGAGAAGTACACTGAATAATCTTCATTCTTTAAAGCATTTACAAATTTCACTAATGAATAGTTTGTGTGATTTACATATTTCACCAAAAACGCTCCTTGTAAAATGATAAAAGCAAGTATTCCTAAACTGCTAAACCAATAACTTTGAACAATAAAATAAGAAAGTAAAACACAGAACAAGATGATTATTAAAATTCTTGTAGTTACTTGTATTGTAAATCGTTTAATCAATGTTGTTTATTTAAAGGTTAAATTTTTCTAATCTTCTGTATAATGCTGCTCTTGTTAGCCCTAAATCTTTTGCTGCTTTTGAAATATTACCATCATGCTTTTCTACAGCTTTTTGAATCAACATTTTTTCTATTTCTTGTAAGTTGAAATTATCAATAGGGTGAATTGAAGTCTCTGATGTTTTTAAGGGCATTTTAGATAGATTAAAGTCATTCGGTGTGATTTCATGAGATTCCGCCATGATTACGCCACGTTCAATAGTGTGTTGAACTTCTCTAACATTTCCTGGCCAATTATGTTCTTTTAAAAGCTGCATTGCTGACTCATTAATTTTTAAATGAGATTTGTGATACTTTTCTCTGAATAAATGCAAATAATGCATAACAAATTCTTTGACATCTTCTCTTCTTTGCCTTAGAGGTGGGATTGTAATTTCTACGGTGTTAATTCTAAACATTAAATCCTGCCTAAATTTTCCTTCAGCGACCCATTCGTTTAATGGCGCATTCGTAGCAAATAATAGTCTAGCATTAAAGTTTCTTTCTATTCCTTCACCCAACCTTGTTACTTTTCTGTCTTGTAATACTGTTAGCAATTTCGATTGCAAATTGTAAGGTAAGTTCCCTATTTCATCTAAAAATAATGTTCCATTTTCAGCCATTTCAAATCGACCAGGTTTATCTTCGTATGCATCGGTAAAAGCACCTTTTTTATGTCCAAAAAGCTCACTTTCAAATAAATTTTCAGAAAGAGATCCTAAATCTACATGTACAAAAGGCCCTTCAGAAAAAGCTGAACGTTTGTGTATTTCTCTTGCTAAGTGCTGCTTCCCAGTTCCATTTTCTCCTAAAATTAATATGTTTGCATCGGTAACACTAACTTTTTCAATTGTTTTCATTAAAGAAAGCATGCTTGCCGACTTGCCTATTATTGAGCCAAATTTTTGTTCATTGGATTTTTGCAAAGATTTATTTGATTGCTCAAGTATGGATATTTTATGATTCGATTTACTTAATTCTAAGCCAGCATTAATTGTTGCTAAAAATTTTTCATTGGTCCACGGTTTTAAAATAAAGTCGAAAGCACCATTTTTAATACATTCAACTGCCAATTCAACTTCTCCATAGGCAGTCATTAAAATAATTACCATTTTTGGATTGATACTTAAAATGTGTTTTAGCCAGTAGATTCCTTCTTTACCATCATTGAAGCCAATACGATAATTCATATCTAAAACAATGATATCAATTTTTTGAGTAGATATCAATTGATTAATTTCTTTAGGAGAATTTTTTGTAATAATCGTTTCATACTGTTTTTTCAATACCAATTTCACAGACAATAATACATCTTCATCATCATCAATAACAAGTATTGTCGCTTTCGTTTTACTCATTCTAAATCTACCTTTAAATTAAAGGCAAACATACGAAATGTTCAATAACGTACAACGACATGTTCAATAATGGACACTTTTAAAACATTGGTATAAACGTAAGTTATTGATTTTGTGTGTTTTAAATTTTAAATTATTTATGGCACTAGCATTGAATAATAGAAATCAAACGAAAAATATAAAATGGATAAAAGAATTGAAAAAAAGAAGTGGGATCAAAAAAAGACGATCTATGTAGTAGGTGCAACTATCATATTAATCCTTGCATATTTTGGTTTTAACTCAATGAATAAAAAAACTTATAAAGTAGATGCATCAAAAATATCTGTTAAGAAAGTAACCAAAGGTAATTTTCAAGAAATGATTTTAATTGAAGGTGATATTGAATCTATTAATATGGTATTGGTAAACACACTTGAAGGTGGTACTGTTGATGAAATTTTTACTGAAGACGGAATCATCGTTGAAAAAGGAACCCCTTTATTACGTTTAAGTAATCCTTCGGTTACTTTAGGATACATGAATCAAGAAACAGCGATTATAGAACAAATAAACAACCTTAGAAACTTAAAACTATCTTTAGAAAAAGTGCAACGAGATTTAGATGAATCTCTAATGGATAGCGAAAATAACTTTGCCAATAGCAAAAGAGCTTATAAATTAGATTCAACATTATATGCTAAAGAAGTAATTGCAAAAAATGATTTTATAAACAGAAGAGAATCTTATAGATATTTAAAAAACAAGCGTGATTTTAGATTAAAGAACGTAAAGAAAAGTGTTGTTGATAACCAAGCTCAAATTACACAGATAGATACCTCAATCTCTTTAATGGAACGAAATCTTAACCTGATAAGAAATAACATTGAAAAAATGTTGGTAAGAGCACCTATAACCGGAATGCTTTCTTCTTTTAGCCCGGTTATTGGAGAGTCTTATGCAAGAAACCAAACAGTTGCTAAAATTGATGTGCAATCTGGATTTAAAATTAAAGGTCAAGTGAATGAATATTATTTAAGTTCTGTAAAACCTGGACAGTTAGCACGCTTTTCTGTCAATGGTGAATTAGTAGATTTAAAAGTAAGTAAAGTGTTACCGGAAGTGGTAAATAGACAATTTGAAATTGAATTGATTTTTGTTGGAGAAACTCCAAAATCAATTACAATCGGGCAATCAGTACAAGTTAGATTGGAATTATCTAAAGCACACGAATCTTTATTATTACCAAGAGGAAATTATTTTCAGTCATCTGGCGGACAATATGTTTTTGTGTTGGATGGTAATGGGGAAGCACATAAAAGAACGATTAAACTAGGAAGTCAAAACCCAAGTTATTATGAATTACTTGAAGGTTTAAATGAGGGAGAGGAAATAATTACTTCTTCTTATGATTCCTTTAAAGATTACGAAACAGTTATAATTAAATAAAAAAATAAAAACATCATGATAAAATTAGACAAATTAAGTAAAGTATACAGAACAGATGAAATTGAATCTACAGCATTAAATGAAATTTCTTTTGAAATTAATAAAGGAGAGTTTGTTTCTATAATGGGGCCTTCAGGTTGTGGGAAATCTACCTTATTAAATATTCTTGGAATGTTAGATAAACCAGAAAGTGGTAGTTATCAATTTTTAGGACAAGAGATTGCAGGATTGAATGAAAGAGGTCGTTCAGATGTGCGAAAGAAAAATATTGGATTTATATTTCAAAATTTTAATTTGATTGATGAATTGACTGTTTTTGAAAACATTGAATTGCCTTTAATTTACAATAAGGTCCCAACTTCAGAACGTAAGCAAAGAGTCAATGAATTGATTGAAAAAATTGGAATAGCACATAGATCCTCACATTTTCCTCAACAACTATCTGGAGGTCAACAACAACGTGTTGCAGTAGCGAGAGCTTTGGTTACTAAGCCACCAGTAATTCTAGCAGATGAGCCAACAGGAAACTTAGATAGTTCTCACGGTAATGAAGTAATGGAATTAATTTGTGATTTACACGATGAAGGAACAACTATTATTATGGTTACACACTCATCTCACGATGCGAGTTACTCTGAAAGAATCATCAATTTATTAGATGGACAAATAGTTTCAGAAAAGAAAAATAAAGTAAAAGAAACTACTGTTTAATTTAACAACTAGAAAAAATGTTTAAAAATTATTTAAAAGTAGCTTTTAGAAGCTTAAATAAAAACAGAATCTATGCTACCATTAATATTTTGGGCTTAGCATTAGGTTTAGCAATCACTATTTTGGTTTTTATGTTTATAAAAAACGAAACAAGTTATGACACCCATTGGGAAGGTTCTGAAAGAATATATAGAACCGGAATTAAAGCAGATATGATGGGGCAAAAAATGGATGCCCCTGTGTCTCCAAGACCAATGGCACAAAGTTTTAGAACTGAGTTTACAGAAGTAGAATCAGCAACTAGAATGCAAGCTGGTAGACAAGAAATTTTAATAAGAAATAATGAAACTAAAATTTATGTTCAGAGAACAGCTGAAGCAGATAGTTTGTTCTTTAAAGTTTTTAATTATGAATTTATTCATGGAAATTCTTCAGCATTAAATCAGCCAAATGCAGCAGTGTTAAGTGAAGAGACTGCAAAAAAATTATTTGGTGATGAAAGTGCCATGGGGAAAATTGTGAACTGGGACAATCGTAGAGATTTAATAGTTCGTGGTGTTGTAAAAGAACCTAAAGGGCATGCACACTTTCAATTTGATATTATCACATCTGATAATACAATGAGTCCAGTTTGGATGAATAATAGCTGGTACACATATGTAAAAGTTAAAGAGGGTGTAGATATGGAAGCTTTTACAGCTAAAATGAGGAGCAATTTCATGAAAAAAATTGAGCCAGATGTAGAACGTTTTATGAAAATTACTGTAGAAGAGTTCTTAAAACAAGGTAATGCATTTGAATATCAAATAATGCCCATAGAAGATATCCATTTGTATTCTCAAAAAGATTTTGAAGTTCAGCAAAACGGTAATATCATGTATATCTATGTTTTCATCGGTATTGCTTTATTGGTAATTATTATTGCGGGTATCAATTTTATGAACTTATCTACTGCTCGTTCTGGTAAAAGAGCAAAAGAAGTTGGTATTAGAAAGGTTTCTGGTGCGTCTAAGAAAATGTTGGTCACACAGTTTTTAACAGAATCTATCATTCAAAGTTTTATAGCACTGTTTCTTGCTTATATTTTGGTAGAATTGTTTTTACCTGGTTTTAATAATATTTTAGAAACAGATTTGTATTTATTCAATTCTCATTTAGGAGAAACACTCTTATTTTCTTTAGGCGTAACTTTATTTTACGGCTTATTTGCAGGTAGTTATCCCGCATTTTTCTTATCCTCATTTCAGCCAATCTCAGTATTAAAAGGAGATTTCACAAAAACAAAAGGAGGCGCAATGCTAAGAAAAGGATTGGTAATTGTTCAATTTACAGCCTCTACTATTTTGATCATTGGGATGATTATCATTTTTCAACAAATTTCATTTTTACAAAATAAAGATGTAGGATTTGAAGGTGATCAAGTAATTGTAGTTCCGGTACAAACAGATCAAATGGCAAATAGTTTCAGAAATTATAAAGGAATCTTCTTAAAAAACAGTAAGGTTCTGTCTATATCAAGAGCATCTTATTTTCCAGGAGACACTCCAAATCAAAACATGTTTGCATTAGAAGGAAGCCAAGAGCAATTACCTCTTTGGAATTTAGAAGTAGATCATGATTATTTTAAAACTCTAGATATAAAACTAGCGAAAGGAAGGTTATTTGATAAGAATCTAGATTCAGATTCAATTCCAACTTATATTTTGAACGAAGCAGCTGTCAAAAATTTAAATATTGAAAACCCTATAGGAAGACGTCTTGGAACTGGAATCAATCAGCAAGGGACAATAGGATATGGTACAGTTGTAGGAATTGTTAAAGATTTTCATATAGAAGGGTTTAATCAACCAATTAGACCAATGATTTTAAGAACTAGCAACAGTGTTTGGTTCGCCTCATTTAAAATTGCAGCAGATGATATGAATTCAACCATTAGTTTTATTGAAAATGAATGGAATAAATTAGAACCAACACATCCTTTTAGGTATGAGTTTTTAGATCAAAAGTTCGGAGCACTATTAAGACAGCAAGAAAACTTCGGAACGATGTTTTTATTCTTGACCATATTAGCAATTATAATTTCTGCTATGGGATTATTCGGATTGGCATCTTATACTGCAGAACAACGAACAAAAGAAATTGGGGTTCGAAAAGTTTTAGGAGCTTCTGTGCCACAAGTAATGAAAATGTTAACTACAGACTTTATTAAATTGGTCTTAATAGCAAATGTATTTGCTTGGCCAATAGCATATTTATTAGCAAAAGATTGGCTATCAAATTTCTCATATCAAATAGGGATGCCAATTTTACCCTATTTGTTTGCAACACTTTTAGCTTTAGTTATTGCTTTAATAACAGTAAGTTCTCAAGCATATATTGCTGCAAATTCAGACCCTGTAAATGCATTAAAATATGAATAACTAAGAAACTTATAAAGATGTTAAAAAACGCTTAGAGAAATCTAAGCGTTTTTTAGTACATTTAGCATTCTTAAAAACTAAACCCAAATGAAAACAACACTTTACACGTTGCTTTTTTTACTTACAATATCTGTAAGTGGACAAAAAAAAGTATTAGATCATCCAGATTTTGACATATGGAACACTATTAGAAGTCAGTCTATTTCTAACAATGGAAAACTAATTATGTATTCTTTAGAAAGAGGAGAAAAAGATCGTTTTTTGAAAATAAAAGACACCAAAGCAAAAACGCTGTTGACTTATGATAGGGTAGCTGGTGGACAATTTACGTACGATTCTAAAAATGCAATTTTTACCATTAAACAATGGAAAGATAGTATTACTGAAATGACAAGAAGAAAAATTAGTAAATCAAAAATGGCGAAAGATACGTTAGCGATTTACAATGTTTCTAAAAAAACATTGACAAAAATTGCGAATGTAAAGTCGTATAAAGTACCGCAAAAATGGGCTGGCTATGTTGCGTATTTATTACATGATATAAAAGCGTCAAAAAAGAAAGCTACTAAAACGGATAAAACAAAGAAGAAAGCCAAAGCTAAGAAGTTGAAAAAAGTAAATGCTAAAAATGGTTTTCACTTAGTTTTAAGAAATTTAGCAACACAAAAAGAAGATACCATTAGATATGTGAAATCGTATTCGTTTGCTAAGGAAGGAAAAAGTTTAACTTACATAACTACCGGGAAAACAGATTCTAAAATGGGAAGTGTTTTTGTTTTAAACTTGAATAACAATCAGAAAACTGAAGTATTTTCTTCTCAACTTAAAACCAAGTATTATCAATTAACTTTAAATGATGCTGGTAATAAATTAGGCTTTGTAGTTGATGCTGATACTACAAAAGCTTTGGTTAGACCACATCAGTTGTATGTTTGGAAAGGAAACGGAAAAGCAACAGAAATAAAAGATCAAAATTCAACTTCTAGAGGATATAAAATTTCATCAAACGGAAGAATTAGTTTTTCTAAAGACAATTCTAAAATGTATTTCGGATTGGCAACGCAACCAATTGTAAAAGACACAACTTTACTAAAAGATGAAATTGTAAATGTAGAAGTTTGGGCTTATGATTCTCCGAGATTATATACAGTTCAAGAAATACAAGTTGGTAGAGATAAAAGTAAATCATACTCAGCTGCATTGCATTTAAACTCAAATAAAGTGGTGCAATTGGCAACAACAAAATATCCGAACGCTTCTTTTGGAAATGAAGGAAACTCAGATAATGTGTTGATTTCTAATCCAACGCCATATATGTTAGAAAGTCAATGGTCAGCAGTTAGAGCAAGTGACTATACAATTATTAATTCATCAACTGGTGCAGTTAAAAATATTTTAACAAAATTAGCAGGTGGAGCACGATTAAGCCCACAAGGAAAATTTGCTTACGGTTATAATACAGTTGATAGCACTTGGTTTGCATATGATATTGCTAAGAACACCAGAATAGATTTTACAAAAGGAAAAGTATTCTATAACGAATTAAATGACACCCCAAATCACCCAAGGTCCTATGGTTCTGCTGGATGGACAAAAGATGATAAAGAGATTTTAATTTATGATAGATATGATATTTTTAAGTTCAATCCAACAACAGGACAAAGCACAAAATTAACCAACGGTAGAGCTTCAAAAACAGTATATCGTTATGCGAGATTAGATAGAGAAGAACGTTTCATTAATGGATCTGGAAATTGGTTATTAACGACGTTTAACGAAACAACTAAGCACAGCGGGTATTATGAGTTCAACGCGAAAAGAAATCGCGGAAAACAATTGTTAGAAGGTCCTTTTAGGTATTCTAACCCAATGAAAGCAGTTGATTCTAAAAATGTATTATTTACACGTCAATCTTTTATTGAATTCCCAAACTTGAGACTTTCTGACTTAAGTTTTAAAAAGGAAACCGTTTTAAGTGATGCAAATCCACAACAAAAGGATTATAACTGGGGAACGATCGAATTACATGAATTTACTTCTTTAGATGGAAAAGCATTAAAAGGGTTGTTAATTAAGCCTGAGAATTTTGATCCAAATAAAAAATATCCAATGTTGGTGAATTTCTATGAAAGAAGTACAGATGGAATACATTCACACAGAGCACCATCACCTGGAAGATCAAGTATAAATTACAGTTTTTATACCAGTAGAGGATATGTGATTTTTAATCCAGACATTGTGTATAGAGATGGTTATCCAGGAGAATCTGCTTACAATGCAGTAATTCCAGGAGTTACTTCTTTAATTGATAAAGGATTTATTGATAAAGATAAAATTGGTGCACAAGGACATAGTTGGGGTGGATATCAAGTGGCACATTTGGCAACAAAAACTGATATTTTTGCTGCGATAGAATCTGGAGCTCCTGTTGTAAACATGATTTCTGCTTATGGCGGAATTCGTTGGGATTCAGGTTTAAGTAGACAGTTTCAATACGAACACACGCAGAGTAGAATAGGAGGAACTCCATGGGAATACCCAATGCGTTATATTGAAAACTCACCAATATACAATATGGATAAAGTGAATACACCTATCTTAATAATGCATAATGATAAAGATGGTCACGTGCCTTGGTATCAAGGAATAGAATACTTTACGGCCTTAAGACGTTTAGGGAAACCAACATGGCTTTTAAATTATAATGGAGCGCGTCATTGGCCATTAAAAATGCAAAACAGAAAAGATTTTAATATCAGAATGGCACAATTCTTTGACCATTATCTAAAAGACGCTGCAAAACCATCTTGGATGCATCGTGGAGTTCCTGCCATAGAAAAAGGGATAAAACAAGGATATGAGTTGATGAAAAATTAACCAGTAAAAAAGCTTCTAAGAAATTAGAAGCTTTTTTATTTTATAAGATTTCGTTAAATTTTAATCTTAAAATAGAATTAAGATTTCTAAAGTGTAACTTTAGCATTCTTAAATTAGAATTTAATTATGAAAACTAAGCTATCAGTATTATTAATGCTTTTAACAATTTCGTTAACAGCACAAAAAATGTCTTTTGAAGAATACAATCCTAAATCAACATTAGTTGTTCCGGGTAAAATTATTAAGAAAGCAAAGTTTCCTTTTATCGATGTTCATGGGCATCAATACAGAATGCCAACTCAAGATTTAACAGCTGTCATTAAAGCAATGGATACTTTAAACATGGGAATCATGGTCAACTTAAGTGGTAGAAGTGGAGCTACTTTGTTAAAGTCTGTAGAGAATATTAAGAAGAATTATCCAAATCGATTTGTGGTTTTTGCAAATATCACCTTTCATAAAAATGTTGGAAAACCAGGTTGGATTGAAGCAACGGTTAAACAATTAGAACAAGATGTGAAAAATGGAGCAAGAGGTTTAAAAGTATATAAAGGTTTGGGATTGAATAATCTTGATGTGAACGGAAAAAGAATTGCAATTAACGACCCTAGATTAGATCCTATCTGGAAGAAATGTGGTGAACTAGGAGTTCCTGTTTTAATTCATTCTGCAGATCCAAAATCTTTTTGGGATAAATTTGATGGCGATAATGAACGTTGGTTGGAATTAAAAACACATCCACGTAGAAAACGAGAAGCGAATAATCCAGCGCCATGGGAACAAATTATGAATGAACAAAAAACCATGTTTAAAAAGCACTCTAAAACTACTTTTATTAGTGCACATATGGCTTGGTTATCTAATGATTTAGGCAAGTTAGGACGTTTATTAGATGAAGTACCAAATATGAATGTTGGTATTGGAGCAATTATTGCCGAATTGGGAAGACAACCAAGAAACGCAAAGAAGTTTTTTATCAAATATCAAAATAGAGTATTGTTCGGAAAAGATAGTTGGAAACCAGAAGAGTTTCCGACGTATTTTAGAGTGTTAGAAAGTGATGATGAATATTTTCCGTATCATAAAAAATACCATGCATTCTGGCCAATGTATGGATTGGATTTACCAGACGATGTACTGAAGAAAGTGTATTATAAAAATGCGCTTAGAATTGTACCTGGATTGGATAAAACATTATTTCCAAATTAAAATTAAAAAAGCTCTTGAGAAATCAAGAGCTTTTTGTTTGAAACTATTTTTTGCTTTTTAGAATAATTAAATTTCCAATTACTAAAACCAAGGAACTTAATATCCAAAACCAATAACCAAAGCCATAAAACACTACTTTTGCTGTTGTACCTGCTTCATTGTCAATTATTTCATCAACAAATAAAAATGAAAACATTAATAAAATACTAATAACACCTAGTATTAATGATGTTTTTGGTTTCTTTTTATAGCATTCCCAAGCAATGAATAATATTGGGTTAGCTAACCAAGGAAAAGCAGGGATTATGTAGTATGAAAACTCCAAACCATCCAAATAATAAGCTTAATAACCCAGAAAAATATCCACATTCTCCTGATGTACAATAACTTTTTTGAGTTAATGCAATAATATATATTCCAATACTCAAGAATAAAAATATTTTTTGTTGTTTGCTCATAATCCCTGTCTCTTATACACATCTGACGCTGCCGACGATCTACTC
>OLID01000635.1_pt1 | contig 13330 bp, 16 predicted proteins | sample 1609361 | NCBI WGS metagenome assembly OLID01 (sample SAMN05416778, study PRJEB24817) | seawater metagenome | isolation source: Sea water | place: Canada:Atlantic | collected 2013-07
TACACAGAGTAGATCGTCGGCAGCGTCAGATGTGTATAAGAGACAGATTAATAATTTCATCAAAGCATTTACTTCCATTTTTGGACGATTCCAGTTTTCTGTAGAAAAAGCATATAATGTGATTGCTTCTATATTGATTTCTGCTGCTGCTTCAATAGATTCTCTAACTGCAGTCAAAGCATTTTTATGTCCAAAAACACGCTCCATTCCTTTACCTTTAGCCCAACGACCATTTCCGTCCATAATAACGGCAACATGTTTTGGTACTCTTTGTAAATTAATGCGTAATTTTTTATCCATATTTTATCTTAAATCTACGTAACAAGCTGGTCTACCAAAAGCATAAACTATAGATATTCCAGTAAACATATACCAGTCGTTAGAGTTCCCTCCAAAATTTAATGACGGTATTTTGTTTGTTGTGTAATCTAAATCATCCGTAAATGTATATCTTACTCTTGTTTCTAACGAAAAACCTATTTTTTCTGCTAACCTTCCTTTAAATCCTAATCCAAACGGAATTCCATATGAAATTTTTGTATTTAGATTGTATTGACCTGGAGTGATCTCAGACTCAACACTATCATAACCAAATGCTGCAACTTCTAATAAAATATATGGTGTGTATATTTTATCTTCTGAAGTCATATCATATTCAAAAAAATTATATTCAATTCCTACTGCTACTTCTTTTATGGAATTTGTAAAATTAAAATTCCTATTTACCCTTACTAGATTTGACGATTCTGCATCATCACCACTAATAGATAAAAAACTTAAAGTACCTCTTAAAGCAATTCTTGGATTTACATTGTATTTATAAATAAGGCCTCCAGCAATATTGTTTGGATTGATGTAGTTTGATTTTCCTACATCACCTATATAGTTGCTTCCTCCAATAAATACCCCAATTTCATTTATTTGGCTCCAAGAAATACTTGAAATACAAATTAATACTATTGCTAAAAGTTGTTTCTTCATCTTAAAAAATAGCGTGCAAATATAGTTAATTCAATTTGCTTTATAAAGTTAATAACTTGTCTTTTTTGAATAACTATTATTTTGAGGGAATATTGTAGTGTTTTACGATTGTTTAAAGTCGTTTCTCATGTCTTCGCCCCATAATAATTTACTTCGAAGTGTTTTTAAAAATGATTGATTGGTAAGTGCGATTGTTTTAATTGTAAATGATGCTTTCTCGATGTAAATCTGAGTGTTTTCATCAATTGTGCAAATTCTTGAATCTAAAGACATTAAAAAGTTTTCCTCTCTACCGCTTACTTCTAATTTAATTTTTGTGTTTTCAGAAATAACTAAAGGTCTTGCGTTTAAGTTGTGTGGCGCAATAGGCGTTATTACTAAGCTTTTAGAATTTGGTAAAACAACGGGCCCATTACAGCTTAAAGAATATCCAGTTGAACCAGTAGGTGTCGATACAATAAGACCATCTGCCCAATAATTAGTTAAATACTCATCGTCTAAAAAGGTTTTTACACCAATCATAGAAGTGGTGTTTTTTCTTGCGACAGTAACTTCGTTTAAAGCAAAATTGATTTCAGAAAGCGCTTCCGATTTTGGCGAAGTTTTTACACTTAAAAGTGTTCGTTCTTGAATTTTATATTTATTTAAAAGTAATTGCTCAATTACTTCTTTTATTTCTTCTCGTTGAATTGTAGCTAAAAAACCTAAACGACCTGTATTGATTCCTAAAACAGGAATGTTTAAATCTCTTATAAATGTAATAGATCTTAATATCGTTCCATCTCCACCAATAGTAAAAAATAAATCAAACGAATTATTTAAATCATCAAAATGAGAAAACGTTGGATATTTTTTTGGTAACAAATTTTCTTTTTGAAAAAGGTCATAAAACTCTTTTTCAAAAAAAACAACAATGTTTTTTTCTTGTAAAGCATCAATTAAAAGCAACACTTCGTTAATTGAATTTGTGTTGTAAGATTGACCGTAAATCGCTACTTTTTTCATGGTTTACGTGTTTAAGAATTTTTGTAAATAATCCGATCTGTCTTTCAGTTCTTCCAAATAAATATCGTCTTTATGTTCTGTGATAATTGTATAATTATAACGTCTAAAAGTTTGAATAATTTCATTTATTTCTTGTGATGAAATTTTAATCGTTATTTCTACTTTTTCATTGTTTCTTTTTGATTCGTAACAACCTAAAATAATTCCGTTGTTTGATTCAATTATTTGAGCAACTTCACTCATTGTGTAATCAGTTGTGTTTCTTTCAATAACTAAAATAAATCCATCAGAATTTAAAAAAGGGGTTTGAGAAAATTCATCTAAAACATCATTTAAATCAATATAGCCAAGGTATTTGTGACTTGTAATTGCCGGAACGATATTTGTGTTGTTATCTGCAAAAACTTTCAAAACATCTAAAATAGATTCGTTGTTTTCTGTTTGAAAATGGTCAAAAATACTTTGAGATTCTTTTAAGAGTTCCTCTTTATTATCTATCGTTAAAACATCAGTTTGAGAAATGCAACCAATATAATGTGCATTTTCTACAATTGGAATATGCGTAATTGGATACGTTTCAAAAAGCTTTAAGGCCTCTTTAACAGCGCTTTGAGTTGTTAACGGATTGAAATCATTTAATATGTAATCTGTAATGTTCATACTTTACGAATATAATATAAAAAGGCTAATAAATTTTGATGAAATCAGTACTTTTGTTGTTTAGATTTTTATGATGACAAAGTTAAGTGTAAATGTAAATAAAATTGCCACATTGCGTAATTCTCGTGGTGGCGATGTGCCAAATCTTGTAAAAGTTGCAAGCGATATTGAATCTTTTGGAGCGGAAGGAATTACCATTCATCCCAGACCAGATGAACGCCATATTCGCTATCAAGATGCATACGATTTAAAAGAAACTGTGACGACAGAATATAATATTGAAGGAAACCCTATTCCGAAATTTATGGAAATGGTGTTGAAAATTAAACCAACACAAGTTACGTTGGTTCCTGATAGTGTAGATACATTAACGTCTAATGCTGGTTGGGATACAATTACAAATCAAGCCTATTTAAAAGAAGTTGTTTCTGAATTTAAAAATGCTGGAATAAGAACTTCAATTTTTATCGATACTGATTTAAAGTTGATTGAAGCTGTTGCAAAAACAGGGGCAGATCGAATCGAATTGTATACAGAAGAATTTGCCACTCAGTTTGATTTAGGAAATAAAAATGGTGTGAAACCATATACAGAAGCGGCGATTTTAGCCCACGATTTAGGTTTGGGAATAAATGCTGGACATGATTTAAGTCTAGAGAATATCAAGTTTTTTAAAGAGAATATTCCAAATTTAGCAGAAGTTTCTATTGGTCATGCATTGATTTCTGAATCTTTATATTTAGGATTAGAAAATGTAGTAAATATGTATTTACATCGATTAAAATAACATGCAAATTTTACATTCAAGAATTATCGGAGAAGGAAAACCACTGTTAATTTTACATGGTTATTTTGGTAATGGCGATAATTGGAAATCGATTGCAAATAAATTAAAAGACTCTTTTCAAGTCCATTTAATAGATCAAAGAAATCATGGTAGAAGTTTTCATTCCGATGAATTTGATTACGAATTAATGGTGGAAGATTTGTACAATTATATTGTGCATCATCAGTTAGAAAAAGCACATCTTTTAGGACATTCTATGGGTGGGAAAACAGTAATGTTGTTTGCTGTAGAACATCCAGAATTGGTCGATAAATTAATTGTTGCAGATATTTCTCCAAGAATGTATCCACCACACCATCATGATATTTTAGAGGCTTTAAATTCTATTGATTTTTCAATTCATACTTCAAGAAAATTGGTAGATGAAAAATTGGCAGAAAAAATTCCAGAAATGGGAGTTCGTCAGTTTTTATTAAAAAGTGTGTATTGGAGAGAAAAAGGGCAATTAGATTTTCGTTTTAATTTAAATTCTTTAACAGAAAACAATAATGAAGTAGGGGTTGCGTTGCCCTCATTTACTGTTTTTGAAGGGGAGACCTTATTCTTAAAAGGTGAGAATTCTGGTTATATTTCTTCGATGGAAGAACCAATAATTAACGCACATTTTCCAAACAATAAAATTGTATCCATAAAAAATGCAGGTCATTGGTTACATGCTGAAAACCCAATGGACTTTCTGAATGCATTAAGTAATTTTTTTGGTATAATTTGATTTATTATCTTTGATTTATTAATTATTTGATATTATGCGATTTACACCTTATTTTAATTTTAAAAAAAAGAGTTTTTTTAGGCTAAAAGCGTTACTGTTTTTTTTAATAATTATCTCTTGTTCTAAAGGAGAACCTTCTGTTTTAATAGATGACGAATTGGGTTATGAATTTATAGATGATTTTGTTGCGACAGTAGTGTTGTCAAAAAGACCAGGAGAGAAGCCTAAAACAACACCTGGTATACCTCATGTACAGATAGGGGTTGATCTTGTTCCAGAAGTCAATCAAGAATTATATAGGAGAGTTTATTCTATTCCAGGTATTGAGCAAATTCCATCAGTAATAGGTGGTTGGCAGGGTTTGTCAATTACGAATGATGTTTCAATATTGGTTCCAGATTCAATAATTGGTAGACGAGAATTTGGACACATTCATGATGATGGCAGCTTACATATTTTTTTAGCTCCTTCTAGAGCAAAAAATGCTGTAGAAACTTGCTGGGGTATTTATCATCCTTCTGCTTTAGGAGAAACAGGAGCTTTAAGCGGCTTTATTATGCTTTACACTCCTCAATCTCTAGAAGAACTTGATGTTACTTTTCAGTTAATTATTGATGCATATAATTTTATTACTAAGAAAAGCATAAAAGCTGCTGATTATCAGTAAAATAATTATTTCTTTTAAACTTTATTGTTTAGGCTTGTAAATAGCGCCAGTAGCAAAATCTACAATTGTTCCTGGTAAAAACAAAAGAATATCAGCAATTAAGGCTCCAACTCTAATTTCTCTTTGTTGTTGTCCTGGCCCAGGTTTTGTTTTTTGATGTGCAGAAACTGGTCCACCAAAAACAGTTGCGCAGCCAGTCATTGAAATTGCTAAACAGCAAATAATAGTAGTTTTAAATATTTTCTTCATAATAAAAAGTGTTTATACAATATTACAGATATTTTTATAATATGACAAAATGTTTCGATTTAATCTTTTTGAAGAAAAAATATCTGCCGTTTTATCAGTAATATAACTTTGGCTCACTTTTCGTACAACTCTTTCAAAATAAAATAGTTAAAAAATGAATTTCCTTCTAAAAGTATTATTAACCGCAGTTGCTGTTTTTGTATTAGCAGCAATTTTACCAGGTGTTGAAATTGCAAATTATGTTACAGCAGTTTGGGTTGCATTTGCAATAGCAGTTTTAAACATGTTTGTTCGTCCACTTTTAATCTTTTTCACATTACCAGCAACAATTGTAACACTTGGCTTGTTTTTATTTGTGATTAATGCGTTAATAATTTTACTAGCCGCACATTTAGTTGGCGGATTTTTAGTGTCGAGTTTTTTCTCCGCATTATTGTTTAGTGTTTTGTTGTCTATATTTAGATCGACATTATTTAAGTTGATAAAAGACAAAAAGAAAGAAGAATTAAATTAACTGAAATAGAAGAGTTTAAACCTTTGCAAAGTTGGTAAAAATCACTAATTTTGCAGCCAATTTTTAAGATTATAATTGATTATTATGAATATTACCAAAGAAAACGTAGATGCATTAAATGCAGTTGTTAAAGTTGATATTGTTGCAGAAGACTATCAAACTAAAGTAGCAGAAGTTTTACAAGATTATCGTAAAAAAGCTGACATCCCAGGATTTAGAAAAGGGCACGTGCCAATGGGAATGGTAAAAAAGCAATACGGAAAATCTGTAATGATTGATGAAGTAAACAAATTACTACAAGAATCTTTAAATAAATTTTTAACAGAAGAAAAATTAGACATTTTAGGAAATCCATTACCTAGAATTCAAGATGATTTTTCTTGGGATACAGAAACTTTCTCTTTCGAATTTGAATTAGGATTAGCTCCAGAATTCACTGTTGATTTATCTGCTAAGAAAAAAATTACTCAATATAATATTGTTGCAGATGATGCTTTAATCGATAAAGAAATTGAAAATTTACAATCACGTTACGGAAAGATGAATGCTGTTGATGTAATCGCAGAAACTTCTAATGTAACTGGAACGTTTGTAAACGAAGAAAATGAAATCAACAAAAAATCTTCAATTGTTTTAGCTGACTTAAAAGGGAAAGTAAATTTAAAGAAATTTGTTGGAGCGAAAGTTGGTGATGTTATCGAATTAAAAACAAAAGGTTTGTTTTCTGATGATCATAAATTAGAAGGAACTTTAGGTTTATCTCACGATAAAATTCACGGTTTAGATATCAAAGTATCTTTAACTGTTGAAGAAATTACAGAAACTGAATTGGCAGAATTAGATCAAGAATTATTTGATAAATTATTTCCAAACGGTGATGTAAAATCTGTAACTGAAGTAAGAAATAAGATTAAAGAAGATGCAGAAAAACAATTCTTAACGCAAGGAGATCAACAATTATTAAACGCTGTAACTGAGTATTTAGTAGAAAACACAAAGTTTGATTTACCAGCAGAATTTTTACAAAAATGGTTGGCAACTGCAGGAGAAAAAGAAATGACTTCTGAAGAAGCTTCAGCTGAGTATGCAAAATCTGAAAAAGGATTACGTTACCAATTAATCGAAGGAAAGATTATGAAGGATAACGACATCAAATTAGATTATGCAGAATTGGTAGATTACGCAAAAGGATTTATCAAAACACAAATGGCACAATTTGGAAACATGAATCCAGAAGAAAAAGAATTGGACGATATCGCAGCGAGAATCTTAGGAAACCAAGAAGAAGCAAAGCGTTTACAAGAACAGTTAATTTCTCATAAATTGTTGACTTTCTACAAAGAAAACATCACATTTAAAACAAAAGAAGTTACTTACGAAAACTTTATCAAAGAGGTTTATAAATAAAAAAACGTCTTTCTGAACTTGTTTCAGAATCTCATAAAATCAAAAACCTGAATGTTGAAATTCAGGTTTTTTTAGCCTTAAACTGTAACAAAATACTAACAAAATTGTTCTTATATTTACAGTTCAAACATTAAAATACAATCAGGAAATGGATTACGGAAAAGAGTTCGAAAAATACGCAACAAAACATCACGGAATAAGCAGTACACATATAGGTAATATCACAAGTAGTTTAACGCCATATATTATGGAAGAACGCCAAATGAATATTACTCAAATGGATGTTTTTTCTCGTTTAATGATGGATAGAATTATCTTTTTAGGAACTGGAATTAACGATCAGGTAGCTAATGTAATTCAAGCACAATTATTATTCTTAGAAAGTGTAGATGCAACAAAAGATATTTCGATTTATATCAATTCTCCTGGTGGAGGCGTTTATGCTGGATTAGGTATTTACGATACAATGCAATTTATAAAACCTGATGTTGCAACAATTTGCACAGGGATGGCAGCTTCGATGGGCGCAGTTTTAATGTGTGCTGGAGAAAAAGGAAAACGTTCTGCCTTGCCGCATTCTAGAATTATGATTCACCAACCTTTGGGTGGGGCTCAAGGACAAGCTTCTGATATAGAAATTACAACAAGAGAAATCTTGAAATTAAAAGATGAATTGTATGAGATTATTGCAAGCCATTCTGGACAAACTATAGAAAAAGTACACGCAGATTCTGATAGAGATTATTGGATGAAAGCAAATGAAGCAAAAGAATACGGAATGATTGACGAAATTTTAACTAGAAAATAAGTCAACAAAAAAATAACAGTAATAAAGAAGAGAATCATGTCGAAAGAAGAAAATTTAGAATGTTCGTTTTGTGGTCGTCAAAAAGCCGAAACAAATTTACTGATTGCAGGAATTGATGCACACATTTGTGATAAATGTATTGAGCAAGCAGGCGGAATTTTAGAAGAAGAAGTTACTGAAAAACAAGCGGCAGGTTTGTCTAAAGATGTGATGTTGAAAAAACCTTTAGAGATTAAAGAGTTTTTAGATCAATATATTATTGGGCAAATTGAAACTAAAAAATCAATGTCTGTTGCGGTTTACAATCACTACAAAAGATTACTGCAATCAAAAACTGATGAAGATGATGATGTAGAAATCGAAAAGAGTAATATTATTTTAGTTGGAGAAACCGGAACCGGAAAAACATTGGTTGCGAAAACGATTGCTAAGATGTTAAATGTGCCATTTTCTATTGTAGATGCTACAGTCTTAACACAAGCGGGATATGTTGGTGAAGATGTAGAGAGTATTTTAAGTAGATTGTTACAAGTTGCAGATTATGACGTTGCAAAAGCAGAACGAGGAATTGTTTTTATCGATGAAATTGATAAAATTGCTCGTAAAGGAGATAATCCATCAATTACTAGAGATGTCTCTGGTGAAGGAGTTCAGCAAGCATTATTGAAATTATTAGAAGGTTCAGTTGTAAATGTTGCTCCAAAAGGAGGAAGAAAACACCCTGATCAAAAATTTATTGAAGTAAACACAAAAGATATTCTATTTATTGCTGGTGGCGCTTTTTCTGGAATTGATAGAATTATCAGTAAGCGTTTAAATATGCAAGCTGTTGGATATTCTGCTTCGGTTGCTGAAGATAAAATTGACGAAGAAAATTTATTACAATATATAATTCCTTCGGATTTAAAATCATTCGGGTTAATTCCTGAAATTATTGGTCGTTTACCGGTGTTGAGTTATATGAATCCGTTAGATGCAGAAACCTTAAGAGCGATTTTAACAGAGCCAAAAAACTCAATAATAAAACAGTATACAAAGTTGTTTTCTATGGATGATATTACATTCGAAATAGAAGAGGATGCATTAATGTATATTGTAAATAAAGCAGTAGAATATAAACTTGGAGCACGTGGACTACGTTCTCTATGTGAAGCAATTTTTACAGATGCTATGTTTGAGTTACCAAGTTCTGATGAAAAAGAATTTGTAGTAACTAAAGAATATGCTGAAAATAAATTAACAAAAACTGCACTAAAGAAAATGAGTGTTGCTTCTTAATAATAATTAAAAATTTATTTAGACCTCATAAAAGATAATTTTATGAGGTCTTTTTTTCTATTTTTGTTTTATGATATCCAAAGAAACCATAGACCGTGTTTTTGAAACTGCTCGAGTAGAGGAGGTAATTGGCGAATTTGTCCAATTAAAAAAAGCGGGAAGTAATTTCAAAGGATTAAGTCCGTTTACAGATGAGAAATCTCCATCTTTTATGGTTTCTCCAGTGAAACAAATTTGGAAAGATTTTAGTACTGGAAAAGGAGGAAATGCTATTTCTTTTTTAATGGAGCACGAACATTATTCGTATCCAGAAGCGATAAAATATTTAGCTAGAAAATACAATATTGAAATTGAAGAAACTGAACAATCAGATGAGCAAAAGCAGCAATTAAACGAGCGCGAAAGCATGTTTGTGGTCTCTAAATTTGCATCCGAATATTTTCATGATTTAATGCTGAATACACAACAGGGAAAAGCAATTGGGCTTTCGTATTTTAAAGAGCGTGGTTTTAGAGATGATATTATTGAAAAATTCGATCTTGGTTATTGTAAAGACGAATGGAATAATTTCACAAATGCTGCTTTAGATAAAGGATACGATTTAAAATATTTAGCTTCAACAGGATTGACAATTGTAAAAGAAAATAAGCAGTTTGACCGTTTTAAAGGACGTGTTTTGTTTCCTATTCACTCAATGTCTGGTAGAGTTTTAGGTTTTGGAGGAAGAATTTTAACTGCGGATAAAAAAGCAGCCAAGTATTTAAACTCGCCTGAAAGCGATATTTATCATAAGAGTAAAATTTTATACGGAATTTATCAAGCTAAAAAAGAAATTGCCAAACAAGACAATTGTTTTTTGGTTGAAGGGTATACAGATGTAATTTCTTTTCATCAATCTGGAATAGAAAACGTAGTTGCTTCTTCAGGAACTGCTTTGACTTCTGATCAAATAAGACTGGTAAACAGATTGACAAAAAACATTACGGTACTTTTTGATGGTGATGCTGCAGGATTAAGGGCTTCTATTCGTGGAATCGATTTGATTTTGGAACAAGGAATGAATGTAAAAGTGGTTTCTTTTCCTGAGGGAGAAGATCCAGATAGTTTTGCAAAATCACATTCGGACACAGAATTAAAAACCTATTTAGAAGATTCAGCGCAAGACTTTATCAACTTCAAAGTTTCTTTATTGATGAAAGAAGCGAAGAATGATCCAGTCAAAAAAGCAGGATTAATTAGAGATATTGTTACCAGTATTTCTAAAATTCCAGACGGAATTCAACGTGAAGTTTATGTGCAAGAGTGTTCTCGAATCATGGAAATTTCTGAACGGGTATTGTTTAGTGAGCTGGCACAACTTTTAAATAAGGAGTCAAAACCAAAACGAGGGCAAAGTAATGTAGATCCAAATCAACCGCCACCAGAATATTTTATGGATCAAGAAGCAGCAATGACAGCTGTAAAAGGAGGTGCAATTTCTACACAAAAAGTTGATCAACTAAATATATTAGAAAAAGAAATTATCAGAATTCTATTATTGTTCGGAAACGAAGAAGTGAGTTTTACAAATGTTATTGAAACTGAAGATGAACACGGAAAAGTCATTGAAGAAATAGAAGAATATATTTCACCTGTTTTTAAAGAATTGTATTTAAATCTTCAAGATGATGAGGTTGAATTTACCAACAGTATATTTCAAATGGTGTATTATGAACTGATAAATCAAATCAGTCAAAACGAAAAAATTGACATTAATAGCTTAACAAATCATCCGAATGAAGAAATTTCAAATGAAGTTACAAGTATTTTAATGGATGAAGAAAAATATACGTTGAGCGAATGGGAACGGAAAAATATTTTTGTAACAGAAACCGCAAGTATACTGCCAAAATTAGTAACAGATGCCATCTTAAACCTACGAAGAATACTTATTGAGCGTAAGATTACTGAAATCATGAGAGAGTCTCTAAAAGATACTTCTAAAAAAGTAGATTTAGAATTAATTTCAAATTACACAGGTCTTAAAAAACGCTTATTTGAGAAGTTAAATAGAGTTGTTTAATAATAAATACGTATTTATACGTAGTCTTATTTTTTTACTTTTTTGTATTTTAGTCCCCGCTGAGAAAAAAATGACATGAAAAAAATACTACAAATACTAAGAATTATTCAACTTTTTATAATGCTGCCGTTTTCTATTGTTAATGGTTCAAAGAAAAAATCTTATCATAAAATAAAAAGAAAGATGATTGCAGCAAACTTACTTTAGTTTATTGCTAATTTCACAAACGGGTATTGGAATCATTTTATGTTGATTAATTGAGTTTAATCTTGTGTAAATTTTAAAGACCTCTAGTTCTCTTCCCTCAAAATCAGAATTTTCTTTTCCTTTTTCTAACATTTTCATAGCCCATTCTAGTTCGTCATAGGAAGCACCTATTTGATCCTCGTCTGTTCTGCTGTCACCAAATAACCCGTCCGTTGGCTCTGCGCTTTGAATTGAATCAACAATATTTAAATAACTTGCCAGTTCATAAACTTCAGATTTTAATAAATCTGCAATCGGACTTAAATCTACTCCGCCATCACCATATTTAGTGTAAAAGCCAACACCAAAATCTTCAACTTTATTTCCTGTTCCAGCAACAAGTAATCCATGAAGTCCGGCTAAATAATACAATGAAGTCATGCGTAATCTAGCTCGTGTATTTGCTAAAGCTAAATTTAAGGTTGCTTTATTTTCTGAATCTGTAACTTGAATTTTAAATTCTTCAAAAGTACTTGTCAAATCAACTTTAACAGAAGTAACGTTGTTAAAATCATTTTTTAAATTGTTAATGTGTTCTAATGCTCTGCTGACTTGGCTTTCTGCTTGATGAATTGGCATTTCTACACAAATCAATTTTAAACCTGTTTTTGCACATAGCTTAGATGTTACAGCAGAATCTATTCCGCCAGAAATACCTATAACAAACCCGTTTACTTTTGCGTTAATCGCATAATTCTTTAGCCAACTAACAATATGTTCAGATACTCTTTCTGCGTTCATTTATAAACTATTTTAGTACTTTTGTCGTTCTTAAATTAGAACTCTAATATACAAAGATAATGCGGAAATATTTTTTCATTTTTTCTCTTATTACAATCTTATTTTCATGTAATTCAAAACAAGAAAATCAAGTTGATGTAAGTGCAATTAAAGTAGATTTTTCGATTGATAGATTTGATGTCGATTTCTATGCAACAACTGAGAATTCACTTTTTAAAACAAAAGAAAAATACCCATTATTTTTTCCAAAGAATACACCAGATTCTGTTTGGGTAAATAAGATTAAGAATAAGGAAGAACAAGAATTATTCGCAGAAACACAAAAAGTATTTTCTAACATCGATTTTCTTAAAAATGATTTAGAACAATTGTTTAAGCATATTAAATATTATAATCCAGCATTTAAATCACCAAAAGTAGTTACGCTTTTAACAAATATAGATCATCAAAATAAAGTGCTTTTTAATGGAGAGTATTTGTTGATTTCGTTGGATGTTTATTTAGGTGAAAAACATGAGTTCTATGGTGATTATCCATCTTATATCAAACAGAGTTTCGAAAAAGAGAATATTGTTATTGATGCAGCAAAAGCAATTATTCCAAAAGGCAATCAGATTAATGATAGAACTTTTGTTAATAAAATGATAACTGAAGGTAAAAAATTATACTTATTAGATAAGTATTTGCCTTTGATGAGTGATTATCAAAAAATAGGGTATTCTGCAGAAAAAAATAATTGGGCAATAGAGAACGAGGAGCAAGTTTGGAGGTACTTTATCGAAAACAAAATGTTGTTCAGTACAGAAACAAACCTAAATAAAAGGTTTTTAGAAATGGCTCCATTCTCAAAGTTTTATAGATCTGAAGATACATTGTCTCCTGGAAGAATTGGAGCTTGGATTGGTTGGCAAATTGTACGTTCATATATGAAACATAATGATGTATCTTTGCAACAATTAATAAAAACACCTTCAGAAGAAGTTTATAAGAAATCAAAATACAAACCTAAAAAGTAATGGCAATAAAACACAATTCAGAAATAAAATTCAATGTAGGCTTAGACGAAAATAAAGTTCCTGAAACTATTTTTTGGACTGCAGAAGATCTGTCTCTTATACACATCTGACGCTGCCGACGATCTACTCTGTGTAGA
>OLID01000636.1_pt1 | contig 13327 bp, 11 predicted proteins | sample 1609361 | NCBI WGS metagenome assembly OLID01 (sample SAMN05416778, study PRJEB24817) | seawater metagenome | isolation source: Sea water | place: Canada:Atlantic | collected 2013-07
GTATAAGAGACAGGCTCCAGCGCCAGTTCAACCAGCAGTTCGGTTTCCGGCCGGGGAATAAGCACCGCCGGATTCACCTTCAATTCCAATGTCCAGAAACCACGACTGCCGACCAGGTAGGCCACGGGTTCGCCCGCCGCGCGGCGCGCCACCAGGTCGGCAAATGCCCTGCGCTGCTCATCACTGAGCCCGGTCTCTGGACGACTGAACAGAAAACTTCGCTGTTTGCCCAGCACAAACGCCAGCAGCACTTCGGCATCAAGCCGGGCACTGTCGCTGGCCACCAGTGTTGCGGTAGCCTCTTGCAGCGCCTGGCGAATGCTGTCAGCCACCGCGTCAGGCCGCCAGCTCGGCCAGCAAATCGGCCTGGTATTCATGCACCAGAGGCTGGATGACCACGTCCAGTTGACCTTCCATGACTTCCGCCAGCTTGTACAGGGTCAGGTTGATACGATGATCGGTGACCCGACCCTGCGGAAAATTGTAGGTACGGATGCGTTCGGAGCGGTCGCCCGAGCCAACCAGCAGGCGACGGGCATCGGACTGCTGCTTGTCGGCAGCCTGTTGCGCCATGTCATTCAGACGGGCACTGAGCAGGGACATGGCGCGCGCCCGATTCTTGTGCTGCGAACGCTCATCCTGGCATTCCACGACCATGCCGCTCGGCAAATGGGTAATGCGGATGGCCGAGTCGGTTTTGTTAATGTGCTGGCCGCCGGCACCGCTGGCCCGGAATGTATCAATACGCAGATCCGCCTTGTTCAGCTCGATCTCTTCCAGTTCATCGGACGCCGGCAGAATGGCCACCGTGCAGGCCGAGGTGTGAATACGCCCCTGCGTCTCGGTCTCGGGTACGCGCTGCACCCGATGGGCGCCTGACTCGAATTTCAGCTGACCGTAAACCTGGCGCCCCTCGATACGGCTGATGATCTCCTTGTAGCCGCCGTGCTCACCGGGGCGTTCGCTGACAATTTCCAGGCGCCAGCCCTTGAGCTCGGCATAACGCGAATACATGCGGTGCAGGTCACCGGCAAACAGCGCCGCCTCATCACCCCCGGTGCCGGCGCGGATTTCCAGAAACACGTTCATGCTGTCTTTCTCGTCCTTGGGCAGCAGCAGCTTTTGCAGGTTCAGCTCCAGTGCCTCAATGTCCTGGCGCAGCTGGCGGCATTCGTCTTCGGCCATGTCGCGAATTTCCGGATCGGCGTCGCGCTGCATTTCCTGCGCCTGGGCCAGCCCGGTTTGCGCTGCCAGGTAGGCTTCAAACTCCCGAGCGACTGGTTCGATGTCGGAAAATTCCCGTGACAGGGCGCGAAAGCGCTCCTGATCAGCGATGGTTTCAGCATCACTGAGCAAAGCCTGCAATTCCTGACAACGTTCGGCCAGGTGTTCCAGTTTTTGATAGATCGATGCTTTCATATTTTATTCACCCAACTCGAACAGTTCCTGCGTCAGCCGTACCAGATCTTCGCGACCCTCGGCACTGGCTTTTTTCATTTGCACACTGGGCGCATGAATCAGTTTATTGGTGATGCTACGTGCCAGAGCCTCCAGCACCTGCTCCGCCGGCATGCCTTTTTCCAGTGCTTTCAGGGCTTTCTCCAGCTCCAGCTGCCGCGTCTGATCAGCCTTTTCGCGGAACGCGCGCAGAGTGGCAACCGCGTTCAGCGCCCGCAGATGCCGCAGGTATTCTTCCACGCCGCGCTCGATAATGGCGCTGGCCTGTTCGGCCGCCAGGGCACGGCTTTTGACGTTATCCTCGATGACATCGCGGATGTCATCGACGCTGTACAGATAGGCGTCACTGATCTGCCCTACTTCCGGCTCTATATCACGCGGGACGGCCAGGTCTACCAGCAACATGGGTTTATGGCGACGCTTTTTGATGGCGCGCTCAACCGCCCCCTTGCCCAGCAACGGCAACTGACTGTTGGTGGACGACACCACAATATCAGCCTGTTCCAGCTCCTCGGGAATATCTGACAGCAGCACACCCCGGGCACCAAACTTCTCGCCCAGTTTGACAGCGTTCTGCAGGGTCCGGTTGGCGACCACGATGCTACGCACACCCCGATCAGTCAGGTGCCGGGCCACCAGCTCAATGGTGTGGCCGGCACCGATCAGCAGCGCATGCAGGCTGCCCAGGTCTGAAAATATCTGCTCGGCCAGCGTTACCGCTGCATAGGCTACGGATACCGGATTTTCACCAATGGCGGTGTCGGTACGCACTTCCTTGGCAATGGAAAAGGCTTCCTGGAAGGCACGCGACAGCTCGGCCTTGGCCACGCCCAATTCTTTGGCAACGGCGTAGGCGGATTTAATCTGGCCGAGGATCTGCGGCTCTCCCAGCACCATCGAATCCAGGCCGCAGGCCACCCGCATCAGATGTCTGATGACATCATCGCGCCAGTGGAAGTAGCTGCAGGCGCTCAATTCGGCTATATCTACGCCGTGATAGTGGCTCAGCCAGTTCAGCAGTTTGTGCTGTTCTGACTGCAGCCGGGCGGGGTCAGCGCCCTGATCCTGGCTGATCACAGTGCCATCGGCATCGGCAACCACAGGTCCACCCAGATCGACATCCACGTACAGTTCGGTACGATTGCAGGTCGACACAATCACCGCTTCCCGGACGTGCTCAAGGGCAGTCACGCGCTGCATTGCATCTGCCATTTTTTCCGGCGGAAACGCAACCTGCTCCCGCATGGAAACATTGGCAGTATTGTGATTGATGCCGAGCAGAACCAGCGCCATAGAGAGCCTTGCTGAAAAAATGCGCTATCTTACTAAAAGTCGGGGTCGTTTTCCTGCTTTTATACGCAACCCGTTCCTCGCATGTGCTTAAGCGAGTACGTATTATGCGCCCGGGCCGGTCACAATTGTAGTCTTGCCGTAGTCTTGCCATAGTACAGTTGCTACAATCGATCAGCGCCCAGGGGGCCACGACCAGGAATTATGACTAAACTTCGACATCGCCTGCTACTCCTCAGTCTTCCTCTGCTGGCCGCGTGTTCAGCACTGCAGCCCGCAGCACCCGTATCCGAACCGGTCGCAGCCATCCCCGAATTGACTGAGCCGGCGCCGGAGCCGGTCGAGGAAGACATCGAGTACGGTAACTTTACCCGGGATCAGCTGGAAACCGCTCTGCTGAGCGAGTTTGGGGGCATGCGTGGCTATCTGCCGCAGGCCGCCGAGGATTATTACGACCTGGCACTGGAAACCGGTGACATCGGCATCATTCGGCGCGCCGTCGAGTTCGCCTCGGCATCAGGCAACAATGAAGCCCTGATGCAACTGGCGGAGCTATGGCTGCAGCAGGAGCCCGACGCCCTGGATCCGCACCTGATCGTCGGCTATGAACTACTCGAACAGGCCCTGTACGTGCGCGCCATGCCGCATCTGGACCAGGTGCTGACGCTGGGTGGTAACGTCGACTTCACCGCCATGTCGGCACGCACGTTTTCCCTCGACAACCGGCAGCGCGACATCATCGCCAATGAACTGGAAAGCATGCTGACCCGCCATCCGGACGAGGCCACGCTGTATTATGCGCTGGCGCAGATTTACGATCAGAGCGGCAATACGGAAGGCGCGCGCGCCATGCTGGATGTTGCCACGGAGCGATTCGGCAGCAATCCACGAACCGCCCTGATCGAAGCACAGTTGCTGCAGAACGCCGGCCAGGCGGATGCAGCCCAGGCGCTGCTGGGCGAGGCTGTCGCGCAATATCCGCGACACCGGCTGTTGCGCTACAGTTATGCCCAGATCCTGGTGCAGAATCAAAACCTGCTCGAGGCAGCGGTCCACTTTACCGAATTGCTGCGCCTGGCGCCGGGCGACCTGGAAACCCTGTATTCCCTGGCCCTGATCAACCTGGAGCTGGAAGAATACGATGAGGCCGAGGAACAGCTGCGCACCTTGCTGGACGCCGGTCATCGCGGCAATGAAGCACATTTTTACCTGGCTGTGATTCTTGAGTCGCGCGACCAACTGGCCAAGGCACTGTTTCACTACCAGCAGATAGGCCCACGCTCCAACGCTTTCCTGTCCGCGCAACGACAGATCATGCAGTTGTTTGTGGCGCTCGGACAGTTTTCCGAGGCAACGACCTGGCGTCAGCAACTCGCCACTGAAAATCCCGGACTTGGCCCGATTCTGCCCGCTCTTGAGGCCGAGGCGCTGATCAATGCCGACCACGCGGACCGCGCCGCAACTGTGCTTGATGAAGCACTGGATCGTTATCCGGACAATATTGATCTGCTGTTTGCCCGCACCCTGCTCAGCGAACAACAGGACAACATGCAACAGGCCGAGCGGGACCTGCGCCACATCATTCGCCTGGAGCCCGACAATGCACGTGCACTTAACCATCTGGGCTACGCCCTGACGGTGCGCACCAATCGCTATGAGGAAGCGCTGGCACTGATTCAGCGCGCCATCGAGATCATGCCGGATGACCCGGCCATCATCGACAGCCTGGGCTGGGTTCAGTACAAGCTCGGCCGTCTCGACGAAGCTCTGAGCAATCTGCGCGCGGCCTACGCAGCTTTTCCCGACGCGGAAGTGGCTGCTCACCTTGGCGAAGTGCTCTGGGCCATGAATGAACGGAACCAGGCGCTGGAGATCTGGCGCGCAGCGCTGGAACAGCAACCCGACAGCGAACATATCCGGGAAACCATGAAACGCCTGGTGCCCTCCGAATGACCGATTTCCCGAGCATGACCGCAGCAACGCCAGTATCACCGATGATGCGCAAACATGGCGCCACGATTGCCTGGGCCTGCGTGGCCCTGCTGTTGGCAGCCTGCACCAGCGCGCCCCGTATCGATGCCCCGGTCAATAGCGAATGGGAGCAGCGCCGCGAAGTGCTGGCCCAGATCTCACATTGGGAGTTCATCGGCAGCCTCAACGTCCGCGATGCCAGTGACGCTCACAGTTCGCGCATTCGCTGGCAACAGCACGACGAGACCTACCAGATCAACCTGTGGGGCACCTTTAACGTTGGTGCTACGCAGATTGACGGACGCCCCGGTGCCGTGCAGATCGTCCAGCAGGGCGAAGAGCCGGTGTTTACCGAGTCACCGGAAGAGCTGCTGTATCAGGAACTGGGCTACGAATTGCCGGTCACTGAACTGAACTACTGGATCAAAGGTATCCCGGCGCCCGGGTCCAGCAGCAACCTGGTGTTTGGCGAAACCAGCCAGTTACGCGCTTTCCAGCAGTCGGGTTGGCAAATCAGCTACATGGCGTATACCAATTTCGGCCCGGAGACGCTGCCGACCCGTATCCGCATCGAAAAAGCCCCCTTGCGCCTGGATCTGACCCGGCTGCGCTGGACGCTTCCCGACGCCCAGCCGGACGCCCTGACCATGGCCCGCGACTGAGACCGACGATGACAACTGCCAACACCACGCTGACGGCGGCTGCGCCGGCCAAACTGAACCTGTTCCTGCATATTACCGGGCGCCGTCCGGACGGTTACCACAATCTGCAAACCCTGTTCCAGTTGCTGGACTACAATGACGACCTGCGCTTCAGCCTGCGCACCGACGGCCAACTGCACTTTACCTGCAGCGACCCTGGCCTGGAGAGTGCCGACAATCTGGTTATGCGCGCCGCCCGGCAGTTGCAACAGACCTTGCACTGCCCGCTGGGTGCCGACATCCATCTGGACAAGCACATTCCGGCCGGCGCCGGTCTGGGGGGTGGCAGCTCGGATGCCGCCACTACACTGGTGACCCTGAACCGGCTCTGGCAAGGTCAACTGAACCGTGTTGCGTTGGCAGAGCTGGGCCTGAGGCTGGGCGCCGATGTGCCGGTTTTTGTCATGGCCCACAGCGCCTGGGCCGAAGGCATTGGTGAGGAGCTGACGCCGGTGACGCTGGACACGCCGTTTTTTGTGGTGCTGACACCGGCCTGTCATGTCACTACCGCCACGATTTTTTCACATCAGCAATTGACACGGGACTCAACAGCCATCAAAATGTGCGCCTTTCTGGCAGGGCAGTCCCGAAATGACTGCGAAGCACTGGTCAGAAAACTGTATCCGGCGGTGGATGCCGCGCTCAACTGGTTGTCACAGTTTGCGCCAGCCCGCATGACCGGCACAGGATCCAGTGTATTTGCCGCGTTCTCCGAGGAGGCGCAAGCCAGAGCGGTATTAGCGCAGTTGCCGGCTGAATCAAGCGGTCCACTCGCAGGCATCAACGGGTTTGTTGCCAGAGGGATCAACCGATCGGCCCTGAGCGAGCTTTGATACCGACTGAAAATAGCTTAGAATAACGATGTTTTTTGGGGTGTCGCCAAGTTGGTAAGGCACAAGGTTTTGATCCTTGCATGCGTTGGTTCGAGTCCAGCCACCCCAGCCATATTCCAGAAGTCGGTTATTGTCCGTGCTGACAGATTGTCCGCAGCCGGCATAACCCGTCTTCGGTCTGCCGGTTTGATGCAGCATCTAAGCGATCATTCAACGATCATAACGAATGACCTGGGCGGATAAGACCATCAAACGACCACAGCATAAACCAACCCCGAAAAAACGCTCTAACTGTGCAAACGGCACGTCGGAAGGTAATATTTTCATGGCTAACAATCTGATGGTTTTCACCGGCAATGCCAATCCCATGCTGGCGGAAAAAATCGCCCGCTATATTGGCATACCTCTGGGTGATGCCCAGATTGGCAAATTCAGTGACGGTGAAATTGCGGTTGAGATCAAAGAGAACGTGCGCGGCAAGGACGTCTTCATCATTCAGTCCACCTGTGCACCAACCAATGACAGCCTGATGGAACTGCTGCTCACCGCCGATGCCATGCACCGCGCCTCTGCCAATCGTATCACCGCCGTTATCCCCTACTTTGGTTACGCCCGCCAGGATCGCCGGGTGCGCTCTGCCCGTGTTGCCATCAGTGCCAAAGTGGTCGCCGACATGATCTCCGCCGTGGGCGTCAACCGGGTACTGACGGTTGACCTGCACGCCGAACAGATTCAGGGCTTTTTCAGCATCCCGGTGGACAACGTTTATGGCTCCCCGGTGCTGACCGACGATATCGAACTGCAGAAGTACGAAAACCTGACCGTGGTATCACCTGACATTGGTGGTGTGGTGCGGGCACGCGCGGTTGCCAAGCAGCTGAATGTTGATCTGGCCATCATCGACAAGCGTCGCCCGCAGGCCAACGAAGCCCAGGTCATGCATATCATCGGTGAGGTCAAAGGCCGCACCTGCCTGATTGTCGACGATATGGTTGATACAGCCGGCACCCTGTGCAAGGCGGCTGCAGCACTGAAAGAACACGGCGCATTAAAAGTCGTTGCCTACTGTACCCACCCGGTACTGTCCGGTAACGCTGCCGATAATATTGCCAACTCCGCGCTGGACTCGCTGGTGGTGACTGACACCATTCCGCTCAGTGACAAGATTGCCAAATTGCCTAACGTGCGTCAGCTCAGCATGGCTCGCCTGCTGGCCGAGTCCATTCGCCGCGTCAGCAATGAAGAATCCATCAGCGCCATGTTTGAAAGCGCTGAACTGTAAAACTGCAGGATACTGAATTTCCATCCGGAAATTTACACCGGGGCGCTGAATTAACGGCACCCCTTTTAACGACACGTCTGCGTAACCGGTCGCAAGTGAAACAGACGTTTTAAAACTGGAGACATAACATGTCTAATGAGTTTGATCTGAATGCAACAGCCAGAGAAGACCTGGGGAAAGGTGCGAGCCGCCGCCTGCGTCGTCTGGCTGACGAAGTCCCGGCGATTATCTATGGTGGCAGCAAAGCGCCACAGAATATTTCGATTCCGCACAAGGACATTCTGAAAGCTACCTCCAACGAAGCCTTCTTCTCGCACATCATCACCCTGCATGTGGATGGCAAGAAAGAACAGGTCGTCATCAAGGACCTGCAGCGCCACCCCGCCAAGCCACGCATCATGCACGCTGACTTCCAGCGCGTCAGTGCCAAGCAGACCATCACCGTCAAGGTACCGGTTCACCTGCTTAATGAAGACAAGTGCAAAGGCGTCAAGACCGGCGGCGGCAGCATCCTGAAGACCATGTCTGAAATTGAAGTCATCTGTCTGCCCAAGGATCTGCCTGAGTACCTGGAAATTGACATGGCAAACGTCGACGTGGGCGAAGCCGTTCACATCTCCCAGATCAACTTCCCCAAAGGCGTCACCAGCCTGGAACTGTCACACGGCAACGACTCTGATCACGACCACGCAGTGGTAACCGTTCAGCCTCCACGCGGCGGTTCAGTTGATGGTGATGATGACGAAGCTGGCGAAGAAGCCGGCGAAGAGTGATCCCCGCCTGTCATGAGCACTGACACGCTCAAACTGATTGTGGGCCTGGGTAACCCGGGCCCGCAATATCGCAGCAACCGTCATAACGTCGGCGTCTGGTTCTTGCAGGCCATCTGCCAGCAATACCAGGGCGAGTTACGCCCCGAGGCTCGCTTTCACGGCGACACGGCGCGCGTTACCATTGACGGACATGACATACGCCTGCTTTTCCCCACCACTTTCATGAATCGCAGCGGTCTGTCCGTATCGGCACTGTGTCATTACTTCGACATCACACCTTCGCAGATGCTGGTGGCCTATGACGAAATCGACTTCCCGGTGGGCACCACACGGCTCAAGGCGGGCGGCGGTCATGGCGGACATAATGGCATTCGTGACATCATCAACGCGCTGGGTGGCGAACGGGGATTTTATCGCTTGCGAATCGGCGTCGGGCACCCCGGTGACAAGAACAAAGTCGCCAACTACGTGCTCAGCGACCCCGGCAAGGACGACACTATTTCCATCGAACATGATATCGATCAGGCCTTGCGTGTACTGCCCATTGCGGCCGCTGGCAAATGGAATCAGGCCATGCTGGAACTGCACAGCCAGGACAAGCCGTCGGGCGACTGAACACCTCTTACCTATACGATAACGCAATTTACAGGACATACACTCATGGGTTTCAAATGCGGCATTGTTGGCCTGCCTAACGTCGGCAAATCCACGCTGTTCAACGCTTTGACCAAAGCCGGCATCGCGGCGGAAAATTTTCCGTTCTGCACTATCGAACCAAACTCCGGCATTGTTCCCATGCCTGACCCCAGGCTCGATGTGCTGGCTGACATCGTCAAACCACAAAAAACCATTCCCACCAGCATGGAGTTTGTCGACATTGCCGGCCTCGTCGCCGGCGCCTCCAAAGGCGAAGGCCTGGGTAACAAGTTTCTCGCCAATATTCGCGAAACCGATGCCATTGCGCACGTGGTGCGTTGTTTTGAAGACAGCAATATCGTACACGTTGCCGACGCCATCAATCCGGAAGCAGATATCGAAACCATCAACACGGAACTGGCGCTGGCGGATCTGGAGAGTGTGGAAAAAGGCATCCAGCGCCTGACCCGCATCGCCAAGGGCGGCGACAAGGACGCAGTGCGCCAGATCGCCCTGTTTGAACGCGTACGTGAGCATCTTGATACCGCCAAACCGGTACGCACCATGGGGCTGGACAAGGACGAACTGGCCGACATTTACGGCCTGCATCTGTTGACCGTAAAGCCAACCATGTATATCGCCAATGTCGACGAAGAGGGCTTCGACAATAACCCCCTGCTGGATCGCGTGGCAGCGGTGGCCAAAGCCGAAGGTGCAGTACTCGTACCCATCTGCAACAAGCTCGAATCAGAGATCGCCGAACTGGCGGACGACGAAAAACTGGAGTTTCTGCAGGATCTGGGCATGAAAGAGCCGGGTCTGGATCGTGTCATCCGTGCCGGGTATCAACTGCTGGGTCTGCAGACATACTTCACGGCCGGTGTGAAGGAAGTACGCGCCTGGACCATCAAGGCCGGGTCCACCGCACCGCGTGCTGCCGCCGCCATCCACACCGACTTTGAACGCGGTTTTATCCGCGCGGAGGTCATTGCCTATGACGATTTTGTTGCCGGCAAAGGCGAACAGGGTGCCAAGGATGCTGGCAAGTGGCGACTGGAAGGCAAGGAATACATCGTGCACGATGGTGATGTAATCCACTTCCGTTTTAACGTATAAGTGCACGTTTCGGGTTAGGGAGTCTCTATACAAGTCTAAGTTACTCTGCGGGAGTTTGGCGCGTGCTGCTGCAAGGCGTCGCACGCAGGTAATGGCCGCAGCCCTTGGCAAGTGCGGCAACGCAGCAGCTGTGCGCGCCAAGCCCCGCCCTTCGGGGCATTAAGCCAACTCCGCTATTTTCGTTGCACTTTCTTGACAGGCGGACGCATGCCTGCAAAAGTGCGCCTCAATAACGAAGCTGGCTTAATGCCAGAGTGACCTTAGACTTGTTTAGAAACTCCCTTGACAACAAGTCCCGAAATAGACAGAATGCGCATCCTCGCAATGGCTATGTAGCTCAGCTGGTTAGAGCACAGCATTCATAATGCTGGGGTCAGTGGTTCAAGTCCACTCATAGCTACCATATCAGGGCATCTGTCAGCGCCGCTGACGATGCCACAAAATGCCCCGACGTCATGCGCCGGGGCATTTTTTTAGAATCGCTGCGCAAATTTCCGTATACTGCAGCGTCAAGCTTTCACAGCAAGCGCTTTGACGCGACCCGGGTACCTGACGTCATGACCGACAGCCATTCTACCAATACACCACCACCCACTGACAAAACCAGCAAAGCCCCTGGCGGCTTTCTCGGCAACCTCGCCTTTAATATTCTGATTCCGGTGGTGATTCTGAGCCGGTTTAGCGGCGAGGAGAGTCTCGGCCCGACCTGGGGCATCGTCATCGCACTGCTGTTCCCGATCGCCTACGGCCTGTGGGATCTGCGCGAATCGGGCAAGATCAACCCATTCTCGGTATTGGGCGTGGTCAGTGTATTTCTGACCGGTGGCATCAGCCTGCTGGAGCTGGACCCGCAATATATTGCCATCAAGGAAGCCGCCATTCCCGCCATCATCGGCCTGGCTGTGCTGATCAGTCAGCGCACCCGCTTCCCCCTGGTCAAGACACTGATTCTCAATGCCCAGATGATCAGGGTAGACGCGTTGTATACAGCGCTGGCAGCCAAAGGCAATACTGCTGTGTTTGAACGGCGGTTGTCGCAGGCGTCACTGATCATCGCCGCGTCATTTGGACTGTCGTCAGTGCTCAATTACGTGCTGGCGCGCATCATTCTGGTCAGCCCGCCCGGCACCACCGAGTTCAATGCCGAACTGGGTCGCATGACAGCTTTGAGTTATCCCGTCATTGCCCTGCCCAGCATGATCGTGTTGCTGATTGCCATCTGGTTTGTTTTTTCCCAGATCAAACGCCTGACCGGAGACAGCCTGGAACAGTTTCTGGTGGACCAGAGTCGGGGCTAGACGCCGGTTTCCACTTCCATCGGAAATACCACCAGGTGCTCCATCTCTACCCGTATACCGATCTGCATGCCTTTGGCGTGCACATGGTGGCTGGGCACCAGGCTCAAAATCCGGGCGCCACTGTCCAGCGCCAGCGTGTACATGAACTCAGCGCCGCGAAAGGCTTTCTCCAGCACTTTTGCAGTCGCCTGACTGTCATCATCGTGAATGACATCATCAGGTCTGATCAGCACCGATACCAGCGCCCCGACCTCATGCCCCAGGCTCTGGTCCGAATGCAGCACGCCCAGCTCGGTACTCACTGACACATCGTCGATCACCGTGCCTGGCAGAAACACGCCTTCCCCGACAAAGTCGGCGACATAGGCCGTCTCGGGCTCGTGATACAGCGCAAACGCAGTGCTCCATTGCAGCAACTGCCCCGCCTTCATCACACCGATTTCATCCGCCATGGCAAATGCTTCGAGCTGATTGTGGCTGACCAGTATGGTGGTAATACCATCCTGCTTCAGCACCTCGCGGATCTCGCGAGCGATGTCTTCTCGCAACTCCACATCAAGACTGGCAAACGGCTCGTCAAGCAACAGAATCCGCGGCTTGGGCGCCATGGCGCGTGCGATCGCCACCCGCTGTTGCTGGCCGCCCGATAAACGATGGGGAAACGCCTGCAGTAATTCGCCAATACGCAGCATGTCTGCCAGTGCATTGATACGGCGCTCACGTTCGCTGGCCTTGACATGTTTCAGGCCAAACGCAATGTTCTGTTTCACGGTCAGGTGTGGAAACAGTGCATAATCCTGAAACACCATGCCCACCTGTCTCTTCTCTACTGGTACCCGGAAACCCGGCTCACTGACCCGATGCCCGGCAACACTGACACACCCGCTGGTCACGGCTTCGAAACCGGCAATTGCCCGCAACAACGTGGTCTTGCCACAACCACTGGGCCCCAACAGGCAGCCAATGTCACCCTCGTTCAGTTGCAGGTCAATGTGCTGCACGATAGGCGTGTTCTCCAGCGCCACCGAAACATTGTTTAACTCAAGTGCGTATGTCATGACCTGGCCTGGATGCGGATATCGATAGACTGATGATGATAACAGGAATGATGCCAGCCAGAACAATCATCAGCGCCGAGGCAGCAGCCTCCGTCAATCGTTCCTGGTTGGCCAGTTCATAGGTGCGAATCGCTAATGTATTAAAATTGAACGGCCGCAGAATCAAGGTAGCAGGTAACTCTTTTAAGACATCAACAAATACCAGCAGACTGGCGGTGAGCAGGCTGCCGCGCAACATGGGTATATGAATGCGGCGCAGAATCTGCCACGACCCCATGCCCATTGAGCGACCGGCATCATCCATGCTGGGCCGGATTTTACCCAGGCCGGCATCAACCGTGTTCATCGCCACTGGCAAAAAGCGCACGATGTAGGCAAAGACAACGGCTATCAGGGTGCCGCTGAAAACCAGGCCGGTCGAGATACCAAACTGCTGCAGCATCCAGGCGTCAATTGAGTTGTCGACCCAGGCGAATGGAATCAGCACACCGACCGCGATCACCGTGCCAGGAATGGCGTAACCCAGACTCAGTATGCGCACACTGCCACGCATCACCAGTACCGGTTGCAAACGTTTGGCGTAGCTGATGAACAGCCCCAGCACCAATGCAATGACCGCGGCGGTCAGTGCCAGCCGCAGGCTGTTACCCAGCAGCGTACTGAAGGCGCTGAAGTCAATCAGATTGCGGGTATCCCATGCCCAGTAGGCGAGCTGCAGAAACGGAACCAGAAAACCCAGCACAACCGGGGCGGCGCAGAACACCAGCGCAAGCCATTTTCGCGCACCTAACAGCTGGATCTGGGGCAGTCGCGAATATTTGCTGCTGGTGTGGTGATAGCGGGCACGACTGCGTGACCAGTGTTCAGTCCTGTCTCTTATACACATCTCCGAGCCCACGAGACAGGCAGAA
>OLID01000637.1_pt1 | contig 13324 bp, 10 predicted proteins | sample 1609361 | NCBI WGS metagenome assembly OLID01 (sample SAMN05416778, study PRJEB24817) | seawater metagenome | isolation source: Sea water | place: Canada:Atlantic | collected 2013-07
AGACATACGCCCAACGTGCCATAGTTGAATAAAAATCTTACCCCCTTTATCGTGAACTTCTTTGGTAACTTTTTTCCATCCATCTACCTGTTCTTTGGTGTGAATTCCTGCGGTATTAACATAGCCAACAGCCTGCTTAGAGACTTGTGAGCCTTCCGTAATAATTAATCCTGCAGAGGCTCTTTGTTTATAATATTCAACCATTAACTCAGTTGGCACTCTATTTTCATCTGCGCGACATCTTGTTAGGGGCGACATGATAATCCGATTTTTTAATTTCAAGTCACCTAATTGGATAGCTGTGTGTAAAATTGACATGGGATTTTCCTAGTTGTTTTAAAAACAGTTTGTATAAGTTTAGCTGGTTATGTTCCGATTTATCTTACTAAATTAATTATGAACCAATTTTAGTCGTGCTTGGCTTAGTAATTTCATTGGTTGGTATACTTATTAAATCGATCTCGAAAAAACCACCGCTGAGTTCAGAGTGAAATTTACCATGAACTTAACCCTTTTTCTGCTTTTTCCTGTGTTCGCCAAGTGCATTAGCTTGTAGCATGGCATTAAGAATTTTTTCAGGTGTCATTTCGCCTGCTTCTCTATGAACTGACTCTTGTGGCTCACAGGTTTTAACAGCTGCTTTCATCAAATAATCAGCACTGGTGTTTTTGATGCCGATATCTTTGAACGTGGTCGGTAAACCGATTAATTCACAAAACGTATATATTTCATCAATCAGACTTGGTTCAGCATCGGTTAAATGTAATCCTGCTAATACTCCAAAGGCAACCTTTTCGCCATGGTAATAATCATGCGTTTCATCGAGTGCAGTTAAGCCATTATGGATTGCATGGGCAGAGGCGACACCGCAGCTTTCAAAACCAACGCCGCTAAGTAAAATATTGGCTTCAACAATATGTTCAAAGGCAGGGGTGATGAGGTGTTTCTCGTTGGCGATAATGGCAAGATGCCCGTATTTGAATAGGGTTTCATAACAAAGTTTGGCAATACTTAGTCCTGCCAAGGTACGCAGTCCGCCACAATCATTTAGTGATTGGGTGCGATTACATGACTTTGCTTCTAACCAAGTAGCAAGGGCATCTCCCATGCCAGAGATTAAAAAACGCACGGGAGATTCAGTAATCACATTTGTATCGACTAATACCATCGACGGACTCTTTTTTTGAAAGCACACAGAATCAAAAATACCTTCCTCAGTATAGATCACGGCGACACCACTACAGGGTGCATCACTAGAGGCAATTGTGGGAATAATGATGTTTGGTATATTGGCACGATCAGCCGCAATTTTAGCCGTATCAATGGTTTTTCCGCCACCCATGCCAACTAATACATCTATGTTATTTTGCTTGATACATGCTACAACACGCTGTATTTCTTTCTCTGTTGACTCGCCATTAAATGTGAGCATCACATTATCAGTTGTGAGTGAGCTTGGAGCATGTTTAGGTAGTATTTTATTCATTGAAGTGGGTGAGGCGAGGATGGCGCCTTTTTTACCGATGTTACTCATAAATTCTGGGAGTTGTGCTAGTGTTCCTGGTCCCTGAATATATTGCCCTGGGAAAATTGCTTTTTTGTACATGGAATACATCACTTACTTAATAGATAAATACTATGAATAACTATACTTAGGGTTACTAAAGTTTCCAGAATTTTGTAGAAAATTAATGAAATGCGCCGACAGCCTACATTTAGTTGCTAAACCTTAGTTGAATTAGATTCGCAAGGGTTAGTGGTTTTGAATACGAATAGCCTTGTATGTGGGTACACGTATTTTTTTTCAGAAAAGTAATTTGTTCTTCTGTTTCCACGCCTTTAGCAATTGCCGTTATACCAAGCTCTTTGGTGAGTGCCAATATTCCTTCAACGGTTTTATTGGCGTGTTCAGAGTCATTAATTTTGGTAATAATCGCTTGATCAATTTTAACATAGCGTACGGGTAAAGCACTCAGGTTAGAAAGAGAAGTGTTGAACTTGGCAAAATCATCCAGAGCAAGACTAATATTACAAGAGTGTAATCTATTTAAACGGTTTTTGATGAGGTTTGTGTACTGCAAAGCAATCTCTTCTTTTACTTCTAAAACCACAGGAATGTCACAATGTTGTATTAATATTTCGCTTAGGTTATTGAATGCATGGTCTGTTAATAGTTGTATATGCGAGAGATTAATAGAAAGAAATAATTGATTGTTAGGTGAAAGACTTCCTACTATGGTTTTATAGTCAGAAATGGCCTGATTTAAGACCCAATTGCCAATCGGGTTAATTAAATGGGAGCTTTCCGCAAGTGGTATAAACTCGCTTGGACTGGGATTATTTACTTTTTCATTTTTCCAGCGAAGTAGGGTTTCAATACCAATCACGGTGTTGTGTTTTAAGCTGACGATGGGTTGGTATTCTAAATGAAATTCATCATTAATTAGTGCTTTTTCCAGTGCCAATTTAACTTGGTGCTGACGTATTACTTTATGGTTAATGTCATCATTAAAAATTTTAAAATTATTTTTGCCCTGTTGTTTTGCTTTATACATGGCAATATCGGCATTTTTGATCAATTCGTCTGGTGTTTTACCACAAATGGGATAGCTTGAAATGCCGATGCTGGGTGAAATTTCAATTAGGTTGTCATTACAAGTGAATGGGGTTTGAAATGCTTTGATACACCTGCTTGCAAGTACTTCGATTCCATCATACGATTTCATTTCAGGCGCTAAAATAATAAATTCATCACCAGCGAATCTAGCAATATAATCAGATTTTCTAATTGAGGATTTAAGCCTTGAGGTAACATCTTTTAAAATTGAATCACCACAGCTATGTCCATAAAAGTCATTAATTTGTTTGAAATTATCAATATCAATAAACATCACCGCAAACTGAGTATGGTTGCGTTCTGATTTGCTAATTTCTATCTCAAGCTGTTCCATCATGGCAGATCGGTTAGATATGCCTGTTAAATAATCAATTCGGGTGATTTGCTTTAAATAGTTTTTTGTGCGTTTGAGTGATCTGACCATTTTATATAAAGACTTTAAGCGGTAATTACTAATTTCCCTGGCTCTAATTAACAGTACAAATAATATGGAGATAAAAAAGCCAAAGATAAAAAATATTAATGAGAAGTTTGGTTGATTATGTTCAAAATACCAGGTATTAATTTTAAACGTAATCGCAAAGGGTGTGCCAAAAAGATTGATTTCATCTTGTGTTTCAAAAATATCGTGGTTCTCGATAGGGTGTGGTTCAAAAGTTGAAAAAATAGGATAGTTGCCTTGCGTTATTTTAATGTTGATAGGGTCAATAAAGTACTGTTTGTCCCAGATTGATTGAATCAGAGTGTTGAGGTTAAGGACAATAAAATCTTGATTGGCATCTGAGATAACGGCAGTCTCTGGTGACAGTATGCTTAAATGATAATTTGTATCGGCTAGGCTAGAGGATAAATGCTGTTGTGTTGGTATGACTGTCGGTAAAGCCATGTTTTTATACGTTGGGCTTGCGATATTAATGGATTGGTTGTTTCCAGCTTGAATTGAGATCATGTCTACAAAAGGTTTGTCCTTTAATACTTCGTGTAACTGATGAATACGCGTTGAGTCGTTTAAGCCGTGCTGTCTTTCAATGCTGTTAATCAATTGAAAAAGTCCGTTAACCTGTTCCTCAATATGAACCGAAATGGTATTTTTTAATATTTTAGACTGTAGTTGTGCCGTTTGTTTTTTGTGTTCTAGGGTTGTGTTCTTAAATGAAAGTGAAAATAACGCGAAGAGTGTAAAACTGGCGATACCACAAATAACAGCGTTGAAAGCACTGCGGCTGTGGTGGTTTATTCTGCGTTTATCCCACAGCAATATAAAGCAGGAAATCGATATCAGAATAAAGCCAATGCCTACCTGATAAGGCATCTGTAGCCATATATTTTGAGATGGCACGGTGTAAAGGTCATTAAAAATAGAGAGAAAAGTCATGACCGTTGTAACTAATAATATAACGTTGGCAATGACAATGTATTTTTTTGCAAACCCATAAAAGCTGATAATCATATACGCCAACCCGACTAGGGCAAAGCATACGGCAACGCTCGGCAGGTCATTAAAAGTCTGGTCTGTATAGGTTTTAATATGCGGTAACTGATGAATGTTGAATAAGGTTAGTCCAGCCAAGCCTTGTATAATCAGGAAAGCGCCCAATGCGCCTGTAATATAGCGAGAGCGCATTAAAAAAATAAGCCCAGCACCTCCCAGGAATAAACCGCAAGCCAAATAATAGGTTAGGGGTAATTCTTGCCACCAGCGATATTTAGCAATCGTAATGACTTCGCCTTGACTGATCAGTAGAACACTTAGCAGGATTACAACCATGCCCAAGACAAGTGGAATCCAGTCTCGATGTAGTGTATTCATGCGAATATCCTGTAAATGTGGGGCAACTTTGTCAATTTAGTTCTAGTGCTTTAAATTTAAGAGTATGTCATTAACTTAGTTATATCTATGGTAAAAAATACGCTAAATAATTTGTATTAATTGGGAAGATAATAACAATTTGTTATATTTAACAATTGGTTAATAAAATATGCTGTGGGGTCTTGGTTATACTAAATAACTGCTCCAGTATGCAAAATAGTTCTGATTGGTCTATTCTTAGGCTAATCACTGGGTAAACTCATTCATTATAATGAAACATGCTGGTTTTAAAGAACGGTTATTCTCTATTTATAAAGCCAGTTTTATATGGTTTAAGCGCTATATTCTTCGAAAAAATGTAGATGAGACGTCTCACAAGCTATTTGTTGCTATGATATCAAATAAAAAATTCTTGTTAGGGATGTCAGACTCTATTTCTAAGAAGCTATTAAATGTAAAAATAGTCTCGCAAGTTAAAGATATTCGAAATTATATTGGTTTGAACAATATTGATAAAAATGATGTCAGGGTTGTTTTATGTGATGACAGTTACAAAATGACGATTCACGATATGCCTGATATTCCAGATATTGACCTTCAGGATGCAATTCGTTGGCAAATTGATGATGAACTGGGCATTACCCCAGAAAATTCTGCTATTGATGCATTTAAAGTACCTGAGCAAGGTAGGGTACAGGATTCAGGCTATTTAGTGACAAAACCCCTAAAAGAAGTTGAAGCAATACAGCAAAGTTTTAGTGAGTTTGAAACGACGGTGAGTATATTAACCATTGCCGAGCTGGGCTTGGCTAAGTTAATTGGCTATCTATATCAAAACCAGGAAGAGGCTGTGTGTATTTTGTATCTTTCTGCGGTTGGTCAGGTACATATTATTATTGCTCGTGGAGGGGCTTTATTATTTTCGCGTAAGCTTGGTTTAAAAGATATTTTATTGCACCCAGACTCTCAAAGCCCGCTAGCAGATGAATGTAAACGCTCTTTTTCATATATAAAGAATCAGAGACAAATTTCTTTAAGCAAAATTTTGTTGTTGCAAAAACTCCCGACAGAAATACAGCAAAAGTTAGTGGATGAATTACATATTGAGGTTGAAATTGTAGAGCTTGGAGACTTGAGGCCAACTTCGTACGAAATTGGTCGCTCGGAATACCCCTATTATTTAGTATTGGCAGGGGTGGCTTTAACATGAACATGAAGCAAACAGTCAACTTAATCTATACGCCACCGCCACCAGCACCGATTAAATATTCCTTCCGCCAATTAATGATCGGGTTGAGTATTGTTATCGTGATACTTTTGATTGTTATTTGTGTACAGGCTATTCGTGTATCGAGCGCTGAAAGTGCATACGATGACGTGAACGATAATATGAAGGCGTTAAGTAGTCGCTTAATTACGTTGACGCAGAGAAACACACATTTAAAAGAAACCAGTGCCGCAAGCCAATTGGAAAGAAAAATTCGGTTTAAGCAAAAATTTACCGATTATCTAAAAGATAATGGCACCGAAGATCGGTCTAAAATAGCTGCAGAATTTATGGGGTTGGCAAATACGATTGTTGATGGGGTTTGGTTGACCTATATTGAATTTGAAGAATTTGGACAACAAGTCTATTTAATTGGACAAACAAACAAGGCTTCGCAAGTATATCAGTTTTTAGAAAACTTAAATGATGACCCTATTTATGCAGGTATTCATTTTAGCCTGAAAAAAATTGAATTTCCTGAACCTGAAATGTCATATAAAGTTTTCAGTATTTTCTCGGAGAAAAAACCATGAAAGCTTTGCTGATGAAAATAGGGGGTCAATTTAATAATCTGCCCAAAATAGCCAGATTAGTACTGATAATTGCCATATTGTTTTTTCTGATTGTATTTGCCTATAAATTTGTGCTGGTGTCAATGCAAAGCAATGTCAACAATTATGAAGATAAGCAAGCCCAAGCGGCATCAGTTGTTTTGCAGTTAAAATCGCAAATCTTAAAAGCTGAGTTGGAAGCAAAGCGAATTAAAGCCAATAATAATGCTGCAAAAATCAGTCAGCTTAATAATCAGTTAAAAATAGTTGAAAAGCAGTTGAATCACTACACGAAAGAATATATGCCAGCTGGAGAAATATTTGCAAAACTAAGGGGTGTGCTTGAACAGGCAAAAGGTCTTGAGCTTGTAGCAGTTGATCATCATACGCCTGAGCAAATTATGATTGAAGAAAATAATAATGAGCTTCAACTTTGGCGTCATTCACTAACGTTGGTTTTTAAAGGCGGCTTTTATCATACCCTTGAGTATTTAAAGTTAATTACTAACCTTGAAATGTATCTGGTGATTGAATCTTTACAATATACCGTGGAAAAATACCCGAATGCCCAAATTGAATTAGTGGTATCAACCATAACAGAGAAGCAAAAATGATCACTAACAAGCTTAAATATTGGTTATGTTTTGTTTTTCTAATGAGTATAACCTCTGTATATTCATTTAGAGATCCGACAATGCCACCTTGGGCAAATAATGAAGTGAGTAACGACATGGAAGTTAAAGGAATTATCCATTCAAAAAATAGAAATATAATTATGAGTGATGAGGGTGTATACGAAGATGGTAGCTTTATGATGGTAGGGCCTAATCATGTTATTACCAATGAAGGCAGGCAAATTAATTTATACCCTAATATTAAGACCCCCGTTAAGGAGAGTGATGCGTCAACTTTCTAAATTGCTTATATTGGCTTCTTTAATTGTTTTCATGGGAGGTTGTTCAGCGGTAAAAGGTGACCCTGCTATTAATCAAATTGATACGACAGTTGACGAAGGTATAAAAGGCAACAAAACCATCGAGAATGAGCATAAAAGTATCATGATGACGGATATGCTGCTGCCTGATTTGTCATTACCAAATGAGCAGTCTGCCAATAATCAGCGATTTGATGTTTCCGTAAACAATATGTCGGCTAAAACTTTTTTCTCAGGGTTAGTAAGTGATACACCCTATAGTATTGTGGTTAGTCCAAATGTTTCCCAGTCTATTACCTTGTCATTGAAGAATGTCACTATTCCAGAAGTACTATCAACGACGGCATCGCTTTATGATTTAGAGTTCAAGCAAACTCAGTATGGATACGAAGTTTTTCCTGCTGGTATTGAAACCCGTGTGTTTAAAATTAATTATCTTGATCTTGTCCGTAAAGGGGAATCACGTACTATGGTCAATTCAGGCAGCTTGTCTACAAACCCATTTTTACAAAACGGAGGTATTGGCAATGGCAATACGCGTTTTGGTGGGGGTATGTTTGGCGGCGGGGGTTTTGGTGGTGGCTTCGGCGGGAATAATGCTGGTTTTGCTGGCAATGGACAGAACAATAATTTAGCCAATGGTGGCGCCAATTCCTTGCAGATGAGTACCAGTGTTATTTCACAAAGTGAGTCAAATTTTTGGGAAGAGCTTAAAGACTCATTGGATCTTTTTATTGGTGAAAAAGACAGTAAAGATGTGGTGATTAACCCACAAAGTGGCACGGTTGTGGTTAGGACAACTAAAGACAAAGCAGATCAAATTGCTAATTACATCGATGGTCTGCAAACTACCATGAATCGTCAAGTTATCCTTGAAGCTAAAATTATGGAAGTGACGTTGAATGACGGCTATCAGGCTGGAATTGACTGGAATGTTTTTGGTGTGAATCAGAACTTAAATCAAGCTTTTGATAGCGCAGAGGGTGTGGTTGATGCCGCTTCTAAAAACTTATTAAATCTATTTTCGATTAGTGCAACCTGGGGTGGGGCTGATAATTTTTCAACTGTTATTCGATTGCTTTCAACCCAAGGTAATGTGCAAGTACTTTCAAGCCCCAGAATTGCAACGATGAATAATCAAAAAGCCATTATGAAAATCGGCACAGATTCATTTTTTATTACAGGTGTTGATAATACTATTGTTGGTGAGATAGGTGCTAATAACGTGCAGTCTGTTAATTTACAACCCTTCTTTTCTGGTTTGGCACTGAGCGTGACGCCACAAATTGCGCCAGAGAATGATATTATTTTACATATTCATCCCATTATTAGTGAGGTTGAGCAAAAAATATTAAAGTATAAAATCGGTGCCGATTCTAACGAGCAACAATTACCAACCGCTTCCAGTAAAATTAAAGAGTCCGATAATATTGTGAGAGCTAAAAATGGTCAGATGATTGTGATAGCGGGACTAATGGGAACTTCTACTAAAGAAGTGCTGGATTCAGTGCCTTTTCTTGGCAAAATCCCCTATTTTGGGGCATTATTTAGAAGTACCAAACAGGAAAGCGTGCGTACAGAAATGGTGATTTTACTGAGACCTGTGATCATTATAAATGGTAAAGAATGGACAGAGGATATGGAAAGAATGCAGAAACGTTATAAGAATCTTAATCAAGGTTTCCACTTTGGCACACATATGCAGCGCTTTGGTACTGAAGGTGAATTTGAATATACTGAATAATAGAGGTGTGACGTGGCGTTAGATGCAGATGATCAAAAAAATAAAAAAACGCCTGGTGATATGTCTTCTCTAAAATTAGCAGAAACAGGTACCGAGACAAAAAAAGCTAACCAACAAGAAAAATCTTCAAAAGATACTGCTATAGAAATGTCCTTGAGTGACGATAATCACAGTCAACGGAGTGATCAATCAGATTCACCTGAAACACCTAAAAATGCATCTTCAACTGAACGTCCTGACGTGGCATCTTTGAATGAATCGCATCATCAAGAAACAGAGTTAGCCTCATTAGCCAAGAAATATGCTCAGGCGCAACGTTCAAGATCTATCCGCATTAAGCCGCTTTTGGTCATATTATTGATTATTGCAATATTGGCGTCGGCATACATTGTGTGGTTGAAGTATTATAAAAATAGTGATTTGGAAACCATCGCTGCCGTTACATCTCATGCTGCTAATAAGGGCATTGATCAGCCAGATGTCGCCAAGTCAAAAGATGATATTGAAGAGGATATAGCGGCATCTGAAACCGATTCTAACCTCAGCTCTGAGCCGAAACCTGACCCTGACCCTATTGCTACAAGTCCTATTCCTGAAGCACAATCCCCTTACCTAAACAGTATTGAGTATAGTGATACATTTGAATTTCCCAAGCTTGATATTGATCTTTCAAAAAAAGTGTTTTACCAGATATACGAAAGTCCTGGCGAAATTACCCTTGTGTTTCCAGAAACCAGCGCAAACTCAAATTTAATTGAAATGAATAATGCTTTTATCAAACTGGTAAATGTGAATTATTTTAAAAACCAAACAACTGTTAATATTGTTTTACAGGATGACATTAAAATGGGCAATGTTGGCTACGCAGAAAATAGTAGTCGTTTACAGCTATCCTTCCAAAACATTTTAACCAAACGCAATATGGATGTTAGCCAAATTAAAAGTGTGCAAACAAGTGAGAATAAAGCACAGGTGCAACAGAGGGAATATTATCAAGCACTGGATATGGCAAATACGGGAGATTATCCAAAAGCAATCAAGTTAATGGAACCACTGACACAGGGCGATGATGTATATATGCCTGCCGTTGAAAGTTTAGCGGTGCTGTACTTGAAGTCGCTTAGAATTGAAGATGCCGATCTGCTACTAAGTCGAGCGGTAAATCAATATCCAGAAAATATAAAAATTAAAGAATACTATGCACGGCTATTGATTATCAAAAACCAATTTCCACAGGCGCTAGATTTTTTAATGAAAGCTTCACCTTCCCTCTCTAAACACCCTGATTATTATGGGATGATCGCCTTTCTTAATCTTGAAGAACATAAGCCAAAAGTTGCGCAGATTTATTATATGCAACTGTCTGAACTGATGCCAGATAATGCAAAATGGATGCTTGGTTTGGCTATCTCGTTAAGGATGCAAGGGGCAAATAATGCGGCAAATGCAATTTATGAGAAAATACTGGCTAATGGTAATATTCCGCCAAATGTGAAAATATATGTCAGTCAACAAATACAGTAATCACGCCAGATTTTCGAGGTAAATTATGTCAGCAAAACCTTTAAGACTTGGGTCAATATTATTAGAAAGAGGCGTCATTACCCAGGAAAATTTAGACCATGTTCTAGAAAAACAACAAGAGAGTGGAAAAAAAGTTGGCGAAATATTAATTGACGAAAAAATTATTTCTTACCAGGATTTAGCCGAAGTCTTATCTGAACAACTTGATTGTCCGCTTGCTGATTTGAAACATTATAGTTTTGATGTTAATTTAGTCAAACTGATTCCAGAAAGTATCGCGCGTAAATATCAAATCATTTTACTTGATGAGCAGAATGATTATTACATTGTAGGTATGGCTGATCCATTAGATATTGATGCACAGGATGTAGTAAACCAATTGCTCGATAAACCGAGCCAGATCGAAATTGTAACGAAACCAGAACTGCAAAAACATTTGGATCAGTTATATCGTCGTACCAGTGATATCACCAAGTTTGCAAAAGTGATTGAGCAAGATGTGAATACTCGGGTGTCAATTTCTGAATTAGCGCTTGATGCCTCCGAGGAAGATGCGCCCGTCATTATGCTATTAAACTCAATTTTTGAAGATGCGGTTCAAGTTCGAGCATCTGATATTCATATTGAACCTGGTGAGCATAATGTGCGTATTCGTTATAGAGTCGATGGCTTATTGCAAGAGCATATTGTGAAAGAGCGGCGTATCATGCCAATGGTTACTTCTCGATTGAAGTTAATGGCAAAGTTAAATATTTCTGAAACCAGAACGCCACAAGATGGTCGCTTTTTTATTACGGTTCGAAAGAATAAAATTGATATTCGTATCTCAACTTTGCCAATTCAATACGGTGAAAGTATTGTGATGCGGTTGCTTGACCAGTCTAGTGGTTTATTGCGCCTAACCAACATTGGTATGAATGGTAAAGTTCTACAAGATTTTAAAAAAATGTTGCTTTTACCTTATGGTCTAATTTTAGTGACAGGGCCAACGGGAAGTGGTAAATCAACCACTTTGTATGGTGCATTAAATGAACTTAATGCGGTTGAAAAGAAAATTTGTACGGTTGAAGACCCCGTCGAATATCGTATAGAAAGAATCAATCAAACGCATATTAACGACAATATTGGCCTATCATTTGCCACTGCCTTGCGTTCTATTCTTAGACAAGATCCAGATATTATTATGGTGGGTGAAATTCGAGATAAAGAAACAGCTGAAATTGCGATTCGGGCTGCCATGACAGGCCATTTGGTTTTATCAACATTACATACAAATGATGCACCCTCATCCGCAGTTAGGCTGGTAGATATGGGTGTGCCAAGCTATTTGGTTTCGACAACCTTACGCTGTGTGTTGGCGCAAAGATTAATTCGTAAATTATGTGATGCGTGTAAGGAAGCATACAAGCCAGATGATATTGAAAAAGAATATCTAAGAAACTGGACAAAGGACAAAAGTATACAAGAAGCTGGATACTATAAAGCCGTGGGCTGTTCTAAGTGTAATCATTCAGGGTACCAAGGTAGAAGTGGTATTTTTGAATTATTGACCATTAATCAAAGTATCAGCTATGCGTTACAGGATAAAGGTACATTATTATTTACCAAAACAGCAGAGAATGCGCTTAAAGGTAAAATGTTAATAGACCAGGCATTATCATTTGCCAAAGCGGGTCAAACCTCGATTGAAGAGGTGATTAGGACGATTGGATTAGGTAAATATAGTGCATAATAATCAGGTAAAATTAAAGAACTTACTCTTTTAATTTCGAGCTTATCTTAGTTGCCAATTCTTCAATAGATAAATAGGTTGAATCCAGAAATGGAATATTATATTGACGATATAGTTTCTCGACAGCTTTTACCTCAAATTCACATTGTTTACGTGAGGCATAGCGACTATTAGATTTACGTTCTTCTCTAATCGCCATTAAGCGATCAACATCAATCGTTAAGCCAAATATTTTGTTTTTGTAAGGTTGCAAGGCTTTTGGTAGCGTAAAGTTTTCTAAGTCTTCTTCTGTAATCGGGTAATTTGAAACAAATAAACTTTGGTGAAGTGCCAGATATAAACTTGTTGGAGTTTTACCGCTTCGGGAAACACCCACTAATATGACATCCGCTTTTTCATATTGTGTTGTGCCTGAACCGTCATCTGTATTTAAGCTAAAGTTTAAGGCATCAATTCGCCTTTTGTAAGTTTCGTAATCTTTGACGCCATGTGATTTCCCGATGGTGTGGCTGGATTTCATGCCAAGTGCTTGCTCCAAGGGGCCAATAAAGGTTTGGATAAAATCTAATACCAGTGCATGACTGTTTTGTATGATTTGTAATAAGTCTTCATCCACTATAGTGGTAAAGGCAATAGGCGGGACGCCCGTGTCAATATAAGCGCATTCCATTTTATCAACAGCAATTTGAGCCTTGCTTTCACTATTTATGTAAGGTAAATTTGTTATGGCGAAATCAACGCCCTCAAACTGAGATAATAGACTTTGTCCAAGTGAACCAACCGTAATACCTGTACCATCAGAAATTAAAAAAATGTGCCTTTTCATAAAAACTCCATAATTGTGCCTACGCAAAAACTTAATATCATAGTATGCTTCTTGTAAGAAATTTGTTTATCAGTATAGGACATGAAATGATATATGTGTTGCCATTTGATCAAGTGGGTGTAAATGATGTTGATAAAGTAGGGGGTAAAAACTCCTCTCTTGGCGAGATGATCTCAAACTTAACCAACCTTGGTGTGAATGTGCCAAATGGTTTCGCAACAACAGCCGACGCCTATCGTGATTTTTTAAAAAATGATGGTTTAGACAAACGCTGTCTCTTATACACATCTGACGCTGCCGACGATCTACTCTGTGTAGA
>OLID01000642.1_pt1 | contig 13306 bp, 10 predicted proteins | sample 1609361 | NCBI WGS metagenome assembly OLID01 (sample SAMN05416778, study PRJEB24817) | seawater metagenome | isolation source: Sea water | place: Canada:Atlantic | collected 2013-07
GATCTACACAGAGTAGATCGTCGGCAGCGTCAGATGTGTATAAGAGACAGAGAATTCCAGCTCCAACAATTCTTAAAAAAATAAAAGCAGAAGGGCCTATTTTATTTGGCATTACACCTTTCGCAATGATATAATTGGCCCCATAAATTAAATTGGCACCCAATAATGCAAGATGTGCTTTTACAAGATTATTTTTCAAAGTGGTTCGTTTTTTCACTGCAAATAACGTACAATTTTATCGATTTTATTTCACAAGTATTTTACTTTAATCTTTTAGTAATAAGCTGTAACTTTGGCGCTTCTAAAAAGCAGAAAATCACATGCAATACAATCATATTGAGATAGAAAAAAAATGGCAAAAATATTGGGAAGAAAACCAAACTTTTAAAGCCAGTAATACTTCTGAAAAGCCTAAATATTATGTGTTAGATATGTTTCCATATCCAAGCGGAGCAGGTTTACACGTTGGGCATCCGTTAGGATATATTGCATCAGATATTTATGCGCGTTACAAACGTCATAAAGGCTTTAATGTGTTGCATCCGCAAGGATATGATTCTTTTGGTTTGCCAGCAGAACAATATGCAATTCAGACAGGACAACATCCTGCAAAAACTACTGAAGAAAATATAAAAACCTACCGAAGACAATTAGATCGTGTTGGTTTTTCTTTTGACTGGAGTAGAGAAGTGAGAACTTCAAATCCAGAATATTATAAATGGACACAATGGATTTTTATCCAACTGTTCAATTCTTGGTACAACAAAGATGCTGACAAAGCAGAAGATATTTCTGTGTTAGAAAAAATCTTTAAAAAAGAAGGAAATACAACCGTAAATGCTGTTTGTGAGGATGAAATAAAATCGTTTTCTGCGGAAGAATGGAAAGCTTTTTCAAAAGCTGAACAAGAAGCAGTTTTATTACAATATAGATTGACATTTTTGTCAGATACAGAAGTAAATTGGTGTCCAGCATTAGGAACCGTTTTAGCAAATGACGAAATTGTAAACGGAGTTTCAGAACGAGGAGGTCATCCAGTTGTTAGAAAAAAAATGACACAATGGTCAATGCGAATTTCTGCGTATGCACAACGTTTGTTAGACGGATTGGAAACAATTGATTGGCCACAACCTTTAAAAGATTCTCAAACAAACTGGATTGGAAAATCGGTTGGAGCAATGGTTTCTTTTGATGTGGCTGGAGATTTAGAAAACACAACTTCAGAAGTAAAATTATCATACAAAGAATTAGAAGCTTTAAAAGAATTACGTCAAAATTTATCGAAAGCAGAAACAACGCTTTGGAATGAAATTAAAAATAAAAAAGGGGCATCAAAATTCAGAAAGAAATATACTGTTGGTACATTTTTAGTGGATTATGTGTGTTTAGCAAAAAATTTAATTGTTGAATTTTCTGGTAAAGAAGATGAAGCAGTAAGAACAGCATTTTTCAACAATGAAGGCTTTAATGTAATTCGTTTTACAAATGAAGAAGTAATTCAAAATGTTGTAAAAGTTGTTTCTGAAATTAATTTTGCAATTCAATTTCCTAAAGTTCAAAAAACTGAAAGTAAAAAGAATATCACTTCGAGCGCAGTCGAGAAGTCTTTTAAAATAGATGTATTTACAACACGACCAGATACAATTTTCGGAGTTTCATTTATGACCTTAGCTCCAGAACATGAGTTAGTTTCTAAAATTACAACGGACGCTCAAAAAGCAGCAGTTGAAGCATATATTTCTGCAACTTCAAAACGTTCTGAACGTGATAGAATGGCAGATGTAAAAACCATTTCTGGTGCATTTACTGGTGCATATGCTTTGCATCCTTTTTCTGGAAAACAAATTCCGATTTGGATTGGAGATTACGTGTTGGCAAACTATGGAACAGGAGCAGTTATGGCGGTTCCTTGTGGAGATCAACGTGATTATGATTTCGCTAAACACTTTGATATTGATATTCCGAATATTTTCGAAAATGTAGATATTTCTGAAGCTGCGCATGCAGATAAAGATGGAACAAAAATTGCAAATTCTGATTTTTTATCAGGATTAAAATATAAGAAAGCATTAAAATTAGCCATTTTCGAATTAGAGAAAAAAGGCGCTGGTTATGGTAAAATAAACTACCGTTTACGTGATGCTGTTTTTAGCAGACAACGTTATTGGGGAGAGCCTTTTCCGGTTTATTATAAAGACGGAATGCCGCAAATGATTGACGAGAAACACTTGCCAATTGTATTGCCAGAAGTTGAAAAATACTTGCCAACTGAAGATGGAAAACCGCCTTTAGGAAACGCAACAGAATGGGCTTGGGATTCTCGCGGAAAGAAAGTTGTTAGCAATGAAAAGTTGAAAAACAAAACGGTGTATCCGTTAGAATTAAACACTATGCCAGGTTGGGCAGGAAGTTCATATTACTTTAATCGTTATATGGACCCGCACAACGAAAACGAAATTGCTTCGAAAGAAAATCTAGAGTATTGGAAAGAGGTAGATTTATATATTGGTGGCTCTGAACATGCAACCGGACATTTATTATATGCGCGTTTTTGGCAAAAATTCTTATTTGATAAAGGAATTGTGCCTGTAGATGAGTTTGCCAAAAAACTCATCAACCAAGGAATGATTTTGGGGACGAGTGCTTTTATATATAGATGGGAGTATGGTTTGAAAAAAGGAAAGAGAAAGCCAATTTTTATTTCTAAAACCCTAATTGAAGATTCAATTAAAAACGGAACGATGCTTGTTGAACACAATAAGCAATTAGAAAGTTTAGTTGATGATTTATCTACCTTTCATAAAGCACCAATATTCTCTTCAGAAACAGAATGGAGCCATTTTACTCCTATTCACGTAGACTTATCCTTACTTAAAACGGAAGGAGAAGGTTCAAATAAAAAATACACAGATGAGCTATTAATAAATGAAATAAAAAACTGGAGAGACGAATTCAAAGATGCTGAATTCATTTTAGAAGATGAAAAATACATTGTTGGACGTGAAGTTGAAAAAATGTCGAAGTCTAAATACAACGTTGTAAATCCAGATGCTATTTGTGAAGAATACGGAGCAGACAGTTTACGATTGTTTGAAATGTTTTTAGGCCCTTTAGAACAAGCTAAGCCTTGGAAAACCTCAGGTATTTCTGGAGTTTCATCATTCTTAAAAAAACTATGGAAGTTGTATCACAACGAGGACACATTTGAAGTTTCGAAAGAAAAACCAACAGCTGACGAATTAAAAGTATTGCATAAAACCATTAAAAAAGTAGAAGAAGATATTGAGAGTTTCTCTTTCAATACATCCGTTTCTACGTTTATGATTGCTGTAAATGAATTAACAGCGTTGAAATGCAACAAGCGTGCAATTTTAGAACCCTTGGCGATATTGGTTTCACCTTATGCACCGCATATTGCAGAAGAATTGTGGAGTTTATTAGGAAATAGAGATTCAATTTCTACTGCAAATTTCCCTGTGTTTGAGGCAAGTCATTTGGTAGAAAGTTCTAAAACATATCCAGTTTCATTCAACGGCAAAATGCGCTTTACGATCGATTTATCGTTAGATTTATCAAAAGATGAAATCGAAGAAACAGTGATGGCTCACGAAAAAACGCAAGCTCAGTTACAAGGAAGAACACCTAAGAAAGTGATTATTGTTCCGGGTAAAATTATAAACATCGTTGGCTAGACACGCAGTGTTCTTTTGGCAAAATAAAGCTTTTTGTTTTTCTAACTAACGAATTGTCATTTCAAAATGAGCCTTTTTTGGCGATTAAGAAATCTTTTAATTTATGAGATTCCTCCTCATTCTTCGTTCAGAATGACTTACTCATGGATGACAAATTAGCTTCATAATTTTGGTTATCTTGCTGTTTTAAATTTCTACAGAAATGAAAACTAAAACTTTCTTATATATTGCTGTTTTCGGAACGCTTTTTGCGAGTTGTAATCTAGAAAAATCTACCAAAGAATATATGACAGATTCTTGGGAAACAACCTATTTAAAGATTGATATGATGACGTATCAAAAATCAGATTCGACTTTTGTTTTTGAAGATGATTTTAAAAACAATCCACCACGAAGAGCACAATCTAAATACAAGAAAGATGGTTCGTTTTCTGCTTGGTATATCAATCTGAAAGGAGAGAAAAAAGAAGAATCTACAGGAAAATGGAATGTGAAAAAAGATTCTTTATTTATCGAATATTTTTACGGAGGAAGAGCTGTAAAAGTATCATATCATATTGAAAAAACAGAAAAAGGTTTTACAGGAAAAAGCAAATATGATTGGGATGAAGATGGAAATTTTGATGATATTTTAATTATGAAAACCAAACGCATACAAACAGAAAAATAATATTGATGTTTAAAAGTATCTCATTACGAATTCGTATTTTTTTAGCAATGATTTTGCTGGTGTTATTGGCATCTGTTTTAATTGTTGGTGTAACGGTATATCAATATGATGAAGAAACGAAAGAATACAACATTGACCGTTTTGGACGTAAAGAAGATAATACCAGAAAAGATATTGATTTTGAATTAAAGAGAAATCTGTTAGAAAACCTAACTTCTGACAATCTTTCGAGAATTTTTAAAATGAGAATTTTTGAAATTTCATCGGTTCATAATTTAGAGATTTCGATTTATGATCTAAAAGGAAATTTACTAATTTCATCAACATCAACAGCATTTGATAAAATAGATGAAAGTGTTATTTCACCAAGAATTTTAAATGAATTAGAGTCCAATACGAATCACAGAGTTTTTAAAAATGACGAAGTAGAAAATATCAGTTTTGAAACTTCATACACCTACTTAAGCGATTTAAAGTTAAACAATATTGGTGTTTTAAAGCTAGAGTTTTCACAAGACAATACGATGCAGCAAAAAGAACTCAATGAGTTTATGTATCGCCTTGCTTATGTGTATGTTTTTATGTTTATTATCGCTATAGCATTGGCTTATTTTTTATCGAGTTACATTACAAGATCAATTAAAACAATTTCAGATAAGATTCATGAAACGCGCTTAAATAAACGCAACGAAAAAATAGAATTCAATACTGGAAGCACTGAAATTATTACGTTGGTAAATGCGTACAATAGAATGATTGATGAACTCCAAGAAAGTGCAGTGAAATTAGCACAAAGTGAGCGTGAACAAGCTTGGCGAGAAATGGCAAAACAAGTAGCACATGAAATTAAAAACCCGCTAACACCAATGCGATTAACGGTTCAAAGTTTTGAAAGAAGATTTGATCCAGAAGATCCAAATATTAAAGAAAAATTAAAAGAATACAGTCAAACTTTAATTCAACAAATCGATGTAATGAGTTCAATTGCGTCTGCTTTTTCTGATTTTGCAAAAATGCCAAAGCAAAATAAAGAAGAAATTAATGTGGTTGAAGTTGTAAAATTGGCACTAGATATTTTTAACGAAGATTATATTTCGTATTCTTATACTGAAGATAATTTAATAGCGAATCTTGATAAAACACAGTTAATTAGAATTGTAACGAATTTAATTACAAATGCCACTCAAGCTACTGAAAATATAGAAAATCCAACAATTAAAGTAACGGTTTCTTCTAATAAAAAATCGATAAAAATTGCTGTAATTGATAATGGAAAAGGAATTGATGATGATGTAAAAGATTTAATATTTGAACCTAAATTTACCACAAAATCTAGTGGAATGGGATTAGGTTTACCAATGATAAAAAAAATTATAGAAGCGTATAATGGTTCCATCGCTTTTACCTCAAATAAAAAAGAAGGAACTATTTTTACAGTTACATTACCAAAAAAATAAACACATGACATTCGAAAATTTACTTGTTTCTACTGAAAACGGATTGGCAACAATTACAATCAACCGCCCAAAAAAATTAAATGCCTTAAATAAAAACACCATTGAAGAATTACACAATGCATTTAAAAATTTAGAAACTGATGCTTCTGTTAAAGCAATTATTATAACTGGAAGCGGAGAAAAAGCTTTTGTTGCTGGCGCAGATATTTCTGAATTTGCACACTTTTCTGTGGAAGAAGGTGGAAGGTTAGCCGCAAAGGGACAAGAAATGTTGTTTGATTTTGTTGAGAATTTATCAACTCCAGTTATTGCAGCTGTAAACGGATTTGCACTTGGTGGCGGATTAGAATTAGCAATGTCGTGTCATTTTAGAGTAGCATCAGACAATGCAAAAATGGGCTTACCAGAAGTTTCTTTAGGTGTAATTCCTGGTTATGGAGGAACACAACGTTTGCCACAATTAATAGGAAAAGGCCGTGCAATGGAATTGGTAATGACTGCCGGAATGATTTCTGCTGAAGATGCAAAAAACTACGGATTGGTAAATCATGTTACTACACAAGAAGAGTTGATTCCGTTAGCAACAAAAATAGCAAGTAAAATTATGCGAAATTCATCAGTAGCAATTGGAGCAGCTATTAAAGCAGTAAATGACAATTTTAAAGACGGTGTGAATGGATTTGAAACAGAAATCTCTGAATTCGGAGCTTGTTTTGGAACGGAAGATTTTAAAGAAGGAACCACAGCTTTCTTAGAAAAAAGAAGAGCAGATTTTCCAGGAAAATAAATTATTTTTCCCCATTCCATTCATCATAAAATTGACCTAAAAATTGCTCCATAAATAAGTGTCTATCAGCGGCGATTCGCCGCCCAGAATTTGTATTCATTTTATCTTTAAGTAACAATAGTTTCTCATAAAAATGATTGATAGTTGGCGCAGTAGAATTTTTATATGCTGCTTTCGTCATATTTAAATTCGGAGTGATTTCAGGGTCATACAAAGTCCTGTTTTTAAATCCACCATAATTAAAACAACGTGCAATTCCGATTGCACCAATGGCGTCTAATCTATCTGCATCTTGAACTACTTCTAATTCAGGAGACGTGAATTTTTCACCGATTGAAAGTGAAGATTTAAAAGAAATATAGTTGATAATATTTTCTACATGAACAATTGCAGCTTCATCAACTTGTTGATTTTGTAAAAACGTTCTTGCCATTTTTGGCCCAACAGTTTCGTCTCCATTATAAAATTTTGCATCCGCAATATCATGTAATAAGGCACCTAAAGAAACGATAAACTCGTCAACATTTTCTTCTTTTGCAATTAGTAATGCGTTTTTGTAAACACGTTCTATATGAAACCAATCATGTCCTCCTTCAGCACCTTTTAATGTTTCCTTTACAAAGGCAGTTGTGTTGTCAATTATTTGAGTTTTGTTCATTTTATAAAAATAAAAAAACCACGCAAATTGCGTGGTTTTTTCTAATAATCTTTTTTGTTCTAGTTTAACCGTTAGGTAACTGAGCGAAGTCGAAGTTAACAAAACTCTTCGTAAGCTTGTGCTAAATTCTGTGCAATCATTTGCGCAGATCTTCCTTCAATATGATGACGTTCTAACATATGCACTAAATTACCATCTTTAAACAATGCAATTGCCGGTGAAGATGGAGGAAATGGAATCATATGTTCTCTCGCTTTTTGCGTAGATTCTTTCTCAACTCCTGCAAAAACAGTAGTTAAATGTGTTGGGAATTTATCTGCGCCTAAAGAAGCAATTGCTCCTGGTCTTGCAGTTCCGGCAGCACAACCACAAACCGAGTTTACCATTACTAAAGTGGTTCCTTCTTTTGCTAAAGCAGTATCAACATCTGCAGCAGTATATAAAGCGTCAAAACCTGCGTTTATCAATTCGTCGCGCATTGGTTTTACTAATTCTTCTGGATACATAATTTTTATTTTGATTGACTACAAATATACTGATAATTTTCATTTTTTGGGCGTGTCAATTTTTAAAATATTCACCGTGCTACCACACAATAATCATTTCAAAAAACACCAGGCTTTTCGCTGTATCTTTTTACACTGAACCTGTTTCAGTGTCTGACAAATCAAACAGCTTAATCTATTTCCGTCTCTTAAAATTAAGATACTGAACTTAATTCAGTATAAAAAGGATGCCACTTCAATCCTTCACGCAGAAAATAAATCCAATTTAGATTGAAACAATCTTAAAAAACAGGCGTCAAACAATAGAACTTTGTAAATTAGCAACTTAAAAAAATAAAATACATGGCAAGTTTTACCAAATGGTTAGGAGCAGGATTGGGATTTACCTTAGGTGGACCAATAGGAAGTATTATAGGATTTGCTGTAGGTAGTTTTGTAGACGGATTTTCTAAAGAAGATCTTTTAAAAGAATTTCAAGAAAACCAAAATGGAAGCCGAAACAGAAATACACAATCAGGTGATTTTGAAATTAGTTTGCTAATCTTAGCTTCGGTAGTTATAAAAGCAGATGGAAAAATTGATCAACGTGAACTCAACTTTGTGAGAACTCAATTTGTTGGAATGTACGGTAAAGAACGTGCAAATCATGCGTTTAAATTGTTTGGCGGAATCATGAAAAAAGAAGTTTCTGCACATCAAGTTTGTGGGCAAATTCGTCAACACATGCCACATGCGTCAAGATTACAATTACTACACTTTTTATTCGGAATTGCAAAAGCAGATGAGCATGTAACTGAAGTTGAGGTCAATGAAATCAAAAAGATTGCTGGTTATTTAAATATCAATCCACATGATTTTGAATCAATTAAAGCCATGTTTTTTGATGGTTCAGACAATGCATATAAAATTTTAGAAATTACAAAATCAGCAAACAACGACGAAGTAAAAAAAGCGTATAGGAAAATGGCTAAAAAATACCATCCAGATAAACTTCAAGATTTAGGGCCAGAACACATCAAAGGCGGAGAGGACAAGTTTTTGCAAATCCAAAATGCGTACGAAAAAATTAAAAGCGAGCGTGGAATATAATAATTTACAAAGAAAATAAAAGAAACGCCTAAAAACAGGGCGTTTTTTTATTGAACAAACCTTACAATTACAAGAAAATATGTAATTTCGCAAATCGATTATACAGAAGGAAAAAATGAGCACGAAATTTACTGAATACAAGGGACTTAACTTATCAAAAGTTGCAGACGAAATCTTAACAGAATGGAATGAAAATAACATTTTTGAAAAGAGTATTTCATCTAGAGAAGGAAATAAACCATATGTGTTTTTTGAAGGACCACCTTCAGCAAATGGTTTACCAGGAGTTCACCATGTTTTAGCACGTGCTATTAAAGATATTTTTCCGCGATATAAAACCATGAAAGGTTTTCAAGTAAAGCGTAAAGCAGGTTGGGATACGCATGGGCTTCCAGTAGAATTAGGTGTTGAGAAAGAATTAGGAATAACCAAAGAAGATATCGGAACCAAAATTACTGTTGAAGAATACAACGAAGCTTGTAAAAAAGCAGTAATGCGTTATACAGATATTTGGAACGATTTAACCAATAAAATGGGTTATTGGGTAGATATGGAAGATCCATATATTACCTATAAACCTAAATATATGGAATCGGTTTGGTGGTTGTTAAAAGAGATTTACAGCAAAAAATTGATGTATAAAGGATATACGATTCAGCCGTATTCTCCAAAAGCTGGAACTGGTTTAAGTTCGCACGAATTAAATCAACCAGGAACCTATCAAGACGTTACTGATACAACAGTTGTTGCGCAATTTAAAGCAACGGAAAATACACTTCCAGATTTCTTAAAAAAGTTTGATCATTTACACTTTTTAGCATGGACAACAACACCTTGGACATTGCCAAGTAACACCGCTTTAACGGTTGGGAATAAAATAGAGTATGTAGTTGTTGCAACATACAATCAATACACCTTTGAGCCAATTCATGTAATACTTGCTAAGAATTTAGTAGGAAAACAATTCGGAGGAAAAAAATATCAACAAACAGAAGAGGTTTCTGAATTATCGAGCTATAAAAAAGAAGATAAAAAAATTCCGTTTTTAGTTGCTAAAGAATGTAAAGGAACGGATTTAGTCGGAATTAAATATGAGCAATTATTAAAATATGCGTTGCCATATGAGAATGCAGAAAATGCTTTTAGAGTAATTTCTGGAGATTTTGTTACTACAGAAGACGGAACAGGAATTGTGCATACATCCCCAACTTTTGGAGCAGATGATGCGATGGTTGCAAAACAAGCAAGTCCAGAAATTCCACCATTATTAGTAAAAGACGAGAATGATAACTTAGTTCCGTTAGTAGATTTACAAGGAAAATTCAGACCTGAATTAGGTGAATTTGCAGGTAAATATGTAAAGAACGAATACTATAATGATGGCGAAGCACCAGAGAAATCAGTTGATGTAGAATTGGCCATCAAATTAAAAACAGAAAACAAAGCCTTTAAGGTTGAAAAATACGTGCACAGTTATCCAAATTGCTGGAGAACAGACAAACCTATTTTATATTATCCGTTAGATTCTTGGTTTATCAAGATTACAGATGTAAAAGATAGAATGCACGAATTGAACGGAACGATTAACTGGAAACCAGAATCAACTGGAACAGGAAGATTTGGAAATTGGTTAAAAAATGCAAATGATTGGAATTTATCTCGTTCTCGTTTTTGGGGAATTCCATTGCCAATTTGGAGAACTGAAGACGGAAAAGAAGAAATCATTATCGGTTCTGTTGAAGAATTAAAATCAGAAATGAAAAATGCCGTTGAAGCAGGATTTATGTCCGAAGATATCTTTGCTGATTTTGAAGTTGGAAACATGTCAGAAGAAAATTATGATACGATTGATTTACATAAAAATGTAGTTGATAAAATCACCTTAGTTTCTGCGTCTGGAAAACCAATGCAACGTGAAAGTGATTTAATTGATGTTTGGTTCGATTCTGGATCAATGCCTTATGCACAATGGCATTATCCGTTTGAAAATAAAGAGTTAATTGACAATAAAGAGTTTTATCCAGCAGATTTTATTGCTGAAGGAGTGGATCAAACTAGAGGTTGGTTTTATACATTGCATGCAATCGGAACAATGGTTTTTGATTCTGTTGCGTATAAAAACGTTGTTTCTAACGGATTGGTTTTAGATAAAAATGGACAGAAAATGTCGAAACGTTTAGGAAATGCGACAGATCCTTTTGAAACATTGAAAACTTATGGAGCTGATGCTACGCGTTGGTACATGATTTCGAATGCAAATCCGTGGGATAATTTAAAGTTTGATGTAGAAGGAATTGCTGAAGTTTCGCGTAAATTTTTTGGAACGCTTTACAACACGTATTCGTTTTTTACTTTGTACGCAAACATTGATAATTTCACATATGCTGAAGCAGACATTCCTTTAAATAAAAGACCAGAAATTGATCGTTGGATTTTATCAGAATTAAATTCTTTAGTGAAAAAAGTGGATGCTTTTTACGATGAATATGAACCTACGAAAGCAACAAGAGCAATTTCTGATTTTGTACAAGAATTTTTAAGTAACTGGTATGTTCGTTTATGTAGAAGACGTTTTTGGAAAGGAGAATACGAGCAAGATAAAATTTCTGCTTATCAAACATTATATACTTGTATGTTAACGGTTGCAAAATTAAGTGCACCAGTTGCTCCATTTTTTATGGATAGATTGTATAAAGATTTAACAAAATCGACTCAAAAAGAGAATTTTGAATCTGTACATTTAGCAAATTTCCCAAAGTATGATGAATTATTTATAGACACTTCTTTAGAGCTAAAAATGGAAAATGCGCAAACAATATCTTCATTGGTTTTATCATTAAGAGCAAAAGAAAAAATAAAAGTGCGTCAACCATTGCAGAAAATTATGATTCCGGTGTTGGATGCAGAACAAAAAGCAGCAATTTCGGCAGTTTCTGATTTGATTAAATCAGAAGTAAACGTAAAAGAAATTGAATTGTTAGATGATGCTTCTGGTATTTTGGTGAAACAAATTAAGCCGAACTTTAAAACTTTAGGGCCAAAGTTTGGACGCGATATGAAATCGATTTCTAACGCAATTCAGAATTTTAGTCAAGAAGATATAATTAACATCGAAAAAGATGGAAATCTTTCTATAAAAATTGATGAAAAAATTATACATTTGGAAATCTCAGATGTAGAAATTTCATCAAAAGACATAGAAGGTTGGTTAGTTGCAAATGCAAATGGATTAACAGTTGCTTTAGATGTTACCATTTCTGAAGATTTACGAGAAGAAGGAATTGCCAGAGAATTGGTGAATAGAATTCAGAATTTACGTAAAGATTCTGGTTTAGAAGTTACCGATAAAATTAAATTATCGGTATTAAACTTTGAAAACCTACAAACATCAGTAGAGGCAAACAAAGCATATATAATGAGTGAAACACTAACTTCTGAGATGGTTTTTGTAGACTCATTAACAGATGGTACAGATATAGAATTTGATAACATCAAAAGTAAAATATTAATAAAAAAATTTTAAGAAATATGGCAATCAACGTTGTTAGATATTCAGATGAAGACTTACAAGAATTCAAAGAAATTATCGATAAGAAAATTGCAAGAGCAGAAGAAGATTTAGCTTCTTTACAAAGTGCTTATAAAAATGATGCAAATAACGGAACAGATGATACATCGCCGTCGTTTAAATCGTTTGATGAAGGCGCGGATACAATGGCAAAAGAAGCCAATGTTCAATTAGCAATTCGTCAAGAAAAGTTTATCAGAGATTTAAAAAATGCCTTATTGCGTATCGAAAACAAAACATATGGAGTTTGTAGGGTAATGGGTAAATTAATTCAGAAAGAACGCTTAAAATTAGTTCCTCATGCTACACTTAGCATAGAAGCTAAAAGAAAACAATAAAACAAAAAGCTTCCAATTTTGGAAGCTTTTTTTAAGTACAATATTTATTATTTATGTCAAAAAAAACCATTGCAATTGTTACCGTTATTTTAGCATTGCTAATAGATCAATTAAGTAAGATTTATGTAAAAACACATTTCGAAATTCAAGAAAGTGTTCGTGTTTTTGACTGGTTTCGAATTCACTTTACTGAAAACAACGGAATGGCTTGGGGTTTTGAGTTTGGAGGAAAAGCAGGGAAATTATTTTTAACTTTATTTAGAGTTGTTGCTGTATTTGGAATTATTTATTGGTTGCGAAATACGATTAAAAGAAACGCACCAACTGCAGTTGTTTTAGCAATTTCCTTAGTGCTTTCTGGGGCTTTTGGAAACATCATTGATTCTGTTTTTTACGGTGTTATTTTTGATGCTCCAGCTCATGGAGTTGCAACACTTTTTGCTGAAAATCCTTATGGAGAACTATTTTACGGAAGAGTCGTTGATATGTTATACCTGTCTCTTATACACATCTGACGCTGCCGACGATCTACTCTGTGTAG
>OLID01000644.1_pt1 | contig 13271 bp, 13 predicted proteins | sample 1609361 | NCBI WGS metagenome assembly OLID01 (sample SAMN05416778, study PRJEB24817) | seawater metagenome | isolation source: Sea water | place: Canada:Atlantic | collected 2013-07
ACGAGATTTCTGCCTGTCTCGTGGGCTCGGAGATGTGTATAAGAGACAGGATACCCTGAGTGCAGTCTGTCATGCGCGGTTGCTGCAGGACACATTACCCAATGTTGCGTTGCATTCCATTGCGGGGCAGGGACATTTCTTTTTTGCCGGTTCGTCTGCGGGATCCTGTCATGGTTCAGGGGCGGACATCTTTCGTCATGCGCGCAGTGCACTCAGAGCATTCTGAACGCACTGCTGGCAAGTCGCGACATTAGCTTGCCTGTCGGCTGCCAATAACACCGCATGTGCGAAAATGCAGTTTGTGCGGCATCATGCTGCTTTGCAATTGACGGCTGGTTTCATCGATAAAGCGGGACAACATGGACTCCGCTTCGCAACGATAGCGGAAAGGCCCAACGTCTTTGCCTTCACGAGTCCGGAAATACCATAACCCGGACAGGCTGAACAGTCGATCAGAACGCTCGTGGCTATGCATGCTGGCGTCGGTCAGGCGAGTATCAGTGGTGCGGTTTACCTCAGGGCGGGTGCTGGTGCTGGCATTTTGCATGGCAGGAGTCTCGGCTAAGGGTTGTTTTTATTTTGATTGCTACTATTAGGGTCAGGCTTTTTTAACAACTGCTTCAATACTAGACCACTCTTCATGGGAATAATATCCCTGCGTCAGAGAAAATTGTGATCTGTCACAAAATCCGCGATAAAACGGGCGTTGCGATTAATTATTGAATAAAACCGGTGCCTGTGGGACAATCGCGCTCTTCAAAATACCCTGATTTCCACTTAACTTGTTGAAATGGTTGATGGAAATTATTTTGGCTGACTTATAATAACTGTTTACACTGACCGTGCGTGATGGGCACGCCGGTTCGCGAGGAATTTTCATGCAAGTTTCGATTGAAACCACCACTGGATTAGAGCGCCGTATGACTATTGGCGTGCCTGCTGCTGAAGTAGAAAATGCTGTTGCCGCTCGTCTGAACGAAGCCGCCAGAACCGTCAAGATCAACGGTTTCCGTAAGGGCAAGATTCCTCTGAAAGTCATCAAGAACCGTTTTGGCAAAGGTGTCCGTCAGGAAGTACTGGGCGAGATCATGAGCCGCAGCTACTACGCAGCGATTACCGAGCAGAAAATCAAGCCGGCCGGTCAGCCCAAAATCGAGCCGAAGTCGCTGGATGAAGGCAAGGACATCGAATTTGTGGCGACCTTTGAGGTCTACCCGGAAGTCACGCTGTCCGATTTCTCCAAAGTGAAGGCTGAGAGGCTGGTTGCCGAGGTAACCGATAAAGACGTCGACACCATGATCGAGAACCTGCGTCAGCAGCGTCAGGAGTGGGAAGAGGTCAAGCGTCAGGCCAAGAATGACGATATGGTCAATATTGACTATGAAGGCACCATCGACGGTGAAACGTTCTCTGGCGGCACGGGCAGCAACACTAATCTGGTGCTGGGTTCCGGGCGTATGATTGAGGGGTTCGAGAAAGGCCTGGTGAAGTCCAAGGCTGGTGACGAGGTAACGCTTGAGCTGACCTTCCCGGAGCAGTACCGCAACAAGGACCTGGCTGGCAAGCCTGTAGTATTCAAGGTCAAGGTCAACAAGGTATCGGCGCCGAAGCTGCCGGAGCTGAACGACGAATTTTTTGCCGCTTTTGGTGTGACCGAAGGTGGGGAGGCGGGATTCCGCAAGGAAGTCGCTGCCAATATGGAGCGCGAGTTGAAAAAGGCGAGCAAGAACCGCCTGAAGACTAACGTCATGGATGTATTGCTGGAACAGAATGAGGTAGACGTACCGACTGCGCTGGTCGGCGCAGAAATTGATGTGCTGCGTCAGCAGGCCTTGCAGCAGTTCGGTGCCGGCGCCCAGAACCTGGACCCTAGCCTGTTGCCTGATGAGCTGTTCCGGGAACAGGCGGAAAAGCGTGTCAAACTGGGCCTGATCCTGGGTGAAGTGATCAAGCAGAAGGGTCTGCGTGCGGATGCGGCCAAGGTTCGCGAAGCGATTGAAGATATTGCGGCAACCTATGAAACACCGGACGAAGTGGTGAATTACTATTACAGCAATAAAGAGCAGCTTGATACGGTCGAGTCTGCAGTGCTGGAAGACCAGGTGTTTGACCTGATCGCTGAACAGGCGCAGATCAAGGAGCGCAAGGTCAGCTATCAGGAACTGACCAACCCCAAGCAGGCGGCTGAGGAAGACGCAGGCAAAGGCAAGGCGGAGAAACCCAAAAAAGCCGCGGCCAAAAAGCCTGCAGCGGATGAGGAAAAGCCAGCGGCGAAAAAGCCAGCGGCTAAAAAAGCTGCCAGTGCCGATGATGCGCCGGCAGCCAAAAAGCCAGCCAAGAAGGCGGCTAAAAAGACAGACAAAGACTGATAAATCGACGGACAAAAAGGCCTGATCATATGTCGAGTGAATCGATGCTTTCGATGATAGAAGCCAACCTGGTCCCCATGGTTGTTGAGCAAAATGCCCGTGGGGAGCGCGCGTACGATATCTATTCGCGCCTGCTGAAAGAACGTGTCATCTTCCTGATCGGACCGGTCGAGGATCACATGGCTAATCTGGTAGTGGCACAGTTGCTGTTTCTTGAGTCGGAGAACCCGGACAAGGATATCCATCTGTATATCAATTCGCCAGGAGGCGCGGTAACCGCGGGGTTGTCCATCTACGACACCATGCAGTTCATCAAGCCCGATGTCAGCACCATGTGTATTGGCCAGGCAGCGAGCATGGGCGCGTTTCTGCTGACCGGTGGTGCGTCCGGCAAACGACACGCCCTGCCGAACTCGCGAATGATGATTCATCAGCCCAGCGGCGGTGCGCATGGTCAGGCCTCGGATATCGAAATTCAGGCCACCGAGATCCTGAAGATGCGTCGTCAGCTCAACGAGATTATGGCGCATCACACCGGTCGTTCGATTGCGGAGATCGAACGGGAGACCGAACGCGACCATTTCATGAATGCCGAAGAGGCAGTATCATACGGTCTGATTGATAAGGTTATTTCACGCAGAGCCGTGTAATGCCAGGATAGCGGGGCGCTGTGCACAGTGCCGCTGGCAGTCCGGCTGCGGTTACACGTTAGAGGAAATTGAATGTCTGATGATCGCTACAACAAGGGTGATGATAACGGCAAACTGCTGTATTGCTCATTTTGCGGTAAAAGCCAGCACGAAGTCCGCAAGCTGATCGCCGGCCCATCTGTATTTGTTTGCGATGAATGTGTGGATCTTTGCAACGACATAATCCGCGAAGAGATTCAGGAGAAAGAGGCTGAATCCGGTCGCAAGAAGCTGCCGACCCCTGCGGAAATCAAAGACACGCTGGATGAGTACGTTATCGGCCAGGAAAATGCCAAGAAAGTATTGGCTGTGGCCGTGTACAACCATTACAAGCGCCTGGGTTATGACCGTCGTAGCGGTGATGTCGAGCTGGGCAAGAGCAATATCCTGATGATCGGCCCGACCGGTACCGGCAAGACCCTGCTGGCGGAAACGCTGGCCCGGTTGCTGGACGTGCCCTTTACCATCGCTGATGCCACGACACTGACCGAAGCCGGCTATGTCGGTGAGGATGTGGAGAACATCATTCAGAAACTGTTGCAGAAATGCGACTATGATGTTGAAAAAGCACAGATTGGCATTGTTTACATCGATGAGATAGACAAGATTTCCCGCAAGTCCGACAACCCGTCAATTACCCGTGATGTGTCCGGCGAGGGTGTGCAGCAGGCATTGCTGAAGCTGATCGAGGGCACGGTTGCCTCGGTGCCACCACAGGGTGGTCGCAAACATCCGCAGCAGGAGTTTCTGCAGGTCGATACCGCCAACATCCTGTTTATCTGCGGCGGTGCGTTTGCCGGACTGGACAAGATCATTCGCGACCGTTCCGAGAAGAGCGGCATCGGTTTCAGTGCCGAGGTGCGCAGCAAGGATGTCGACAGAATGATTGGGGAGTCCCTGCGCAACGTCGAGCCTGAAGATCTGGTCAAGTTTGGCCTGATTCCCGAGTTTGTCGGTCGCCTGCCCATGATCGCGACACTGGAAGAGCTGGATCTGGATGCGCTGGTGCGGATTCTGAAAGAGCCCAAGAATTCCCTGGTCAAGCAGTACCAGAAGCTGTTTGAAATGGAAGACGTGGAAATACAGTTCCGTGACGATGCGTTGCAGGCGGTCGCTAAAAAAGCCAAGGAACGCAAGACCGGTGCTCGCGGTTTGCGCTCCATCATGGAGAATGTGCTGCTGGAGAGCATGTACAAGATTCCTTCCATGAAAGATGTGTCGAAAGTTGTGATCGATGCTGCCGTTATCAATGGCGAGTCGGAACCATTGCTGATGTACGAGACAGAGCAGCAGACCTCCAAGACCGCCGAGTAATCCTGCCGGCACTTACGCCCTGAAGCTACCCCACCAGCCATGATCGGCTGGTCCGGGGTTGCGCTGGCACACGTTGGTGCCGGCACCGGCAGCCCCGGCCCCGGCCACTCGGATTGCCGGTATTTTTACGCGAATCAGCGCGTACATCCCAGGTTTCCCTTGAAATCCCTCGCGGCAGGCCTCACATTAAGAGGCATTAGCTTGTACTACAGCCACTACGACTACGATGAGTATTATTATGGGCGACGCTTCTGATACCCCGACCGATATTCGGTCCAGTCTACCTTTGTTACCGCTGCGCGATGTCGTGGTGTACCCGCAGATTGTTCAGCCGCTGTTTGTCGGCCGTCCGCGCTCCATACGGTCACTGGAAATCGCCATGCAAAGTCACAAGCAGGTCCTGCTCGTGGCACAGAAAAATGCATCGGAAGATGACCCGGGCCTGAAGGACATTTTCACGGTAGGCACCATTGCCACCATTTTGCAGTTGATTCGCCTGCCTGATGGCACGGTAAAAGTGCTGGTCGAAGGCGTCACGCGCGCGCGTATCCGCTCCGTGGAGCTGGAGGACGATTATTTCCAGAGCCAGGTAATGCCCCTGCATTCTGATCCGCTGCCAGACAAACAGTCGCAACTGCTGTTGCGCTCGCTGCTGTCGCAGTTTGATCAGTACGTGCAGTTGAGCCGCAAGATTCCGCCGGAAGTGATGAGCTCGATCTCCGGTATTGATGAGCCCGGCCGCATGGTGGATACCATCGCTTCACACATGTCACTGCAACTGCAGGAAAAGCAGAACCTGCTCGAACTGGTGGGTTTGCAGCCGCGTATCGAACATCTGATGGGCCTGATTGAAGCCGAAATCGACCTGTTCCAGGTTGAGAAGCGTATTCGTGGTCGCGTCAAGAAGCAGATGGAAAAGAGCCAGCGCGAGTACTACCTGAACGAACAGATGAAAGCCATCCAGAAAGAAATGGGTGAGATGGAAGATGGCCCCAATGAGGCCGAGGAATTAAAGAACAAGATTGAAAAGGCGGGCATGACCAAAGAAGCCAAGGATAAATCCCTGGCCGAGTGGAACAAGCTGAAGATGATGTCGCCCATGTCTTCGGAAGCGTCGGTGGTGCGTACCTACCTGGACTGGATGGTGAACATCCCCTGGAAAAAACGCAGCAAGATCAGCCTGGAACTGGACAAGGCCGAAGAAATTCTGAATGCCGATCACTATGGTCTGGAAGAGGTCAAGGAACGCATTCTGGAATACCTGGCAGTCCAGAAACGGGTGAAGAAACTGAAGGGCCCGATTCTTTGTCTGGTGGGACCTCCCGGCGTCGGCAAAACCTCGCTGGGCGAGTCCATCGCCCGTTCGACCAACCGCAAGTTTATCCGTATGGCGCTGGGTGGCGTGCGTGATGAAGCGGAAATCCGCGGTCACCGTCGCACCTACATCGGTTCCCTGCCTGGCAAGCTGATGCAGAAACTGGCCAAGGCCGGCGTGAAGAATCCACTGTTCCTGCTGGACGAGATCGACAAGATGGGCATGGATCAGCGCGGCGATCCGGCCTCGGCCCTGCTGGAGGTGCTGGATCCGGAGCAGAACAAGGCATTCAACGACCATTATCTGGAGGTTGATTATGACCTCTCCGAGATCATGTTTGTGTGTACCTCCAACACCATGAACATCCCGGGGCCGTTGCTGGACCGGATGGAAGTGATTCGTCTGCCGGGTTATACCGAGGCGGAAAAGATCAACATCGCGTCCAAGTACCTGTTACCCAAGCAGCTGAAGGCCAACGGTCTGGAAAAGGATGAGCTGACGGTGCCGGAAGAGACCATTCGGGACCTGATTCGCTACTACAGCCGCGAGGCCGGTGTGCGCGGACTGGAGCGCGAGATCGCCAAGCTGTGCCGCAAGGTGGTCAAGGAAGCGGCCATGCGCGACGACAAGATCAAGGGTAAAGGCAAAGCCGACAGGCAGCAGCTGGTGCTGACGCCCGATGTGCTGGAGCATTACTCGGGCGTGCGCAAGTACGATTACGGCGTTGCTGAAGAGAGTAATCGGGTCGGGCAGGTCAATGGCCTGGCCTGGACCCAGGTCGGCGGCGAACTGTTGACCATCGAAGCAGTGGCGGTCGAAGGCAAGGGCAAGACCGTCAAGACCGGCTCGCTGGGTGACGTGATGCAGGAGTCCATTCAGGCTGCCCTGACGGTGGTACGCAGTCGTTCCGCGATGCTGGGTCTGAAATCGAACTTCCACGAAAATATCGACCTGCATATTCACGTGCCGGAAGGTGCCACGCCCAAGGATGGTCCCAGTGCCGGGGTGGGCATGTGCACTGCGATTGTGTCCGTGCTGACCAATATCCCGGTGAAGGCGGACGTTGCCATGACCGGGGAGATCACTCTGCGTGGTCAGGTGCTGCGCATCGGTGGTCTGAAAGAAAAGTTGCTGGCAGCGCACCGGGGCAATATCAAAACGGTGATCATTCCGGCAGACAACGAGCGCGATCTGAAGGAGATCCCCGACAATATCAAAGCGGACCTGGCCATTCATCCGGTCAAGTGGATTGATCAGGTGCTGGAGTTGGCGCTGGAGCGGATGCCCCAGCCATTGCCGCAGGGCGACGGACCGATTGGCAAAAAAGAGCCGGCAAAAGACGAAAATGCCGTCAGCACCCACTGATTACGGCGTTTTGTGTTGACATGGCTTTCGGGCGCTTGGTATAAAGTCACGGTTGTTTTTGGCTTTATGCCGCGCGTCGTCTGGATGATGGCGATGCAGCATCAAGCTCCGTCTGGTGGGAAGTAAACCAGATTGAAACCTACACTCCGACACACCATTAACAGGTACAGAAAAACAAGGGGATACTGTGAATAAATCAGAATTGATCGAAGCCGTTGCCGCCAGTGCAGATTTACCGAAAGCGGCTGCTGCCCGCGTAATCGATGCCATGATCGACACGATTACGGATTCGCTGCAGAAAAGCGAGCCGGTGGTACTTGTAGGCTTTGGTACGTTTGGCACAAAAGACCGTGCTGCGCGCACTGGCCGTAACCCGCAAACTGGTGCAACGATTGAAATCAAGGCGGCCAAGGTGCCAAATTTCAAGCCGGGTAAAGCACTGAAAGATGCGGTAAACAGCTAAGTTTGTCTGACCGCACCGGGGCTGCTGTCCCGGCATGATGTCAGAATCGGCGCCTGATGCAGTCATGATGCAAGTGACGGATCAGGGCCGATAAAAGGGCGCATCATTGATGCGCCCTTTTAGTTTTAACCGGATCCAAGACCCGTTTTCATTTCAGGATTTTCAGGAATTTGTATGCTGCAGACGATTAGAGACAACTCTCAGGGTGTCATCGCCAAAATCATCATCGGTTTTATCATCGGCGTATTTGCGCTGTTTGGTGCCGAATCGATCATCGGTGGTTTCCTGGGTGGCAATAATGTTGCCAGCGTCAACGGTGAAGAGATTACCGAACCGGAGCTGGCGCAGAGTCTGCAGAACGTGATGGCGCAAATGGGCGCAGATGTGCAGGATTTCGATGAGCAATTACTGCGTGAAATAGCACTGGGACAATTGATTGAAGATCGCTTGCTGATGCAGGCGGCCCAGGAAGCGGGCATGGCCATTTCCGATGATTCACTGGATCGCCAGATTGTGCGCACACCCCAGTTTCAGGTCGGCGGTGTATTCGACGCCGACCTGGCCCGTCGAACCATGGGCGCTCAGGGTTTCACCCCGCAAACCTACCGTGCCACGCTGGCACAACAGATGATGATGAGCCAGTTGGCAAATGCCTATGCCAGCAGTGGTTTTGTTACCGATCAGGAAATAGCCCGGCTGGCAGCACTGGAGTTGCAGACGCGTGACTTCCGCTACCTGTCCATCCCGCTGGGTAACCGCACTCTGGGAGAGGCCATTCCCGAAGAGGAAATTCGCGCTTACTATGACAATAACCCGGACCAGTTTACCGCGCCCGAGCAGGTTTCGGTCAACTACGTGGTGCTGGACAAGAATGCCATTTTTGACGAAGTCGAGGTCGACGAAGCACAGGTCCGTGCACAGTATGAAGAAGAACGCGATGCGGCGGTTGCCAATGTCGAGCGTCGTGCGTCACACATACTGTGGGAGCTCGGTGGTGATGCATCGGAAGAGGAACTGGTAGCAACAGCGGCAGAGGTCAGGGCCCGCCTTGACGCTGGCGAGGACTTTGGCGAACTGGCGCGCGAGTTCTCCGACGACGTGGTGTCTGCCGAGGACGATGGCGACATCGGCTATACCGACGGCAGCGTGTTTCCGGCGGCGCTGGAGCAGGCCCTGCTGAACCTGGAAGTCGGCGAGGTATCCGAGCCGGTGGTCTCCGAGTTTGGTGTGCACCTGGTCAAGCTGACTGAATATGACGCGCAGGCGTACCCGGAGTTTGAAGAGGTAGCCGAGCGCATTGAACGCGATCTCAACTCAGCAGAGGTCGATCAGCTGTACTTCAGCCGTCTGGAAACGCTGGCTAACCTGGCTTTTGAAACATTCGATCTGCAGGCTATCAACGAGGAATTGGGCCTGGAAATTCGGCAGAGCGAGTTTTTCGGCCGCAATGGCGGCAGCAGTGACATCACCTCCGATGAGCGTGTTGCCGAGGCGGCGTTCTCGGATGATGTGCTGGAGGAAGACCTGAACAGCGAACTGATCGAATTGAGTGACACCCGCGCAGTTGTCGTTCATCTGGAGGAATACCGCCCGGAGGCACTGATCCCCTTTGACGAGGTCAGATCGCAGATTGCGGTTACTCTGCGCGGTGAAAGAGAGCGGCAGATGGCCCGCGAACTGGGTGAAGAGTTGCTGGCGGCTCTGGAATCCGGTGAAGATATCAGTGAGCAGATGGCGAGCGAATCGATAAGCTGGATTGAGCGCGAGGACGTTCGTCGAAATCAGGGCGACGTCAATATCGAGATCGTACGCAATGTGTTCCGCATGCCGGCGCCGGAAGCAGAGCAGCCGGAGCGTCGCGGTTTCAGTCTGAGCAACGGCGCTTATGTGCTGGTAGAGCTGCAGGCGGTGGAAGATGGCGACGCTGCAGACATGCCGGAACAGCAGCGGCAGCAGCTGACAGCGGCGCTGATAGAGAACAAAGGGCGCATGAGCTTTGATGCGCTGCTGCGTAATCTGCAGGCTGAGGCTGATATCACGGGGCTGGAGATCAACCCGACAGGCCTGTAATGACTGCCTGGCACCTGCTTGGCGCCTGTCTCAGGACAGTCCTGCCAGGGGGCCGGGAGCGCCCCTCAGACAGCCGGAGAGAACCTGCGTTTTCTCCGGTTTTTTTATGGGCGCGGGCCTGGTTGTTGTGGTGACGACCGGTGATTGCGGGCGATTTTCGAACCGTATGGATACGGATTTTCTTGCCAAGAATGCCCCGGTTTGCTAGTTTTCACCTTCGATATTTCTGGCTGTCACGCAGGAAATCCTGAATGTTGACAGCATGCTGACATATTTGTCACAAACGTGCTCTGCCGTCACAAGTTGATGTAATTTGACACGAAAACCGGCGCGATCGCCCCGGAAACTTCCGGAATAACAATTGTTCGAGGCTGACGGGGTGGTTAATCCGTCGTCAGCACTGAGGCAAAATAAAAAATGAAACACATGACAGGTCTGTTGTTTTTTCTCGCCCTTTTGTGGTGGGTACTGTCGGGTTACACCAAGCCGCTGTTAATCTCCCTGGGTATTGTCTCGGTTCTGTTCGTTGCCTTTGTTGCGCACCGGATGGACGTCGTGGATGAAGAAAGTCATCCGTTGCATTTGAGTCTGAAACTGATTCGCTACTGGCTTTACCTGCTGGGTCAGATTGTCATCTCCAATGTGAAGATGGTTCTGATCATTCTCAGTCCGCGGCCTGATATCAACCCCCGCATTATCACAGTCAGGACTGCCCAGCGCAGCGAGCTGGGCAAGGTCGTGCTGGGCAACTCGGTGACGCTCACACCTGGCACAGTGACCCTGCAGGTGGAAGGCGACATGATCGAAGTGCATGCCTTGAACGACGACAGCGCAAAAGATGTGGAACAAGGCACCTTTGACCAGCGTGTGCCCGCCAGCATTGAGGAAAAATCATGATTTTGACGTCGGCCGCTCTGGCCATCCTGGTGACCATGTTGCTCGCCATTATTCGCGCGTTGCTGGGCCCGACCATTTACGATCGCATTCTGGCAGTCAATATGTTCGGGACCAAAACCGTTCTGCTGATAGCTGTCATTGCCGGGATCGCCGGACGCGGTGACTATCTGGATATCGCCCTGGTTTACGCCATGATCAACTTTATTGCGATCGTGGCGGTCATGAAGTATTTCGAATACGGCAGTCTGGGTAGCATCGGCAACGATGCACCAGGCAAGCAGGAGGGCGAATAACCGTGGATATTCTGCAAATACTGTCTGCCGTTCTGCTGGGGCTGGGCGCGATCCTGGGTGTGGTTGGCGCCATAGGTATTCTGCGTTTCCCGGACTTCTACACGCGTATGCACGCCTCCGGGATCACCGATACCCTGTGTACCGGTTTCTTTATTGGCGGCCTGATGCTGCAGTTCGGTATGACACTGGCCAGCGTCAAACTGCTGCTGATTTTCATGTTTATGCTGTTTACCTGTCCGACAGCAACTCATGCGTTGGCCAAGGCGGCCCGGCACGGAAAACTGAAGCCCTGGACCAGGGCGGATGCTGACGCAGGTCTGAGTAATGAAGGACGGGTCTCCTGATGCTTGAACAACTCATTGATATTTTCCTGCTGGCGTTTCTGGCGATTATCTCGATCGCCATTGTGCGCATTCGCAATGTCTTTACCGCGGTCATGCTGTTCGGTATCTACAGCCTGGTGTCCGCATCGCTGTTCATGATACTGGACGCTGCGGATGTGGCGTTTACCGAGGCCGCCGTGGGGGCTGGCATCTCTACTATCCTGATGCTGGCGACGCTGAGCCTGGTCGGTCGGGATCGGGAAAAACCGCTGGTTAAAAAGAAGATCAGTTTTCTGCCGCTGGTTATCGTGCTGGTGACCGGCGCCACACTGGTGTACGGCATCGTTGATCTGCCGCCGTTCGGGGCTGCCGATAACCCGGTGCATACCCATGTCGCGCCGCGCTATATTTTCCAGTCGATGTCCGAAATTGACGTGCCCAATCTGGTGACCGCGGTGCTGGCCAGCTATCGGGGCTTCGATACACTGGGAGAGGTAGTGGTTATTTTCACTGCGGGGATCGGTGTGCTACTGCTGATCGGCGGGCGTCGTCGCAAGGAGGAGAACGCGGATGAGTGATCACATGATCCTGCGTGTTGTTGGTAAATTCCTGATCCCCTACATCATGCTGTTCGGGCTGTATGTACAGTTTCATGGCGATTTTGGTCCCGGCGGCGGTTTCCAGGCCGGTGTCATTTTTGCGTCTGCCTTTGTCATTCATACACTGCTGTTTGGTGTGCGCGCGACCCAGAAAATCGCCCCGGAATGGGTCTTGCGACTGGTGGCCTCGGCGGGTGTGCTGCTGTATGCCGGGGTTGGTGTGGCAAGCCTGATGCTGGGCGCGAATTTCCTCGACTACGATGTGCTGGGTGCCTACCCGGTGGCCGGCCAGCATCTTGGCATTATTCTGGTTGAGGCTGGTGTGGGGCTGACCGTGGCGTCGGTCATCATGCTGATGTTTTTCACCTTCGCTGCGCGCGGCGAACCGGAAGGAGAGTCGCCATGAGCGGGCTGGGAATCTGGAACTACCTGATTATTATTTTTCTGATGATGACCGGGCTGTACATGGTCATTTCCAGCAGCAACCTGGTAAAAAAACTGATTGGTCTGAACGTGTTTCAGACATCGGTTTTTTTCATGTATATCAGCTTTGGGTACATCACCGGCGGGGCCGGGCCGCTATTTAATGAAAATGTAGAGCTGTACTCAAACCCTCTGCCACATGTGCTGATTCTGACCGCGATTGTGGTCGGCGTTGCCACAACGGCGGTGGGCCTGGCACTGGCTATCCGTATCAAAGAGTCGTTCGGCACCATTGAAGAAGACGACCTGCACAAAATGGACTCCTCACTCTAATGTTAATGCATCTTCCTGTTCTTGTAGTGCTTGCGCCCTTGTTGGCGGCACCTGTTGTGGCGCTCATGCGAGGTGCCACGTGGCCCTGGCTGCTGTCGACTCTGGTCTCCTGGTTCTCGCTGCTGTGTACAGTATTGTTGCTGGTACAGGTGCAGGCGCAGGGAGAAATTATTTACACCATGGGAGGCTGGGAAGCGCCGTGGGGTATCGAGTACCGGATAGATTTTGCCAATGCTTTGCTGCTGGTACTGATTACCGGTCTGGCCAGTGTGGTCATGCCATACGCACGCCTGAGCGTTGAGCAGGAAGTCGGTGCTGAGCGCGCCCCCATGTTTTATGCAGCGCTGTTGTTGCTTAGCCTTGGCCTGTGCGGCATGGCCGCGACCGGTGATGCGTTCAACGTGTTTGTGTTTCTGGAAATTTCCTCGCTGGCAACCTATACCCTGATTGCCATGGGGCGCGACCGGCGAGCATTAACTGCCTCTTTCTCCTATCTGGTGATGGGCACCATTGGTGGTACATTCTATCTGATAGGCGTTGGTCTTTTGTATGTGATGACCGGCACACTGAACATGGCTGACCTGGCGGAGCGTCTGCCGGCGATCAGTGACAGCAGCACAGTGCGCACCGGCTTTGCCTTTATTGTTACCGGTATCTGTCTGAAGCTGGCACTGTTTCCGCTGCACCTCTGGTTGCCGAATGCTTACACCTACTCACCGTCAGCAGTGACGGCGTTGTTGGGGGCGACAGCGACCAAGGTAGCTGTTTATATCCTGATCCGGTTTGTATTTACCTGTCTCTTATACACATCTCCGAGC
>OLID01000645.1_pt1 | contig 13270 bp, 11 predicted proteins | sample 1609361 | NCBI WGS metagenome assembly OLID01 (sample SAMN05416778, study PRJEB24817) | seawater metagenome | isolation source: Sea water | place: Canada:Atlantic | collected 2013-07
GAGATTTCTGCCTGTCTCGTGGGCTCGGAGATGTGTATAAGAGACAGCTTAAACAAAAAAAGGACAGCCGACTAAAGTCGAATGCCCCCTCTTTTCAATACATATTCTCGCAAGATCTTAACGACGTAAGCCAAGTTCTTTAACGATTGCTCTATATCTTTCGATATCTTTTGCTTTCAAGTAATCCAATAAGCTTCTACGTTTACCAACTAATAATTGCAGTGCTCTTTGAGTTCCGTAATCTTTACGATTCTTTTTCAAGTGTTCAGTAAGATTAGTAATTCTAAATGTGAACAATGCGATTTGACCTTCTGCAGAACCAGTGTTAGCTTCGTTACCACCGTGTTTTTTGAAGATGTCTTTTTTAATTTCTGAATTGATATACATTCCAATATTATTTAAATAATTATTATGTAGTCGCCACCAACTTTTTGGCTTTAGACGGTGCAAAGATAGTCTTTTTTTCTAAAATCTATCTTATAAGCGCTTTTTTATTCTTAAAACTTAAGACCGCATTTCACGGAGGCTGATGTACTTGATTCCAATTCCGCTTGAATTACAAGGCATTCGCTCTCCGCTTTAGCTTTCGTGTCATTAATTTCATATTCGGTAAACGTTTCTGTATAACCGCCATTCTGATTCGAAGTTTTCAATTGGCATAAACATGTACGTTCTTTTTTACATGAAATCAAAACTAAACCGACTGCAAGAAAAACAACAGACTTTTTCACTAACATATTAAGATCTAAACAACTTCAACGACAAAGCAAGTGTTTCCTTTAAATTAGGACGTTCAACAATATAATCCAAGAATCCATGTTCTAAAACGAATTCTGATGTTTGGAAACCATCTGGTAAATCACGACCAATTGTTTCTTTCACAACACGAGGTCCTGCAAATGCAATCAACGCATCTGGTTCAGCGATATTGATATCTCCCAACATTGCAAAAGAAGCCGTTACACCTCCTGTTGTTGGATCAGTTAAAAACGAAATATATGGCAAACCTGCCTCCGACAATTGTCCCAATTTACCTGAAACCTTCGCCATTTGCATTAATGAGAAACCTGCTTCCATCATTCGCGCTCCACCCGATTTAGAAATAATCATGAATGGACATTTTGACTTAATTGCTTCGTCAATCGCACGTGAAATTTTCTCTCCCATCACAGACCCCATGGATCCACCAATAAAAGCAAAATCCATTGCCGCAACAACAAAATCATTTCCGTCTAGTTTTCCTTTCGCTGTTCGAACAGCATCTTTCAATCCTGTTTTTTTCTGCGTTGCTTTTACACGATCAACATATTTCTTTGTATCCTCAAATTTCAGTGGATCACCTGATGTCAATTTAGCATCTAATTCTTTATACTTTCCTCCATCAAAAATGATTTCAAAATATTCTTCAGAACCAATTTTTTCGTGATGATTACATCGATCACAAACATATGCGTTTTTGCTTAGATCTTCTGCCGAAAAAATTGTTTTACAATTTGAACATTTCTGCCATAACCCCTCTGGAGTTTCTTTCTTCTCTTTTGTTGAAGTTGTAATCCCCTCTTTACTTCTCTTAAACCAACTCATCGTTATTTCAATTTTACGTGATTAATTATCTCGTATTAATTTGCTAAAGTATTTACATTATTTAAATCCGAAAACGAGCGCTCCAAACGTTTAATAAAGGTGATTTCTCCTTCTCTTAACCATTTACGTGGATCATAATATTTCTTATTGGGAACATCATCACCTTCTGGATTACCAATTTGTGTTTTCAAGTATTCTATTTTCGAACTAATGTAATCTCTCGTTCCCTCTGTAAAAGCAAACTGTAAATCCGTATCAATATTCATTTTAATAACTCCGTATCCAATTGCTTTGCGAATTTCTTCAACACTTGATCCTGAACCACCGTGAAAAACAAAATCAACAGGATTTGCTCCAGTGTTGTATTTATCTTGAATGAATTTTTGCGAATTCAATAAAATTTTTGGTGTCAACTGTACATTTCCTGGCTTATACACTCCGTGGACATTACCAAAAGCTGCCGCAACTGTAAATCGAGGGCTGATTTTACTCAATTCTTCGTATGCATATGCAACTTCTTCCGGCTGAGTATATAATTTAGACGAATCCACATCAGAATTGTCAACTCCATCTTCTTCCCCACCTGTAATTCCTAATTCAATTTCTAAAGTCATACCCATTTTGCTCATGCGCTCAAGGTACTTTTTACAAATCTCTATATTTTCTTCAATTGGCTCCTCAGACAAATCAATCATGTGCGAACTGTACAAAGGCTTTCCTGTTTCTGCGAAGAACTTTTCACTTGCATCCAGTAAACCATCGATCCATGGTAATAAATTCATGGCGGCATGATCCGTATGCAAAATCACTGTAGCCCCGTACATTTCAGCCAATGCGTGAATATGTTTAGCTCCAGAAACAGCACCTGCAATACTTGCTTGAAAATTGTCATCTATCAATCCTTTTCCAGCGTAAAACTGAGCTCCGCCATTTGAAAATTGAATAATAACAGGGGCGTTCATCATGGAAGCTGTTTCCATCACCGCATTAACAGTACTAGTGCTTGTAACGTTTACAGCTGGTAGAGCAAAGCCTTTCTCTTTCGCATAAGCGAATATCTTTTGAACTTCATCTCCCGTTGCAACACCCGGTTTAATTCCGTGACTCATGATTCGATTTTTTTAATTAAAGCTTACAAAGATAAAGTATTAAAATTCGACAACCGAATATATTTCTTCATTTTTTTTCATTTCATCCATTGGATATTCTTCATTGATTTTTCTAAATTTGTAAGGTGATTGAATCGTTGACTTAACCAACCTCCCTGAGTCGTACTAAACAACCCAAAACACATTAAAATGAGCTATCTCGAGGAATTAAATGAGAGTCAACGTGTTGCCGTAGAAAACATTCACGGCGCAACCATGGTAATTGCAGGTGCAGGGTCCGGTAAAACAAGAGTCCTAACGTATCGTATAGCACATATGATTGACCAAGGCATTGACCCTTTCAATATAATGGCGCTAACCTTTACCAATAAGGCAGCGAAGGAAATGACCGAACGTATTTCGGAAATTATTGGAGGAGGTGAAGCTAAAAATGTTACGATGGGTACATTTCACTCTGTTTTTTCGCGAATTTTACGATTTAATGCAGACCGTTTAGGCTACCCGTCCAACTTCACAATATACGATACGCAAGATTCAAAGAGTTTGTTGAAAGATATAATCAAAGGGTACAGTCTGGACGATAAAGCATATAAACCGAGCAATGTTTTAGGCAGAATCTCTTCGGCTAAAAACAACTTGATTTCACCTGCTTCTTACGCTTCAAATCCAGAAATTCAGCAAGAAGATAAAATGTCAAAACGTCCTGAACTCGGACGTATTTACCAAGCCTATGCAACACGTTGTTTCAATGCTGGAGCAATGGATTTTGATGATTTGCTTTATCAAACGAACATTTTGTTGCGCGATTTCCCTGACGTTTTGAGTTATTACCAACAAAAATTTAAATACGTCCTAGTAGACGAGTACCAAGATACAAACTACGCGCAATATTTAATCGTAAAAAAGATAGCCGCAGTATATGAAAACATCTGTGTTGTTGGCGATGACGCGCAAAGTATTTACTCCTTCAGAGGTGCGAATATTCAAAATATTCTAAACTTTAAAAAGGATTATCCGGATTTCAAGTTATTCAAATTAGAGCAAAATTATAGAAGCACGAAAAATATAGTTGAAGCAGCAAATGGCGTTATCTCGAAAAACAAAGATCAAATAAAGAAAACCGTTTGGACAGAAAATAACGAAGGTGATAAAATCAATGTTATTCGAACCTTAACGGATAATGAGGAAGGTAAAACAATTATCAATAAAATTTACGATAAAAGTCGTGGCGAAGGGAAACCTTACAGCGATTTTGCAATACTTTACCGAACGAATAGACAATCGCGTTCTTTTGAGGAATCGTTAAGAAAGCTAAATATCCCGTACAAAATTTATGGCGGTCTTTCTTTCTATCAACGTAAGGAGATCAAAGATTTGTTAGCATACTTCCGATTGGCAGCCAATCACAATGATGAAGAAGCGTTGAAACGTGTTATCAATTACCCAAAACGCGGAATTGGAAAAACAACCATTGAAAATATCATAATAGCAGCAAATCAATACAATGTAAGTCCGTGGGATATCATTGCTGATTTCAGTAGATTTCCTGTTGCGATTAACAGTGGTGCGAAAAACAAGATTTCTGAATTCGTTACGATGATAAAGAGTTTCACTGCTCAACTCGATTCCATTGATGCTTATACTTTGGCACAAGAGATCGCTAAATCTTCTGGAATTTTAAAAGAATTGCATACAGATAAAGACAAAGGTCCTGAAGAAGTTGAACGTTACCAAAATATTGAAGAATTACTTTCTGGTATTAAATCATTCGTTGAAAATCAAGATGAAACTGAATCAAAAGCGCTTTCTGAATTCATGCTAGACGTTGCTCTGTTGACGGATGCAGATGAAGACAAAGGCGAAGATAAAAATCACGTTACTTTAATGACTATTCACTCGAGTAAAGGATTAGAGTTTCCTTTTGTTTATTTGGTTGGATTAGAAGAAAATCTTTTTCCTTCTCAAATGGCGTTAAATACACGTGCTGAACTTGAAGAGGAACGACGCTTATTTTATGTCGCCGTAACACGTGCTAAAACGACCTGCACTCTTTCCTATGCGACTTCACGGTTCCAATGGGGAAACCTTATTTCTTCTGAAGCAAGTCGATTTATATCAGAAATAGATGAAAAGTTCTTAAATCATGAAAGTCCAGCTCGAGGTCAAGGAAGATCGCTTTCAACTCGAGGGGTAGATTTTGAGCGTCCTTTCTCAGGTGGGCTGAACAAATCTTTTACATCAAGTTCGTTAAAACCGATAAAATCAGTGAGCTCTGGTTCTAGTTCAACTTCCGGTAAAGGTTCATCAGAAATCGCACTAAAAGTTGGATACAATGTTGAACACGATCGTTTTGGAAAAGGAAAAATTACTCATTTAGTTGGATTAGGGGCTGATAAAAAAGCAACGATTTTCTTTCCTCGTCATGGTTCAAAAACGGTTCTACTCCGTTTCGCAAATTTAAAGGTTGTTGATTCTGAGTAGTTTGACGCTCTGAATTATTGAAGGGACAAGAAGTAAATTAAACCCACTCTTTTTGGTAATTCTACAGTCCAATTTAAAACGGATAACCAATACCAAAGTGCAATTGCGGGATGAATGGTCTTGGCATTAAACTCTTGTAGGCTGGATCACCAAACAATGCTATTCCCTCATCATAATAAGGCTGTCTAGATTGCCAAATCCATTTAGCACCTTCAGGTAATGCCGGATTCATCATTGGAATTCCTAAATCCACACGCACAATGAAAAACTCCAAATCGAGTCGAATACCTAAGCCCGCTGCAACAGCAATTTCTTTATACCAATTACTCGAAATTTGCCCGCCAGGTCGATTAACATCTTCAAACAATGTCCATATATTTCCTGCATCGACAAAAATAGCACTCTTCACAAGTGAACTGATTGGAAAACGAAACTCAGCCGAAGCACTTAATCCTAAATCTCCAATTTGCGTTGCTGTTCTAGTCAAATCCAAATAGTATTTATACGAACCAGGTCCTAGTGCACGTGCTCTCCAACCTCTAATATCATTGGCCCCACCTCCGAAAAAACTGTAATCATACGGCATGGACGTAGCCGTATTCCCATAAGGCAAACCTGCTCCAATATCCACTTTAAAGTTTAAGCTTTTTTCCTTTCGCAATGGTTTTGAAACAATCAATTCATTCTCAAGGCGAACAAATTGTGCATATCCAATTCCAAATATGGCTTTTTGCCCATTGTCCACGGTATCTTGATAGTTTTTGAACAAAGCAAAAATGTTTCCCGCAGGATCAAAAGAAGATTTAAAATAAACTTGTGCATTGCCTTGTCTATTTTCTTTCTCTCTGATATTGTACTCGAAGGTAAACTTCCAATCTTGCCAAATGAATTGGTTACTGTAGGAGTTTAATAAAAATAGGTCATTCAAACTATTCAACTTGGCTTCAAAGTCTGGACTATTGTCAATATTCACAAATTTGATAACTGAAACACCAGGTAGACCACTTTGAAAAATCATCGTCTTACTCGCAAAAAATTTCCAGATATAACTTAATTGAAGGGTTCCACGAGTAAAGTCATCTCTTTTTTGAAAATTATAATTCGATGAAATAACCGTTTTTGGTCTTAATTTCTTTGAAAAATTTGACATTCGAAGTGGGAAAATCCCAGGGATTTCCAATGAAGCACTCGGGCCAATTTCAAACGTGTTAAAACTTCTTCCTGCGGTTTGAATTTTATCTCCGTCAATTGTTTCATCAAAAATTGGTGGTTGTGATTCAAAACCTCCTGAAAAGGAAAGTGTTAACTTTTCTGCACCTCTAAATAAGTTCTTGTTCGTATAATTTATTGTCGCTGCTACCCCTAGAAATCCATTTGAATTTGTTGCCTTAGGTTCAAAACTGAAATTTTGCTTTTTACTTGGAACAATATAGTAATGAGCATCTAAACAGGAAGGTTGCGATTCTTTTAAATCCGTTTTAACAATTTCAAACAAGTTTAATTGCAACAAACTTAAATAGGTTTTTTCTAAATGTTTTTCTGAATAACGACTGTCAATTTCCAAATAATTTTGCATTTCCAAGACGCGCGGTTTAACCGCCAGTTTACCGTTATAAGTGAAAATAGCCATTCTTGTTATATCAATTAAACCTGTTGATTTATCCTTATAACGTGTATAATATGTTGTGTCGAGAGTTCTCAAAAACTGTCCTTCAAAAGGTTGTAAATTTAGTTGGTTAATTCTTTCAGAAAATTGCCCCGGTACGCGCAAGGTATCAGCCAAGTGGAAATATACGTTATGAATGTACGCCTCTTCATGTTTTACGCGAAGAACAGAATCCTTTTTCTCTTTCGAAATAATTAAGCGGTCTCCGAATTGAACTCCTATGTTCACCTTCATGGTTGTTTGATTGGTATCGGCAACGAACGAAATATGACTTGTACTAAATCCATACAACCCTTCATTTCTCATGTACTTAGCAACACGGTAACGGTGATTGTCCAATATATCACTATCGAACGGTTGATTTAAAATCGAGTTGTTTTCATTCTCTTCTAAAAAACACTGGTAATTCCCATCCACTAAATCATTGTCCACAATCACATAGACACTATCAATGATGTATTGTAAACCAGTTTCTATGGAATAAGTAACGATGCATTTTTTATTGTCATGATATTCAACAGCGCCTTTTACATTTCCATAATAAAACCCTTTAGTTCGAAGAAACGCTTCTAACTGTTCGATGGATTTATTAAATACAACACTATCGAACACAACAGGAGGACTACCTATTTTGTATTTGTACCATTCTCTAAAAAATCGTCTTGGGTTTAAGGTGTCTTTCAGCGGTATAAGTTTTTCAGTGTAATGCGACTTTCCTTTTTTAACTGCCTTATCTACTCTAGAGCTGTTTATTCTATCTTGCTTTTTGAGTCTCTCTCTGTTCTTAATGAAAATTTTATTGTTCTTTTTTAATCGTTTATCAGCCACTTTTGTGGAATCCACTAAGTTAAACGCCATTAGTTTCCATTTAACGCCGAATCGTTTATAATTCGGTTGCTGACGTATTATTTCTGACAAATCGTCTTTTGGAATTTTCTTTCCTGATTGTTCAATTTTGTTCTTTTTCAATAAATATCTCCCTTCTGGTACGTACTTCGTTTGTTTACATCCAACGAAGAAGGTAGCAAGAATTAAAAGAATATATGTATGTTTGAACTTCAGCACGCTATACGTTAATTAGCAACAAAAATAATAAAAGCATTGGTCGAAACCCTTTCTAAAAATAAGATTAAATGGATAAAATCCCTTCATCTCAAAAAACATAGAGATGCTGAAGGTGTATTTATTGTTGAAGGCGATAAAATGGTTTCTGAATTAATTGAACATTGGAGCCATTACATTGAATTTATTTGTACTTCAGATCAATCGATTCAATTCAATGGAATGGTCTACCAAACCGATGACAAAACCATTAAGGAAATCGGGAGTCTTACAACACCAAATAAGATTTTGGCTGTCGTGAAAAAACCAAATGTACCTGTTGGTGAAACGAAGCTAGTATTGGCTTTAGATGGGATTCAAGACCCTGGTAACTTTGGAACAATTGTGCGAACCTCAGATTGGTTCGGCGTTGACTTGATCGTCTGTTCTAAAGGAACAGTAGATATGCTAAATCCAAAAGTTGTGCAATCGAGCATGGGTTCGTTGTTTCGAGTCCCAATAATCTACACTGATTTACCATCATTCCTTTCCAATTCTAATTTACCAATTTACGGTGCGCTTCTCGAAGGTGAAAATGTGTACTCTAAATCACTACCAGAAAATGCGATTATTGTCATGGGAAATGAAGGTGCGGGAATATCTGCAGGTATACAAAAGCTAATTCAACACAAAATTCATATTCCACGATTTGGTGGTGCTGAATCACTTAATGTTGCAATTGCCACAGGTATATTATTGTCTGAATTCAGAAGTTCAATAAAAAAATTGTAATTTTCTGATAATTAACATATAAACTAAATCATATGAAAAAAGCACTACTCACAATTTCATTTGCATTCCTTGTAATTGCATCCGTCTCTTCATGTAGAAAAGATTACGAATGTGTATCGAATAATGGCTATGTGTATGATACATGCAACAATTGCCGAAGCAGAGGTGTTGTAAAAATAGCTTTCGATACCAATTGCACATTTGAAGGCGGTACAGTTCGTGTGAAATAATTTAGCTCGTCAGGTTGAAAAAAGTAAGCTACGAATGCTATTTTCAACTTGTTAGTTCTCTATCGATAGTTTAATTTGGTCCACGCACTTCATCCCGTCTATTGCGGCTGAAATAATTCCACCTGCATAACCAGCTCCTTCAGCGCAAGGATAAAGACCTATAACCTGAGGATGTTGTAATGTGTCTCCTCGTGGAATTTGAACAGGTGATGATGTTCTTGATTCTGGTGCGTGCAATACGGCTTCATTCGTGAGGTATCCCTTTAGTTTATTTCCAAAATCGGTGAATGCTCCTTTTAAACTCTCTGTAATTAATGGAGGTAAGACTTTATTCAAATCAACACTTTTCAATCCTGGCTGATAGGATGTTTGAGGGAAATCTTCAGAAACTTTACCGTTCATAAAGTCTATGAGGCGTTGAGCTGGTACCTTTTGATCCTTTCCAGCTTCTTCCCAACATCTTCGCTCTACTTCTTTCTGGAAATTCAAACAAGCCAATGGTGATTTATCATCAAAATCATCCGGTGAAATACTGACAACAATTCCTGAATTTGAATATGGATTATTTCGTTTGGACGGCGACCATCCGTTCGTAACTACTTCTCCTTGATTTGTGGCGCAAGGTGCAATAATTCCACCCGGACACATACAAAATGAGTAAACTCCGCGATCTTTAACCTGTGTAACCAAACTGTATGATGCTGGAGGCAAAAACTCATCATTTAAGCGTCCAGAATATTGAATTTTATCTATTAAATTTTGAGGATGTTCGATTCGTACCCCCAAAGCAAAAGCTTTCGCTTCCAATTGCCAACCTTTTTTAACAAAAATATCTATGATATCTCGAGCTGAATGACCAGTAGCAAGAATTACATGGTCAAAATCAATAATTTCAGAATCATTTATCACTAAAGATTTAACTTTTCCATCTTCTTCAATAATATCAGTAACTTTTGATTCAAAGCGCACCTCTCCTCCATACTCAATAATGGTTTCTCGCATGGAGACAATAATCTGTGGTAATTTATTTGTACCTATGTGAGGATGGGCATCAACCAAAATATCTTCCGTTGCGCCGAAATGAACAAACCATTCTAAAGCACGTTGAATATCTCCTCTTTTCTTTGAACGTGTGTAAAGTTTACCATCAGAATATGTTCCTGCTCCACCTTCCCCAAAACAATAATTGGATTCAGGATTAACGATCCCTTCTTTATTCAATTTTGCTAAATCTCTTCTTCGACTTCGGACATCTTTGCCTCTTTCAAAAACGATTGGTTTTAATCCAACTTCCAAGGCACGGAGAGCGGCAAATAAGCCTGCAGGACCGCTTCCGATAATAGCAATTGATTTTTCATTGCGCACGTTTTTTGGATAAAATGAACTTAAAGCTGGAATTTCTTCTCCCGTCTCAAAAACCTCAAAAGAACAGTTTAATTTTATATCTCTTTTACGCGCATCTATCGAACGTCTGTTCCATCGAAAATCGAAATCATCCGTTTTTAGATTTAACTCCTTCTTAATTCTTACCTTTAAATAAACCAGATCTTTGGCTTGTTCGGGAGTTGTTTGAAATTGGATTTTTTGAGACATTTATCCTTCAAAAATAATTGAAAACCACCATGCTCTGTTGTACATTTTGTCGATCGGATTTGCGATAAATGTATTTTCTGGGACAAAGGAATTCACAAAACCATGAGAATACTTCACCTCCATTCCAAATTTAAAAAACGGCGCAAACAACTCAATTCCTACACCTACTTGTCCTTGGTAATCGTGTTGTCTAATTTTCAAAAATGGGTCATTAAAATCTTGACTTGCATCTTCCTGTGATTGCAAATCAACCGAATACTGTGCTCCTAGCAAGGCATATGCAGCAAAATTATTAACTCTTAAGGTTCTGAATTGAAACATTAAAGGCAAATCTATATTTGTAGAGTTAATTCGCTCTATATTCACTCGATCACCCTCTGCCATTGGATCTAAATCCTCAAAATTGTAGGTCATCACTCGTTCTTGAAACGACAAAGTCGGTATCAAGCGTAAACGAACTACTGGAGTTCCTAATTTTAAGGTAGAAACAATACCGACTTGACCACCAATGGAAGACTTAGCAACCAAGGATTTCAATCCATACGTTGAATACGCATCAGGTTTTAGAATAACATTGAAATTAGATGTATTTGCTCCTAGCATAAAGCCAAAATGCACTAACTTCTCATCAAAACGTCTATAATTCTGTGGCTTTTCCTTTTGTGAAAACACAGGAAAAACTGACAAAAATGTAAATAACATGAATATCCTCATCGTAACAGAAAACGATTTCTTAGAATCAATATTGTTTAAATGAGTCATGTTCATTATTTCACTCCAGAATAAATTGTGGCAATTCCACCAGAAACCAATTGGGATTCCACATTGCGGTAACCAATTTTCTTCATGATTGCCTTAAAGTCTTCTCCTTCAGGAAAAGCAGCAACAGACTCAGGTAAATACGCGTACGCACGTTTATCCTTAGATATTAGCTTACCAAAAAATGGAATTAGGTATTTTGAATAAAATCCAAAAAATTGCTTTACTGGAAATTTTCTAGGTTTAGAAAACTCCAAAATTATTGCTTTTCCCTCAGGACGCAAAACACGGAGCATATCTGTCAATCCTTTTTCCAGGTTTTCATAATTTCGCACTCCAAACCCGACAGTCAAGGCGTCAAAATAGTCAGTTTCAAAAGGTAAGTTTTCCGAATCACCTAATTGCATTTTGATGATCTTAGAATGTCCCTTTTTCTTCATTTTTTCAATTCCTACATTCAACATTCCTTGCGAAATATCAACACCAATTACCTCTTCAGGATTCAACTTAAGAGCTGCAATTGCAAAATCCCCAGTTCCTGTTGCGATATCTAGTATTCTCTTTGGTTCAATCGCCCTCAATTTTTTTATGGCCTTTCTTCTCCAAATTCGATCTATTCCTAGCGATAAAAAATGATTCAAGAAGTCGTATTTCTTCGAAATATTATTGAACATTTCTGCCACTTCTTCCTTCTTGGATGCTTCTTCCTTGTAATAAGGCTTTACGTTTTTTGATTCTACCATTCTCAATTAACCAACCATTGTATGGCCGTTTGGATATTTATAATTTTTACTAATTACTTTTTTACCTACTAGATAGGCCAGTGTCAGTGTTCCAACACGACCAATGAACATCGCGATAATCAATATTATCTTACCTGCTGGACTCAAGTCTGCTGTCATTCCAGTCGATAATCCAACTGTACTAGCTGCAGAAACATGCTCAAATACTAAATCCATAAAATCATATTTCCCAGATGCCAACAGATCAGCTTCTGTAATCGCTAAAGCAAAAGGACCGACTATATTTCCAACAATAAAAAACACAAAAATCGCATACGCCTTCAAAACAACGTCATTTGAAATCGTTCGTTTGTATAGCTCCGTATTTGACCTTCCTTTAATTGTTGAAATTACAGATGCCCACATAATAGCAAAAGTGGAAGTTCGAATTCCTCCTCCAGCAGACCCTGAAGATGCTCCGATAAACATCAAAAACAAAAACACAATTAAAACAGGCATTGAGAGCATTGCCGTATCAACGACATTAAATCCAGCATTTCGTGTTGTCATGGATTGAAATAAAGCCATTGATACCGCATCAAATGTACTTTTTCCTGACAACGATGTACTCCATTCAAAAATGAGAAAAATAATTGCTCCTGCGAACAATAAGCCCAAAGTAAAGTACAACGAAATTTTCGTACCAAACTCTATCGTTTTCCATGGAGTTTTCATTCGTTCACGAAGCCTTTTAATTTCAAACAAATCAAAAACATAGATCATTCCGAATCCTCCAAAAAAGAAAAGAATCATGGTAATGGTATGCACAAAAGTATTGCTAATAACATCTGGATGCATATAACCACCATGAAGGGTAGAAAGTCCTGCGTTATTAAACCCTGATACTGCATGAAATATAGATTGAAAAACACGATTTCCTGTATCTGAGAAAACACCTTCAGACCCAAATCCAATGAACAACAATATAATACCAACAAACTCAATCGCTGTTGCCCAGATAACGATCTTTGCAAGCATATTTTTTGCATTTAAAATCGAGTCGCTATTCACAAAATCCTCAATTACTTCGTGGTATTTGATTCCAACACCAAACTTCGCAACAACTAGCATTAATGCCCCAAATGCAATCGTATTTAATCCACCAAGTTTAATTAATACAAGAACAATCATTTGACCTTTAAACGTTAACGTATAAGCGACATCAACAGTAGAAAGACCCGTTACACCTGTCTCTTATACACATCTGACGCTGCCGACGATCTACTCTGTGTA
>OLID01000646.1_pt1 | contig 13258 bp, 23 predicted proteins | sample 1609361 | NCBI WGS metagenome assembly OLID01 (sample SAMN05416778, study PRJEB24817) | seawater metagenome | isolation source: Sea water | place: Canada:Atlantic | collected 2013-07
CTACACAGAGTAGATCGTCGGCAGCGTCAGATGTGTATAAGAGACAGGCTGTATTCGCTAATTCTTCTTCAATTCTTAATAATTGATTGTACTTTGCCATTCTGTCTGAACGAGAAGCAGAACCTGTTTTAATTTGCCCACAATTTAATGCAACGGCTAAATCTGCAATTGTGTTGTCTTCTGTTTCCCCAGAACGATGACTCATCACAGAAGTATAACTTGCGTTATGTGCCATATTTACTGCTGCAATCGTTTCTGTTAAGGTCCCGATTTGATTTACCTTAATTAAGATTGAATTTGCGATTCCGTTTTCAATTCCTCTTGATAAACGCTCAACGTTTGTTACAAACAAATCATCTCCAACAAGCTGGACTTTATCTCCAACAATTTCAGTTAGATATTTCCAACCGTCCCAATCATTTTCATCCATTCCATCTTCAATAGAAATAATAGGGTATTTCGCAACTAATTCAGCTAAATAATCAGCTTGCTCTTTGCTTGATCTTATTTTACCAGAATCTCCTTCAAACTTTTTATAATCATAATTTCCATCAACATAAAATTCTGCAGCCGCACAGTCTAATGCGATCATAATTTCGTCTCCAAAAGAATATCCTGCGTTTTTAACAGCCAAAGCAATTGTATCTAATGCATCTTCTGTTCCGTCTAAAGTTGGCGCAAAACCACCTTCATCACCAACAGCTGTACTTAAATTTCTATCGTGTAAAACTTTCTTTAGGTTATGAAAAATCTCAGAACCCATTTGCATTGCTTCTGTAAAGTTTTCGGCCTTTACGGGCATTACCATAAACTCTTGAAATGCAATTGGCGCATCAGAATGCGAACCACCATTAATAATATTCATCATCGGCACTGGCAATGTATTTGCCGAAACTCCACCAACATATCTATATAATGGCATTCCTAATTCGTTTGCTGCTGCTTTTGCTGCCGCTAAAGAAACTCCTAAAATTGCATTTGCCCCTAAAACAGATTTATTAGCTGTTCCGTCTAAAGCAATCATCATTTGATCAATTTTATTTTGTTCAAAAACAGATGTTCCTAATAATTCTTGAGCAATAATTTGATTTACATTGGCAACGGCTTTTAATACACCTTTACCCATATATGCTTTTCCACCATCTCTTAATTCAACAGCTTCATGCTCTCCAGTTGAAGCTCCAGAAGGAACTGCTGCTCTTCCTAAAACACCGTTTTCTGTTACTACATCTACTTCCACTGTTGGGTTTCCTCTTGAATCAAAAATTTGACGGGCGTGTATATTTATAATTATACTCATTATTTTCTTTTTTATATTGATTTTCCGATAAACGAAAAATGTAATTTAATTTTTAATATTTTCTATAAATTGATCGAATAAATATTCTGCATCGTGTGGTCCAGGACTTGCTTCTGGGTGATATTGTACAGAAAAAACATTTTTATTTTTCATTCTAATTCCTGCAACAGTATGATCATTTAGATGCACATGTGTAATTTCTACATTATCATTCGCTTCCGTTTCTTCTCTATTGATGGCAAAACCGTGATTTTGAGAAGTAATCTCTCCTTTACCAGTCAAAAGGTTCTTTACAGGATGATTAATTCCTCTATGGCCATTATGCATTTTGTAGGTAGATATTCCGTTTGCCAATGCAATTACTTGATGTCCTAAACAAATACCGAATAAAGGCAAATCTCTTTTGATAATTTCTTTTGCTGTGTTTTGCGCCTCAACTAATGGCTCTGGATCTCCAGGTCCATTAGAAATAAAATATCCATCAGGGTTAAAAGAGCTCATTTCTTCAAAACTGGTGTTGTATGGAAATACTTTTATGTAAGCGTCTCTCTTTACAAAGTTTCTTAAAATATTCTTTTTAATACCAATATCTAAAGCAGAAATTTTATATGTAGCATTTTCATCACCAACAAAATAAGGTTCTTTTGTAGATACTTTTGAAGCTAATTCCAAACCATTCATGTCTGGTGTATCTACTAATTGTTTTTTTAAGTTTTCAATATTATCAACATCTGTAGAAATAATTGCATTCATTGCACCATTATCTCTTATATATGCAACTAGAGCTCTTGTATCTACGTCAGAAATCGCTACTGTATTATGTTTGATAAACCAATCTTTTAGATTCCCCTCAGAATCTACTCTTGAATGTGTAAAACTAAAATTTCTACAAATTAATCCTGCTATTTTAATTCCGTCAGATTCAATTTCTTCAGCATTAACACCATAGTTTCCAATATGGGCATTTGTTGCGACCATCAGTTGACCAAAATAAGATGGGTCTGTAAAGATTTCTTGATAACCGGTCATTCCTGTATTGAAACAAATTTCCCCTGTTGCTGTTCCTTCAATTCCAATTGACTTACCATAAAATATAGTTCCGTCTGCTAATAAAACTAGTGCTTTTTTGTGTTGTTGGTATTTCATTATAGTTGTGTGTACTTTAAAAAATTGTTGTTTTCAATCGTTTCAATTGCAAAAGTAATAATATCTAAATAATTAAACTTTTGTTGTTTATAAAAATGTATAAAAAAAGGGATAAACATAAATGTTTATCCCTTCTATATGAATTATATAAATATCATATTTATTCTTCAGTTGTTTCTGGTGTTTCAGTTTCTGCAACATCAGCAACCACATCAGCTTTCTTTCTACCTCTACGAGTAGTTTTCTTAGCTTTCTTTCCATTAGGGTTGTAAACTTCGTTGTAATCAACTAATTCTACCATTGCCATAGGAGCGTTATCTCCCTGACGATTTCCTAATTTGATGATACGAACATATCCTCCTGGTCTATCTGCAATCTTTACAGATATTTCTTTGAATAATTCTGTAACAGCATATTTATCTCTAAGGTAACTAAATACAACTCTACGATTGTGAGTAGTATCGTTTTTAGATTTTGTAAGTAAAGGCTCTACGAATCTACGTAATGCTTTTGCTTTTGCTTCTGTTGTGTTAATACGTTTGTGTTCAATTAATGAACAAGACATATTAGCTAACATCGCTTTTCTATGCGCTGTTTTTCTTCCTAAATGATTAAATTTCTTTCCGTGTCTCATGACATTTGTTGTTTACTCTCATCTTGCATCGACCCAGTTTGGGGCGCAAATTATGAAAGGTTAATCTCTATCTAATTTATATTTACTTAAGTCCATTCCGAAATTTAGGTTTTTATTAGCCACTAACTCATCTAATTCAGTTAATGATTTTTTACCGAAGTTACGGAACTTCATTAAATCGTTTTTATTGAATGACACTAAGTCTCCTAAAGTATCTACTTCTGCAGCTTTCAAACAGTTTAAAGCTCTTACTGATAAATCCATATCTACCAACTTTGTCTTTAATAACTGACGCATGTGTAATGATTCCTCATCATACGTTTCTGTTTGAGCTATTTCATCAGCCTCTAAAGTGATACGCTCATCAGAGAATAACATAAAGTGGTGAATTAATATTTTTGCAGCTTCTGTTAATGCATCTTTAGGTGCAATAGAACCGTCTGTGTCTATATCGAAAATTAGCTTTTCGTAATCAGTTTTTTGTTCTACTCTAAAGTTTTCAACAGCATATTTTACATTCTTTATTGGAGTGTAAATAGAGTCTGTGAAAATTGTTCCTAATGGTGCAGTTGATTTTTTATTCTCTTCTGCAGGTACAAATCCTCTACCTTTTTCTATAGAAATTTCCATGTTTAATTTCACAGATTTATCCATATTACAGATAACTAAATCTGGGTTTAAAACTTGAAAACCAGAAATAAAGCTTTGTAAATCTCCAGCAGTTAACTGCTCTTGACCAGAAACGTTGATTGATACAGACTCGTTATTCGTCTCTTCAATTTGTTTCTTAAAACGAACTTGTTTTAAGTTTAAGATTATTTCTGTTACATCTTCTACAACACCTTTGATTGCAGAAAACTCATGCTCTACACCATCAACTCTTAATGATGTAATTGCAAATCCTTCTAAAGAAGATAATAAAACTCTTCTTAATGCATTACCTACTGTTAAACCAAAACCTGGTTCTAATGGTCTGAATTCAAATCTACCAGAAAAATCTGTAGATTCAATCATTATTACTTTGTCTGGTTTCTGAAAATTTAAAATTGCCATTTTTCTTCTTTTTAATTGTTATTCAGTTGCGCGGTTTATAAATCTGAAGAAGTATAAATAAACCCTTTGGCTAAATCTCAATATTATTAATTATTATTTAGAATATAATTCTACTATTAATTGCTCTTTGAAAGTCTCTGGTATTTGTACTCTTTCTGGTGCTTTAACGAAAGTTCCTGATAATAAATCAGAATTCCAGCTTAACCATTCGTACACATTACTATTAGAAGCCAAAGCGCTTTCAATAGCTACTAAAGATTTAGATTTCTCTCTAACTGCAACTACGTCTCCTTCTTTTAAAGTATGAGAAGGGATGTTTAAGATTTCTCCGTTCACAGTAATGTGTCTGTGAGAAACTAATTGACGTGCTCCACTACGAGATTTTGCGATCCCTAAACGGTAAACCACATTGTCTAAACGAGATTCACATAACTGTAATAAAACCTCACCAGTAATACCACCGGCTCTTTGAGCTTTTTTAAATAAGTTAGAGAACTGACGTTCTAAAATACCATAAGCGTATTTTGCTTTTTGTTTTTCGGCCAACTGTGTTGCATATTCAGATTTCTTACCTCTTCTTTTTGCGTTTCCATGTTGTCCTGGAGGATAATTTCTTTTTTCAAAGTTTTTATCATCTCCGAAAATTGCTTCTCCGAATTTACGGGCAATTTTAGTTTTTGGTCCTGTATATCTTGCCATTTCTTAGTTATTAAAGTTGGGATTATGAATTAAGGCGAAACTCCTTCGATAATCTAAAAATCCAACTTAGTTAAAAATTTAATTATACTCTTCTTCTTTTTGGAGGTCTACATCCGTTGTGTGGTGCAGGAGTTACATCAACTATTTCAGTAACTTCAATTCCATTATTGTGTAATGTTCTTATTGCATTTTCTCTACCATTACCTGGTCCTTTAACAAAAACTTTTACTTTTCTAAGTCCAGCTTCATGCGCAACTCTTGCACAATCTTCTGCAGCAGTTTGAGCAGCATATGGAGTATTCTTTTTAGAACCTCTAAATCCTTGCTTACCAGCAGACGACCATGAAATAACGTCACCCTTTTTGTTTGTTAAAGAAATAATGATGTTGTTAAACGAAGCAGTAATATGTGCTTCACCAACAGACTCAACAATAACTTTACGCTTTTTTGTACTTGCTTTAGCCATAATATCTAGTTATTATTTAGTAGCTTTCTTTTTGTTAGCTACAGTTTTTCTTTTACCTTTTCTTGTTCTAGAGTTGTTCTTAGTTCTTTGTCCTCTTAAAGGAAGACCAGTTCTATGACGGATACCTCTGTAACATCCAATATCCATCAAACGTTTGATGTTTATTTGAACCTCAGAACGTAATTCTCCTTCAATAGTGAAAGATCCAACTTGTTCTCTAATTGCTGCGATTTGATCATCAGTCCAATCTTGAACTTTAATACTTTCGTCAACCTTTGCGTTAGCTAAAACTTCTTTAGCTCTACTTGCTCCTATACCAAAGATGTAAGTTAATGCGATAACACCTCTTTTATTCTTTGGAATATCAATACCTGCTATTCTTGCCATTACCCTTGTCTTTGTTTAAATCTAGGATTTTGTTTATTAATCACGTATAATCTACCTTTTCTGCGTACTATTTTGCAGTCGGCACTTCTTTTCTTAACTGATGCTCTTACTTTCATCTGTGTTGTTTTTTAATATCTATAAGTAATTCTGGCCTTAGTTAAATCATAAGGACTCATTTCTAATTTCACTTTATCACCTGGTAATAACTTAATGTAATGCATACGCATTTTACCAGAAATATGCGCTGTAACAATATGTCCGTTTTCTAACTCTACACGAAACATAGCATTTGACAATGCTTCTGTAATTGTTCCGTCTTGTTGTATTGAAGGTTGCTTAGCCATATTATTTTAACGCTTTTCTACTAGTTCCTGTTTTCATTAAACCGTCGTAATGACTGTTTAATAAATACGAGTTAATTTGTTGAATTGTATCTATAGCAACACCAACCATAATGATTAATGATGTACCACCATAAAACATTGCCCAACTTTGTTGTACTCCAAATTGAACGATAATTGCTGGTAAAATAGATAAACCTGCTAAGAATAAAGACCCTGGAAACGTAATTCTTGATAAAACAGAATCTAATCTTTCTGCTGTATCTGTTCCTGGCTTAATTCCTGGTATAAAACCACCGCTTCTTTTTAAATCATCGGCCATTTTATTTGTAGGTATTGTAATTGCTGTATAGAAATAACTAAATATTATAATTAATACTGCAAATATTACATTGTACCACAATCCATTCATATCTTGTAACTCGCTTAACGCTGGAAACTTTTTTGCCAATGCCATTGGTAAAAACATAATTGCTTGCGCAAAAATGATAGGCATTACTCCCGCTGCATTTAATTTTAACGGAATGTATTGTCTTGCACCTGCTACATCTTTAATGTCTCCAACTACAGTTCTTCTAGCATATTGCACAGCTATCTTTCGAACTGCTGTCACTAATAAAACTGATAATAAAATCACAACAAACCAAACAAAGATTTCTAAAAGAATCATCATAATTCCTCCTGCACCTGCGTTTGTTGTTTTTGCAACTAATTCTTGCATAAATGCTCCAGGGAAATTTGCGATAATACCTACAGTAATCAATAATGATATTCCATTACCAACTCCTTTATCTGTAATACGCTCTCCCAACCACATTGCAAAAATAGTTCCTGCTGTTAACAATATAATAGATGAAAACCAAAATGCTCCTCCAGATACTAAAAATGCTTGTTCTGGTAAACCGAATTGGGTTTTAATCGCTGTTATATATGTTGGTGCTTGTACTAATGTAATACCAATTGTTAACCAACGTGTAATCTGTGTAATTTTCTTTCTTCCACTTTCTCCATCTTTTTGTAGTTTCTGTAAATAAGGAACCGCGATTCCCATTAATTGAACTACAATAGACGCAGAAATATAAGGCATAATTCCAAGTGCCATAATAGACGCCCTAGAAAATGCTCCTCCAGTAAATGCATTTAATAATCCTAAAAGACCATCAGAAGTTTGAGATTTTAATGCTGTTAATTGTAGAGGATCAATTCCAGGTAATGGAACTTGAGCCATAAAACGATATACAGCGATTAAACCTAAAGTTAAGATTAGCTTTTGTTTAAGCTCTTCTATTTTCCAAATGTCTCTTAAAGTATTTATCAACTTCATATTTACCTAATCTTATAAAGTAACTGCTTCTCCTCCAGCAGCTTCAATAGCAGCTTTTGCAGTGGCAGTAAATTTGTGAACAGTAATGTTTAATTTAGCTTTAAGCTCTCCTCTACCTAGTATTTTAACTAGTTCTGTTTTGCTTACTACTCTATTAGCTATTAAGATCTCTAAAGTTACAGTATCTGTAATTTTACCTTCATCAACTAATGTTTGTAATTTATCTAAATTAACGCCAACATACTCCTTTCGGTTAATGTTTGTGAATCCAAATTTTGGAACACGTCTTTGAAGTGGCATTTGCCCACCTTCAAATCCTATTTTTCTAGAATAACCTGAACGAGATTTCTGACCATTGTGACCTCTAGTAGCGGTACCACCTTTACCAGAACCTTCACCTCTAGCGATTCTTTTCTCTTTTTTTACAGATCCTTCTGCTGGTTGTAAGTTATGTAAACTCATATCTATATAATATCTTATTTAACTTCTTCTACAGAAATTAAGTGTTTAACTGTATTTACCATTCCAATAATAGAAGGAGTTGCCTCATGCTCTACTATTTGGTTCATTTTACGTAAACCTAAAGCTTCTAAAGTTCTTTTTTGACTTTGAAGACGTCCGATTTTGCTTTTTACTTGCTTTACTCTAATTTTTGCCATCGTTCTTAGGTTTATCCGTTAAATACTTTTTCTAAAGAAATACCTCTTTGTTTTGCAATAGTAACTGCGCTACGTAATTGTAATAAAGCATCTAAAGTTGCTTTTACAACATTGTGAGGGTTAGAAGAACCTTGAGACTTTGATAACACATCATGTACTCCTACAGATTCTAATACCGCACGTACTGCACCACCAGCAATAACTCCAGTACCGTTTGAAGCAGGCTTCAAAAACACTTTAGCTCCACCAAATTTTCCTTTTTGCTCATGAGGTAAAGTTCCATTTAAAATAGGAATTCTAACTAAATTTTTCTTAGCGTCTTCAATTGCTTTTGCAATTGCAGATGCAACATCTTTAGATTTACCTAATCCATGACCAACGACTCCGTTACCATCTCCTACAACAACAATTGCAGAAAATCCGAAAGCTCTACCACCTTTTGTTACTTTAGTAACACGTTGAACACCTACTAACTTATCTACTAGATCTAATCCGCTAGGTTTTACTCTTTCTACGTTTTTATAATTTTGATACATAATAACCTTCTTAAAATTTTAAACCAGCTTCTCTAGCAGCTTCTGCTAATACTTTTATTCTACCGTGATATAAATACCCGTTTCTATCAAAAGAAATAGTTTCTACACCAGCTTTAGCAGCTTTTTCTGCTATTGCTTTCCCTACAGATGCAGCAGTTTCTAATTTAGAACCTGTTGTAACATCTTTATCTCTAGAAGAAGCAGCTACTAATGTAACACCAGCAACGTCATCTACTAATTGAGCGTATATTTCTTTATTACTTCTAAAAACAGATAACCTTGGTTTAACACCAGTACCAGAAACAACTTTTCTGATTCTATTTTTAATTCTTTGCCTTCTTTCAAGCTTTGATAATGCCATAATGCTATATATTATGCAGATTTACCTGCTTTTCTTCTTAATTGTTCTCCTACAAACTTAACTCCTTTACCTTTATATGGCTCTGGTGCACGGAAAGAGCGAATCTTTGCTGCAATTTGACCAACTAATTGTTTGTCATGTGAAGTTAATTTAACTAATGGGTTTTTTCCTTTTTCAGAAATTGTCTCAACCTTAACTTCTGGAGCTAATTCTAAAACAATGTTATGAGAAAATCCTAATGCTAAATCTAATTTTTGTCCTTGGTTTGAAGCTCTATAACCTACACCAACTAACTCTAATTCTTTAGTCCAACCTTTACTAACTCCTTCAATCATATTAAAGACCAATGATCTATATAATCCGTGAGCTGCTTTATGTGGTTTACTATCTGATGGTCTGTTTAAAATTACAGTATCACCTTCAATTCTTACAGTAATGTCGTTTAAAATCTCTTGAGATAATTCTCCTAATTTTCCTTTTACTGTTACAACATTTCCATCAATGTTTAATTCAACTCCTGCTGGAATGCTTATTGGGTTTTTTCCTATTCTTGACATATCAGTATCGTATTAATAAACATAACAAATTACTTCTCCTCCAACATTCTCTTGACGTGCTTTCTTGTTAGTCATCACACCTTTAGATGTTGAAACGATTGCAATACCAAGACCGTTTAATACTCTAGGCATTTCTAATGCACTAACGTACTTACGTAAACCTGGTGTACTGATTCGTTCAAGTTTTCTGATTACTGATTCTTTTGTGTCTCTTTCGTATTTTAAAGCTATTTTGATTATTCCCTGAACTGATTCGTCATTGAACTGGTAGCTTAAAATATACCCTTGATCAAACAAAATTTTTGTCATTTCCTTCTTCAAGTTCGAAGCTGGAATTTCTACAACTCTGTGTCCTGCTGCGATTGCATTTCTAACTCTCGTTAAAAAATCCGCGATTGGATCTGTATACATATTTATTTAAAATTGCGATTTCGGTTTTTAATTATCTTATTTATGTTACAGATTTCTCTGTGATAATTAAACCTAAAATCAGTTAATATTCTTGTACTCAAAAAAAATAGAGCGTGCAAAGATACACATTCTATTTTTACTTTTTAAGCTTTATTATTGATTTCTACCAACTTGCTTTTCTCACACCTGGTATTAATCCTTGGTTTGCCATTTCTCGGAAAGTCACACGTGATACTCCGAATTGACGCATATACCCTTTTGGTCTTCCTGTTAGCTTACATCTGTTGTGCATTCTAACTGGAGAAGCATTCTTTGGCAGCTTTTGTAACGCTTCGTAATCTCCAGCTTCTTTTAAAGCTTTTCTTTTCTCTGCGTATTTAGCTACTGTTTTTGCTCTTTTTACCTCACGGGCTTTCATTGATTCTTTAGCCATGTCTTAATTTTTTTTAAATGGTAAACCTAATTCTCCTAATAATGATTTTGCTTCTTTGTCAGTATCTGCAGATGTTACAAACGTAATATCCATTCCTCCGATTTTGTTCACTTTATCAATATTAATTTCTGGATAGATAATTTGCTCAGTAATTCCTAAGTTATAATTACCTCTTCCGTCAAAACCATTTGCTTTGATACCATTAAAATCTCTAACACGTGGTAAAGATGCGGTAACCAATCTATCTAAAAATTCGTACATTTTTTCTCCTCTTAACGTAACCTTCACACCAATTGGCATTCCTTTACGAAGTTTGAAGTTTGCAACATCTTTTTTAGATAAAGTAGCAATTGCTTTTTGTCCTGTAATTGTAGTTAACTCTTCAAGAGCATAATCTATCAATTTCTTATCTGCTATAGCAGCTCCAACACCCTTACTAACTACAATTTTTTGTAATTTAGGCACTTGCATTACATTGCTATATCCAAATTCTTCTTTAAGAGCACTTACTATACGGCTCTTATATTCTGCTTTTAATCTTGGTACGTAACTCATGATTATATTGCTTTTTTACTTTTCTTAGAGACTCTAGTCTTAGCATCTCCTTCTACTGTATATCCAACTCTTACAGCTTTACCATCTTCTACTAACGATAAGTTAGAGATATGAATTGAAGCTTCTTTCTTTACAATTCCTCCTTGTGGACTTTGAGCGCTAGGTTTCGTGTGTTTTGAAATCATATTAACACCTTCAACAATTGCTCTATTTTTATCTCTAAGGATTTGTAAAACTTTTCCTTCTGATCCTTTATGATCACCTGCGATTACTGTAACAGTATCTCCTGATTTGATTTTAAACTTTGTCATCGTCTTATCTTTTTAAAGCACCTCAGGCGCTAATGATACTATTTTCATGAATTGTTTCTCACGAAGTTCACGAGCAACAGGTCCAAATACACGTGTTCCTCTCATTTCCTCTGTAGGATTTAAAAGCACACAAGCATTATCATCAAATCTGATGTAAGAACCATCTTTACGTCTAACTTCTTTCTTTGTACGAACAACTACTGCTCTAGAAACTTGACCTTTCTTTACACCACCGTTAGGAGTTGCTGACTTTACAGTAACAACAATTTTATCTCCAACTCTAGCGTAACGCTTTCTTGTTCCTCCTAAAACGCGGATTACTAAAACTTCTTTAGCTCCAGTATTATCTGCTACTTTTAATCTTGATTCTGTCTGTAACATATTATTTAGCTCTTTCTAGGATTTCTACTAATCTCCAACGTTTAGATTTACTTAAAGGTCTTGTTTCCATGATCTTTACAGTATCTCCAATATTGCAGTCATTTGCCTCATCGTGCGCAACATACTTTTTCGTTTTTAAAACGAACTTTCCATACATTGGGTGTTTTGTTCTTTTTACTTCAGAAACAACAATAGATTTCTCCATTTTGTTACTAGATACAACACCAATTCTCTCTTTTCTAAGATTTCTTTTTTCCATCTTTAAAACTGACTACAATTATTGTAAATCTCTTTTTGTTAACTCTGTAGCAATTCTTGCAACAGATTTTCTTAAGGCTCTTAATTGTATTGGATTTTCCAATGGAGAAATCGCGTGAGCCATTTTAAGATCTGTATAATTTTTCTTCAACGTTACAAGATTCTCTTGTAAATCTGCTGTAGATAATTCTTTAATTTCTGATTGTTTCATTTTCTTACGAATTAAGCGTTATCAAAATCGCGTGCAACAATAAATTTTGTTTTAACTGGAAGTTTTTGAGCGGCTAAACGTAATGCTTCTTTAGCAACGTCGATTGGCACACCACCAACTTCAAATAAAACTCTTCCTGGCTTTACAACAGCAACGAAATATTCTGGAGCTCCTTTACCTTTTCCCATACGTACTTCTAATGGCTTTTTGGTAATAGGCTTGTCTGGAAAGATTTTAATCCATAACTGACCTTCTCTTTTCATATGACGAGTTGCCGCAATACGAGCTGCTTCAATCTGACGAGATGTAAGTAAGTTCTGATCTAAAGATTTAATTCCAAACATTCCGTTTGAAAGTTGCGTCCCTCTACCAGAGTTTCCTTTCATGTTCCCCTTCGCTTTCTGTACCTTACGGTATTTTACTCTTTTAGGCTGTAACATTTTTAATTTCTACTTTTAAAAATTATTTTCTTCTACGAGATTGTTGTTTCTTATTATTTCCACCTTGCTTCTTTGACAAACCAACTAATGGAGATAATTCTCTTTTTCCATAAACCTCGCCCTTCATAATCCATACTTTAACTCCGATTCTACCGTAAGTTGTATGAGATTCTACAAGTGCATAATCTATATCTGCTCTAAAAGTAGAAAGAGGAATTCTACCTTCTTTATAATGCTCAGAACGTGCCATTTCTGCTCCATTTAAACGACCTGAAATTTGAATTTTAATTCCTTCAGAGTTCATTCTCATTGCAGCTTGAATAGCCATTTTGATTGCACGTTTGTACGAAATTCTATTTTCAATTTGACGAGCAACACTAGAAGCAACTAATTTTGCATCTAATTCTGGCTTACGAATTTCCAAAATATTAATGGAAACTTCAGAATTTGTAATTTTAGAAACTTCTTTTTTTAAGAAATCTAAATCAGCACCTTTTTTTCCAATGATAATTCCTGGACGGGCGGAATAAATTGTAATCTTCGCCTTTTTTGCAGGCCTTTCAATCACAACCTTGGAAACAGCAGCTTGCTTAAGCTTTGCCATAATGAATTTTCTGATCTTAAGATCTTGGTTCAATAAATCGCCATAAGCCTTATCTGCAAACCAACGAGAATCCCATGTTCTGTTGATATTTAATCTCAATCCAATTGGGTTAACCTTTTGTCCCATTACGCTTTCTCCTCGCCCCTGTCTCTTATACACATCTCCGAGCCCACGAGACAGGCAGAAATCTC
>OLID01000650.1_pt1 | contig 13234 bp, 12 predicted proteins | sample 1609361 | NCBI WGS metagenome assembly OLID01 (sample SAMN05416778, study PRJEB24817) | seawater metagenome | isolation source: Sea water | place: Canada:Atlantic | collected 2013-07
GAGATTTCTGCCTGTCTCGTGGGCTCGGAGATGTGTATAAGAGACAGCTATAATAGCTTCTGTTTTCTTTGAATTAGCTGGAGCTAACATCTGAGCGATATAACACTCTTCAATAATATCTCCTAAAGTATAATTGATATCTTTTTTTAAATTTTTTACGCTTGCCATAATCTTCTTTATTTAGGATGCAAATTTACTATAATTTATTGATTTAAAATGCAATTAAAAATTACATTTTTTCAAACATTGACCTTAATTTTTCTCTTGTAATTGTTTTTTGCCAATCGTCTCCTAAAGCGTTTTCCCATAACGGAACTAAACTTAGAGAAACATCAATCATTGTATCAAACTCGGCATCGGTTAAATCTTTACACAATCCTTTTGGAATATCAATATTGTGTTTTTTAACCATTTGTTTGAATTCGGCAACACCTTCTGGATAAAACTCATCTAATTGATCAAAAACAATACAGTTTCCTATTCCGTGTTTAGTCCCCAACAAGTATGAAAGCCCATAACTCATTGCGTGCGCAACTCCAACTTGAGAATATGCAATACTCATTCCACCATGCCAAGAAGCCATCATCAATTCATCTTGACTTTCTTCATCTCTAACGTCTTTTTCTATGTAAACTCTTCTACATAAATCTAAAGACTTCTCTCCGTAACTTTCGCTAAAAGTATTTAAGAATGTTCCGGTTAAAGATTCGATACAATGAATATAACAATCCATTCCTGTGTAAAACCATTGGTTTGTTGGCACATCTTTACATAATTCTGGATCTAGCACTACTTGATCAAACGGTGTATAATCAGAATTCATTCCTAATTTACGTTCTGGACCTGTTAAAACAGTAGTTCTTGAAACCTCTGCTCCTGTTCCAGAAATAGTCGGAATACCAACATGATATACACCTTGGTTTTTTACTAAATCCCAACCTTGATAATCTGCAGAGCTTCCTGGGTTTGTTAACATCAAAGCAACTGCTTTTGCATAATCTAACATCGTTCCACCACCAATTCCGATAATTCCAGAAGGAATTTCATCAAACTCAGCAACTAAATCATCTCTATAACCATCAACATAGGTTGTTTTTGGCTCTTCTTCTGCACTTACATAAATAATTTTGTCATTAAAATGCAACGGAATTCTACTAATTAACCAATCGTTTCCTTTAAAAACATCATCTACAATAAAAATAAATGGTGCTTTTTCACTTTTACGTTTTGGTGCTAAAATTTCATCTAATTGATTAAAACATCCTCTACCGAAAACTACGCGAGGAACCATTGGAAAATTTCTAAAACTCATTGTGTCTATTTTAAGTTGCACAAAAATATGCAAAGTTTTTGATTATTAAATACTATCTAAAGACTTTTGAAATGCCTCAAAAAACAAACTTACATGATAGCCATCTATTAACGCATGATTTACAGTTATTGAAACAGGCATTTTTAAGGTGTTTTCTTTTTTAATGAACTTCCCGAACGCTAATCTAGTGATAGAATCACTTTCACTATTCTTTGGCTCTTTATGGCCGGTAAAGTTTACCCAAGGTAAAGCTGAACAATACACGCAGTCATCAGAATTGATTGGTGGAAATAAATCAGTTGAATTAAAAATTCTTTCTTTCTCTTTTTTAAAATTCTGATAAAATTGATTTAGATCTTCTGAAAAATAGATAAACGAAAAACCGAATGTTTTATCTTCTCTCATTATCGTTGCTGAAGCATGTATTACTTCATAAATTCTAATTCTTTCATCTTCTGTAATTCTATATTTAAAATTCTCAATAGCATTAATTGCTTTCATACAAGCATGCAAATACAACACAAAAAAAGGAATTCCTTTTTCTTTAGCAGTTTGATATGCTTTTGTAACATCTACATCTGCTGTAACTGCGAAATATGGATCTAATAATAGTTTAAAGTGTTCGAAGTGCTGTTTGCGATTCCAAGTTTCTATATCTAAATATTCCATTATTCAAATTTCAGTATTTCTTTTAATCTAGAAACTGTTTTATATGTTGATGTTGATTGTTCTTTACTAGAAACTTCTTCGTGCGCCCAAGTTGTATGAAATGGAACATGAATTGCAGATGCGCCAATATTTACAAGTGGAAGAATATCTGATTTTAAAGAGTTACCAATCATTAATAATTGATTCGCTTCAATATCAAGGTGATTTACTAATTTCTTGTAATCCACTTCTTTTTTATCGCTCATTACTTCTATATGATGAAAATATTTTAATAATCCTGATTTTTCTAATTTACGTTCTTGATCTAACAAATCGCCTTTTGTAGCAACAATTAATTTATACTTTCCGTGTAAATATTTTAACACATCTTCAACATCATCTAGTAATTCGATTGGTTTTTCAAGCATCTCTTTTCCGATATTTAAAATATCATTTAATAATGTGGGATTTAAATTATTGTTAGAAATTTCTAATGCACATTCTACCATTGAAAGTATAAACCCCTTTACACCATAACCATAAAGTGGAAGGTTCTTTATTTCCATTTTAAACAATTCTTGCTCAATTTTATTTACGGTTTCAAAGTTAGAAAGCAGTTTAGCAAATTGATGTTCAGCATCTCTAAAATACGTTTCATTTACCCACAATGTATCGTCGGCATCAAAAGCGATTACTTTTATATTTTTATACATTTTCTAAAATTAAAAAACCTCGTAAAAAATTACGAGGTTTTTGTTATTTAATTTTCTAAATATTTTTGAGCTTTTATCAAATCTTCTGGTGTATCAATTTCGATTCCCATAAAATCTGTTTCTACCATTTTTATTTTTTTTCCGTATTCTAAATAACGAATACATTCAATTTTCTCCGTTGCTTCTAACGAGCGCATGGGTAAATTATAAAAATCTAAAATGGCTTGTTTTCTAAATGCATACACACCAATATGTTCAAAATATCTTGCGCCTGCATTTTTATCTCTTGGATATGGAATTGGAGAACGCGAAAAATACAACGCAAAATCATTTTCATCAACAATTACTTTTACATAATTAGGATCTGTAATATCTTTCCAGTCAGTAATTTCTTGCATCAAAGAAGCTAAATCAATCTGCTTAGCATCATCATCTTTAAAAACCTCCAAAACCTTCACTAATGGCTCTTTCTTTACAAAAGGTTCATCACCTTGAACATTTACAACAATATCAACATCTAAATGTTCTACAGCTTCTGCAATTCTATCAGAACCACATTCGTGTTCTTTAATACTCATTATTGCTTTTCCTCCGAACTTCTCCACTTCATTTTTAATGATATCACTATCGGTAACTACATATACATCATCAAAAAGTGCTGTTGCTATAGTTGCTTCATACGTTCTAACAATTACAGGTTTACCACCTAAATCTGCCATTAATTTCCCTGGAAAACGAGTTGCTCCATAACGAGCCGGAATCATTGCAATAATTTTCATATTATAAAACCGATTTAATTGCTGCAACCATATTTGCTGCTCTTTCGTTTACTTGTTCTTCCGTCCAAGATAATTTAATTAAACATGAAATATTTCTTGAAATAATATCGTCTGATTGCGGAAATTCAGCTGTATTTAAATCTTGCATTCCTGTTCTAATTTCATTTGATAACGGAAATAAAGAAACTTGATCTTTTAAGTGATTCCACTTACGTACATAATGCCAATCATTTTCGTAATAATTCCAATATGCATCAACACCGTGTTCTTTAAACGCTTTTACTACTTTATCTGTCAACTCTTTTGTTGGCATAAAGAATGATAAAAATCCTGCGCTATCTCCATCTTCATCAGGAATTCTTCTAAAAGAAACTTCTGGAATTGTTCTTAATGCATCTTTTAGTACTTTTTTGTTTTTACGTTGTGTCGCTACAAAATCATTTAAACGACGAACTTGTGCTAAACCAACAGCAGCATTCAATTCAGAAATTCTAAAATTATATCCTAAGAAAGGATGCGATTCTGCACCTCTATCATTTCCAACATGATCGTGGCCGTGATCTGTATAATGATCAGCATTTACAGCAAGATTTGGATCGTTCGTAATCATCGCTCCTCCTTCTCCACAGGTAATAGTTTTTACATAATCGAATGAAAAACAACCAGCGTCTCCAATAGTTCCTAATTTTTGTCCTTTATAAGTCCCTCCAATTGCCTGACAAGCATCTTCTAATAAAATCAAATCATGTTTTTCACAAATGGCTTTTAACGCATCTAAATCTGCCATTGAACCACACATGTGTACTGGCATCACCACTTTTGTTTTTGGGGTAATTGCTGCTTCAACAGCTTTTGGATCTAAGGTTAACGTATCATCAATTTCTGCTAAAATTGGTGTTGCTCCTGCAGCCAAAATAGATTCGAAACTTGCTACAAAAGTAAAAGTAGGCATAATTACCTCATCTCCTGCTCCAACTCCTAAAACAGCTAATGCTACATTTAAAGCAGTGGTTCCGCTACTTGTCAATTGTGCGTGTTTTACACCTAAATTATCTTGTAATTCTTGTTCTAATTCTTTTGCTTTCCAATGTCCGTTTCTAGCTCCATCAAATCCATAACGCATTAAAACTCCGCTTTCTAAAACATCGTTCACTTCTTTGCGTTCTGCGTCTCCAAATAATTCAAATCCTGGCATTCTTTATGTTTTTAAATTAAGCATCAAAGATAAAGAATTAATCCTTGATTTTTAGTACTCAAAAAACGAAGTTGTAAAGAAATCTTATTTGATAAAAACTTCTAATAATTCTGAGTTTGTTCTAGTAGAAATTTCAAACTCTTTGATACAAGCAGGAACTAAAATTGTTTCTCCGTAGGTTAATTTCTCTTCATCATTTTGAAACGAAAAAGTAACACTTCCTTTGACACACATATAAATCACAAAAGAGTCTTTATCAGAATGATTCACTTTCAACATTTTTGTAACCGGTAAAATATTCGTTGTAAAATATGGACAGGAAACCATTTCTGAAGCTGTATTTTCTTCTTTATTATAAGTTGAATTGTAACATTCTTTTACCGTATAATCAATCGCATCAATTGCTTCTTTTGTATGTAAATCACGAAATGTCCCATCTGGATTTGGTCTTTCCCAATCGTAAATTCTATAAGTAACATCAGACGTTTGTTGAATTTCTGCTAATAAAACACCAGCACCAATTGCGTGGATTTTTCCTGGTTCAATAAAATACACATCGCCTTCAGAAACGGCATCAACATTTAAAACAGATAATAAACTGTTGTTTTTTACATGTTCTTCGTATTCTTTTGGACTTACTTTATTTTTAAACCCTACAATTAAATTGGCTTTTTCATCAGCTTGCATTACATACCACATTTCAGTTTTCCCGAAAGAGTTATGTCGTTTTTTTGCCAAGACATCATCTGGATGCAACTGTATACTCAACGCTTCTTTTGCATCTATATATTTTATTAAAAGCGGAAATTTCTCTCCAAATTCTTTGTACACTTTATCACCAACTAAATGGGTTGAATATGTGTTTATTAATTGCTGTAAACTCTGTCCTTTTAAATGACCATTAGCAACGATAGAAGTATCGTTTTCAACATCAGAAATCTCCCAGCTTTCGCCAATATTATTTTGAGTAGAAACTTTATTTAATACTTCTACTAATTTTTCTCCTCCCCAAATTTTTTCTTTTAGAATAGGTTCAAACTTTAAGAATTGATCAATTTTCATATGCGTTACTTTACTGCTTTATTCACAGCAAATTTACAGTTATTCTTCATTATACCAATTCAAAAAAAAATAATTAACTTTGATTAGCTAATAAACTAAAAACCAAACTTATAAAAACGCACAACAATTCAATGTTTTTGTGGTGTTTTATGTTTCTATTTTTCCTATGAAAAAACTAATCACACTATCATTTTTATTTCTATCATTTACCTTATTTAGTCAAGAAAAAAAAGTTAAAGAATATTCTCATACAGAGTTCTTTAAAATGATTGCTACTGAAAAAGATTCTGTCTTTAAACTGCAAGACGCTTTTATTTCTTTCACAGAAAAAGATAGTGCATTTGCTTATGAAATTGTTGATGGAGCTTATAAATTTAAGACTACAGACACCATTGTTATTAATAAAAAAATAGAATTAGAAAATGTCCATTTCGAACATCTTAGAGATGACATTGGTCAGGCTTTACCACATATTATTTTTAACAAAGACGTAACTATCTTAGACACAACATCTATCTTGTTTTTTAATTGTGTTTTTAAAGGTGATCTAGAATTAGATACAAGTGTTTTAGGAAATGACCAGATAAATGAATTCGGTAATGAACACTCAGAATACGAGCCTAATGTTGGTTTTTTTAATACAACTTTTTATAAAAATGTATTATTAGATATTGGCTCTATTGAGAATTACTCTTCAATAGAATTTAGTATGTTCTACGGAACATTTATTTCTAACAAAGAAAGAAACATCAACGAAATAGCAACAAACAGCATTAGAGAAACCCATATTGACGAAAACATATTTAAAGGAAAAGGATATGTGAGAATTGCGATAGACAATTCTTTATTTACAAGTGTTTATAAAAATAATTTTGGTGACTTTAGGGTAGAATTTTCTAAAGAATCTTTCAATGACAATCAAGTATATATTGTAGAAAAGAACATTTTTAACTCAGAATTTTTATTTCATATAAATCAGTTGAGCATTAATCATGTGTATCGTTGGACGCAATGGAAAAGAAAAATGCTCTCTACAGGAGGATTTGATTTGTATTTAAAGCACCTAATGGATCAAAATAACACATTGGATTATGATGAATTGTATGAAACCGATTCTGTTTATAATAATTATAAAAGCAAGTACAAATATGAATTAGACAATTCTTATAAGTTTGAAATGCAATTATTGGGTCAGTTTTATGACTTTTACAAATTACAACACGATTCTGATTATGCGAATGAAGTTTATGTGGAGTTTAAAGATCTTGAAACGAAACGATATGCTTATCTGTATAAAGAAAACCCATCCTTTAATGCCTATTTTACATGGAAAATCAATCAATTCTTGAAGATTTTCTCTGGTTATGGAACTAACCCATCCTTATCAATAATTTTTTCATTGTATGTAATTCTATTTTTTGCCATTATTTATATGTTATTTCCTAATAACTGGGAATCTGGAAAGAAAAATAAATTAATGCATCGCATTACATTCTTCACCAAATATTTCCGTCAAAAAGAAGGAATTAAAGAAATTTATGAAGAAGAAAAACAACACGATGTCATGTCTTATACCGAGTTTAAAGAATATATGCACAGTAGCAAAAAAGAAGTTCCTTGGTTTTTTCTTTGGCTAACAAAACCTATTTACTATTTCTCTTCTTACAATTATAAAATGACAGGAAAAGTTTTAAGACACACAGATATTTTAAAAGGCCGTTGGGTAGATCTACCCAAAGGAAGAAAACTTGTAACCAGTTTTATAATTGGGGGTTGGATTATCCTATTAATTATTGTTGACTTATTAATAAAGTTTTTAAACGCATTAACTTTATCAATAAATACGTTTACAACACTTGGTTTTGGAGAAATTCCAATAAAAGGAATCCCAAGGTATCTAGCAGTAATACAAGGTTTTATTGGTTGGTTTATGTTAACTATTTTCTCTGTTGCTTTAATTTCTCAATTATTAGATTAGTTATGAAAAAAACACTTATCCTATTAACTGCACTTTTTTCTATCAACAGTTTTTCTCAAGAAAAAAAATTGAAAGAATATTCTCATACTGAGTTTTTTAAACTCATCAAAGCTGAAAAAGATTCTGTATTTAAACTTTCAGATGCTATTATTAGATTTACAGATCAAGATTCCCTTTTTCTATATAGAAAAATTAAAGATGAATTTGTTTTTGGCAAAAAAGACTCTGTAGTTGTTAATAAACATATTGATTTGGTAAATGTTCATTTTGAACACCAATATGATCTTTCTGAATTTGGTTATTCAGATGATAAAGGTATAGCTATACCCTATGTAATATTTAATAAAGATGTTAGTATTAGTTACACATCTTCGATTGTTTTTTATGGTTGTGTTTTTAAAGGCGCTCTTAATGTTTTTTCACAAGCTACTGCTAATGATATACGTTTATATGAAAAAAAATACCCTAAATATGAATCAAGTATAGGGGTTCATAATAGTAAACTATTAAATAATGTTTCTTTTTTTATCGGCGACAATGATGTTTTTTCACCTTTGAATTTGAAGTTTATTGGTAATGAAACAACTTCAATCAATACATATTTAAAAACTATAATTTCAATTAGTAATATTGATGAATTAAAAATTACAGACAATACGTTTAAGGGCAATGGTGTTGTTGATATGTATGTGAATAGTGTTAGTTCTGGATTGCTTTTTGATACTGATTTTAAAGATTATAGAGTTCATTTAATTAAGATTTCAAAAAATCAGGCACAATTATTTCAAGTAGAAAATAATACATTTAACAAACCACCTTTGGTAAGTGTAAATCAGTTTTCTACAACAGACACATATCATTGGAAGCAATGGCAAAACAACATCTCTTCAATAGATGGATATTATACTTATTTAGATGAATTGATCAATACTAATGATCAATTAGAATTTGAATCTCTTTCTAAAAATGATTCCATTTTTAATGCTTATCAAACTATTCATAAATATAAACTTGAAGAGTCTTATAAATTTGAACAGCAATTACTTGGGCAATTTTATGATTTTTACAAACAGAAACACGATTCTGATTATGCAAATTTGGTATATGTAGAAATTAAAAACCTTGAAACAAAAAGGTATGCTTATTTATATAAAGAAGGCTCTAACTTTAACACCTTTTTCAAATGGAGAATAAGTCAATTTTTAAAAGTTTTCTCTGCTTACGGAACTGAACCTGAAAGAGCCATTGTTTCTTCTATTTATGTGATTCTCTTTTTCGCTTTTATTTATATGCTGTTTCCAAATTCTTGGGAAGCAGGAAAGAAAAATAAACTAATGAATCGTTTACAATTCTTTACCAAATACTTTAAACAGAAAGAAGGAATTAAAGAAATTTACGAAGAAGAAAAACAAAACGATATAATGTCTTATAAAGAGTTTAGAGATTATATGCAGAATAGCAAAAAGGAAATTCCTAATTTCTTTCTTTGGTTAACGAGACCTATTTATTACTTCTCATCTTACAATTATAAAATGACAGGAAAAGTTTTAAGACACACAGATATTTTAAAAGGACGTTGGGTAGATTTACCCAAGAGAAAAAAAGTAGCAACTAGTTTTGTTATAGGTATTTGGATTTTCTTCTTAATACTTTTAGATTTATTAATAAAATTTTTAAACGCATTAACTTTATCCATAAACACCTTTACAACCTTAGGCTTTGGAGAAATACCAATGAAAGGAATTCCAAGGTATTTAACGGTTATACAAGGTTTTATTGGTTGGTTTATGTTAACCATTTTCTCAGTATCTTTAATCTCTCAACTTTTAAATTAATTATCAATCAAACTTATATGAAAACCAAAATCATTTATTTACTTGCTTTCGCATTTATTTTTACAAGCTGTAGCGAAGAAATTATCAATTGTGAAATAGCAACTTCTGAAGGCATAATTTCTATTGAATTATATCCAGAAAAAGCGCCAATTACAGTTGCCAACTTTTTAAAATATGTAGATGCAGATTTGTATACAAACTCTTCTTTCTTTAGAGTTACAACGCCAGAAAACGAAGCAACTAGAGATGTTAAAATTGAAGTTATTCAGGGTGGAAATGTATTAAGAGAAAATGATTTTGATCCTATTGAGATTGAAACCACCGAAAAAACAGGAATTCTACACGAAGACGGAACACTTTCTATGGCAAGAAGCGAACCTAATTCTGCAACAAGTAGTTTCTTTATTTGTATCAATGCGCAACCCTCTTTAGATTTTGCAGGAAAAAGAAATCCAGACGGATTTGGTTTTGCTGCTTTTGGTAAAGTTACTGAAGGAATGGATTTGGTAAAGAAAATACAAGCTGGAGAAAATAAAAACCAACGTTTGTTAGAACCAATTATCATCAAGTCGATTAAAAGAGTTGAGTAATGATTAAATTTTTTCGTCATATTAGAAAATCATTACTCATGGAAAACAAAACATCCAAATATTTTAAATACGCCATTGGTGAAATTGTGTTGGTTGTTATTGGAATTTTAATTGCATTACAGATTAATAATTGGAACGAAAACAGAAAACAACACAAAGACGATATCGTGTTTTTAAAAACATTGAAAACTGAATTGGCTCTAGATACAATTGCGTTAACTCAAAAAGTGCTTTCTTATACAAATATGAATTTAAAATTAGAGAAAACGCTTCAATTATTTAAGGCTAAGAACCAAATTACTAAAAGTGAATATCAATTAATTGCTTCTGCTATTAAAAGTATAGAGATGCTTACTCCAATTAATAAAAATACGCAAATAAATAATCTGAATTTAGCAAATGGTATGTTAATGCGAATTGACAAACAACTAAATCAAGAATATCTTAACTATCTTGAAAGTACAAATTATAATAATGATATTATCACCAAACTTGGAGTAACATTACAAACCATATCTATTCAACATGTTTTCTCAAAATTTGATTTTAGTACACAACCAACAAGTTCAACGGAAATTGAACTTTATTATCATTTTGAATATAGTGAAATTCGTAATGATCGTCTTGTAAAAAACTCTATTAATAAATCATTATTCTATAGAAGTTTCTGTATCAAATATGCACAATGGCAAAAAGAGATTGCAACTAAATTATTATATGATATTGATGAGTTCTTAAATGGCAAAATTGAAACTAATGATTAAAACTTGATAGAATTAATGGACGGATTTAACATAGTTATGGTTATTGCTATTATCTTATTTGCAAGACTCGCCATGCGATTATTTACAGGTTATAAAAAATTTAAAGATGAAGATACTGATGAAGACAAATCGTAATTTAAATACTTCGGAAAAAATATTGAAAAGAACAATTTTCTTTATTTTTATTAGCCTCAGCATTGTTTCTTGTAAATCAAAAAGCGAGTTGAATGACCCTTTACAAGCAGGTTGGAAAGACAAAAAAGTATGTACCGTTTTAAAAGAAAATGAAAAAGTAAGAACCCTAAAATGTGTATTTCCTCCAGGAGTTGGACATGAAAAACATTTTCATGCAGCGCATTTTGGATACACCCTTACTGGAAGTAAATTCAGAATTACAGATGCAACTGGTACACGAGAAGTAAACATTCCAAATGGTTACGATTTTTATAATGATAAAATTGAATGGCATAATGTCTTAAATATTGGAGATAAAACAGCCATTTTTTTAATTGTAGAACCTAAATAGATTTAAATTATTGCCCTAAAGTATTTAAATACGCACCAATAAAACCATTAATTGAAATTCCTTCAATGGCAATTTGTAGTTTTTTAGCAATATCCGAATTATAAAAATGAATGGTAGCTTTTCCATTTTTATCTGTTTTAATTGAAGGTGCCCAAAATAAAGTTGTTCTATAATCTTCTTTTTTATGAGAAGGTTGATACTTATTGTATTTAGGTATATAAAATTCTTTTGTGAGTACATAACCTTGTAATTTAAACTCCGGAACTTTCTTTTGTTTATAAAAACTTGCTTTTCCTCTTTTTGTGTAAATAATAATTACGCCATTATTTCCTTTCATTCCAAAAGCTCCTGCTCTTCCTCCTTTTAGAACATCAATTTTTTCAACATCATTAGAATTCAAATCTAAAATAACTTGAGGAATTCTTTCGTTGCCACCAGTACCATACGGAAGTGAAACACCATCAACTATCCATAAAGGACTGCTTGACAATGAGAAACTATTAAATCCTCCTCTAATTGTAACAACAGGAGATAGTCCTCCAACTCCTTTAATTTCTACTCCACTTACAGTGTTTAAAACATTCAAGAAATTTGTATTCTCTCTTCCTTTCATTGTAACAGTTGCATCTGGAGTTATACCATGTAAAGAAGGTGTTTTTGGTTGTTTCTTACTTCCTTTTATCTGAACAGTATTCAATAAAATGTTTTTCTCTGTTAAGTTATTCCCTACATCAAAAACAGAATCCGTATTCATTTTTAATGTAGCAACTTGTACATATTTTTTATCCTCTTTAAAAACTGAAGCCTTAGAGTTATTTTTAAAAGGCATTTTTGATTTTTTGTCTAAAATAATTTTTATATCTAATTCTTTTTTATTTTTATCTAATCCGTTAAAAGCTAATGATAAAGAGTCAGAAGAATTAATCTCATTAAAACTAAATCTACCGTTTTCTGTAGTTTGTATTTCAAACAAGTTTAAACTTTTATTTGATTTCACAACCAGCTTTAAAGTAACACCACCTAATGGCTTATTGCTTTTACTAGTAGCTATCCCAGAAATAGTAAAGCCTTTGGATACAGTATATTTTTTAATTGAATCTTGCTTTATGGTATTCAATTTCTTCCAGTTTAACCTTCTCCATCCGTTAGTTAACATTAACATGTCTAGCTTCCACTTGGTTTTTCTTTCTTGATCAATAAAATATTGTCCAGGTTTTTCTATAGTTCCTTTTATATCTGATTCTAACAATAAATGTGTTAAAATATTCGAATCGTCTTTATTTTTTGACACTTTGTCTGCATCTGTAACTGCAACGGATACATCTGTTTCAACTGGTTTTCCATTTTTATCTGTTACTTTTATATCAATGGCTATTTTACTTCTCGGTTTTAATTTTGTTTTATTGATTTTTGCGCTAATAATAAGTTGATCTTGATTATTAATAAAAACAACACGTTCTGACCATGCTTTACCTTTATCATCTAATATGGTTAAGGTTAATATACCGCTAGGGAATTTATTCTTTGGAATATCTATATTCACATACTTATTTCCATTCACATACTTTTCTCTTCCGAATAGAAATTTTCCTTGAAAATATCTTTTATTTTGAGAAGTAGCAATTACATAAAAAGGCTTTTCACTTAAGTTTTTACTTGCCTGAATTTTTAAACTTAAATACCTATCTGCTAAATTATTTACGACAATTCCATAACCATCCTCTTGAGATTTTGGTAAAATATAAATACTTCCATCATTTAAAACAGCTCTATAAGACCTGTCTCTTATACACATCTCCGAGCCCACGAGACAGGCAGACATCTCGTATGCC
>OLID01000654.1_pt1 | contig 13170 bp, 10 predicted proteins | sample 1609361 | NCBI WGS metagenome assembly OLID01 (sample SAMN05416778, study PRJEB24817) | seawater metagenome | isolation source: Sea water | place: Canada:Atlantic | collected 2013-07
CTACACAGAGTAGATCGTCGGCAGCGTCAGATGTGTATAAGAGACAGGTTAATATGCGACCGCTCATATCCAGAAAGACGGCTTCATCTGAAACATACCAATTACAGTCATCAACCATTTGCTTATTATGTTTTGTTGATGAGGTTCTTTTCCAAGGGAAATTGAGCCCAGATTGTTCAATGAGTGTTGTTTTTCCCGATTTTTTTGAACCGATTACCAGATACCAGGGGCGTTTATATAAGTGGGTCCCTTTTAAAAATTTTGAGCCGCGCGTAACATATTCAATCGTTTCATTTAGGTGTTTTTTTAGCTGTGTCAGGGTTTTGCCATCCTGTTCACTCAAGTCAACTATTTTAACTTTAAGCGTGAAAAACAAACTTAAGAAGTACCAAACAACGCCAATCAATAATAAAAATAATAAGCGAATAACAAAAGGGCCTAATGGGCGATAATCATTAATGGAAATTAAGGGGCCAATAAATAAGACCAGCAAAATAATGCAAATCCAGATGACGATATTTACTTTTGTTTTTCGATTCAAGTTCATGTTGCCACTCTATGTTCTGTTATTTTTTTTCTGTTTCCAGTTGGTAGCCTTGTATATTTGACATATCAAATGGATTACCAATGCTGCTTGTTTGTAAATCAAATTTTGCGATTAAGTTATTGTTTTTAAATTCGACGCTGTAAACCCCATTTTGTGGTGTTTGGGTAATTTTGGCAGCGCTCATTGCCTTGAATAGCGCCCACTTGCCATCATATTGTTGGTTCACCACGGTGCCGTCAGATAAATGAAAAGTTAACAATACATTACCATCACTTTCTAATTTTGGTGGCCAGGAAACGACTTCATTTAGCTGTGGACCATTAGCATAAGAGATAATTTTATCGTTATATTTAATGGTGAATACATCGATATCTTTCCCTAAATAAGTTGGTTTTAGGGTAACCGAAAAACCATCACCCGCTTCATTTGAAAACATTAATTTACGAATAGCATTAGACTGTTGAATATTTTTTAATAAAGCATTGTTAGGCATAAATGCAATATCTCGAGCGACTGCCCATTGTTGAATTCCTTGGGAATCCGTTTGTAGTAATGGGTCTAAATACTTTTGAGCGAAACTATGCTCTACACCTACTTTCTTAAAGAAGTTAACAAAATCAGGCACTGTTGCGATATTACCAGAGCTGCTAATGAACGGGTAGCTATTGGCTAATGTGCGGTTATAAACGGATTGAACCTGATTTTCCCAGTTATCTAAAACGTATTGGTGTGCCGAAGTGAATAGTATCCGATATAAGTTTTGCACTAGCTGTTGCAAAATATTTTTAGCAGGTTGGGGCATGCTTTGTGCGGCTTGCCATAAGTTTGATAATGACGTCGCCAGTTTTCCGCCATTTTGAAATACTGAAACACTTTCTTTATAAGCAGCTTGTGACTGATCAATTTGCGTTAATAGTTCACTTAAGCCATCGCGAACAGGTGTGAGTAGTTGTTGAATTTGTTGTAATCCAGAACCATCATCTGTCATTTGGATAAAGCTGGCATATTGATTGGTGACAATATTATTGGTTGAAAGCAATACTTCTTTGAGTTTCGATGATGTGCCTTCATCATCGCTTTTAACTTGGCTTAATACTGATGAAAGGGCGAAATTCGTATTAAATGAAATCAGCTTAAATAAATCTTTGATTGGATTATCTTTGCTGGTTAATAAATTCAAAATTTGCGAGGCTTCCTGTAACGATGAGAATTGGTTTACGTGTATTTTTGCCAAGGTGGTGTTCCAGGAAAGTAAGTAGTCATTCCAATACAGTGCTTCCATCCCTTTTTTGACTTGGCTAAGTTCTGGTCCGTCATTATTCTTGTCACCATTCACCACCCACTGCTGGTTCAATATGGTTTTGATATACGATACCTCTTCTTTTAAGAAAATAGCAGCATAACCTTCCTTGGTATATAGCATGGGGATTTGGGTATTTCCGCCTGTAACCGAAAATACCTGATCAAAGCCAAGTGTGCCGCGATTATTTAAACTTAGATAAGATTTTTTATCTGCCAAGGCATCCTTTTTTAAATTTAAATAGGCTTGAATATAGGCATCTTTTGAGCCACGTAGTGATTTACGTGCCTGTTCAACTAAGGTTTCATCAATGTTTTGAGCAGAAACACCGTAGGCGAGTATATGCTTTAATGCATGAAGGTTTTGACTATATTCATCTGAGTTTATTTGCATTTTGGCACGCCAAAGTATCTCTAGATTTTCTTCTACATATTTGTTGTTCATACGCCCGGGCTGACTGAACATTAAGTATATGGTCAGCCAAGTGCTTACTGCATAGACCGAAAGTGCTTGTTTAGAAAAGGCATCATCATGGTTTGAAGCATTCTCTAAAGAGGTTTGTAACTGTTGTTTAATTTCGGCTAACAATTCTGGTAAATAGTAATGTTCAATTGCCTGACTATATAATTTCTGGGTCATGGTATTGATGTCATTATATTTATATAGTCCTGTTGAAAGCAGCCAGCGATTGTGCATCTGCTGCTCAATCATACTGATATCATATAGGCTGTTCAGTATTTCACTTGGTTTCAGCTGATGCTTGGAGATTTCGTATTCATGCGTTTCTTGTGCTACTATTCGAATATAAGATTGGTTGCTCACATAACTCGAGACCCATAATATAATCAGCGCAATCGTGCCTGTTCCTATACCGAGGGACTTGAGCTTAGCCATGGTCGCTTGGTCTTTTATATATTTTTGGTTATAGCCACCGTAGTCTGATTCATTTAATAAAATAGCGGGGACAAATTTGTCAATAAAATATGCCTTACGGTCTTGGAAATCTTTAAAACCTGCCGCTTTTTGAGCTTTATGGGTAATAAGATCGTACTCTGCTTCATTTTGAAAAAGGCTAGTGAAATATAAACCACGTAGATGGCAAGATTGATAATACTCTGTATCACATAATATGCTGGTCAATTCTTGAAGCTGATAACCCAAACGCATAAATTGTTTTGGGAAGTAAAAAATCTTATTATTAATTTTAGCGTCAATTTCAAACCCTAAATTTAACAACATTTTAGATTCAAGTGATGCCACTAATTCTTGAAATTTGATATCAAATAATTCGCTGGTTGCTTCTGACTCTGAAGGAAATGTAAAGCCAAGAATGGATCTTCGGTCAATCTCAGACATCTTGGCAAAATATTCTTTAAAACCTGCAATATAATCCAGGTGTGTTACGACGAGATAGGTTGGTATTTGTGTTGAGAATTTGCTTTGAATCATGTCCAGGAAATAGCGGATCTGACGGTATTGATTACTTTCTTTGTCTTGAGTATCTTCAGCTAGGCTATGGTTGATACTGTCTTGGACACTATGACATAGAATAATACCATTTAAGGGCTGTTTTTTTCTTTTGGTATCAATGATTTTTAACAGGCTTTTAAATGCTTGTTGCTCAGGCCCATCTACAAAAACATCTTCTTTAATAGACAGAAAAACACATTTATCAGACACGACCCAGCTTAGAATATCATGTTCATTCACTTCCTGTTTCGAGAGCATGTGAGATGAAGCAATAATATTGCTGCTGATTTGGTTAATTAATGCTTCTTTCCCTGATGTATCTGTACCACAAACCAGATACCAGGGTTTTTCATAAATACTTTCTTTGGCCTGTGATTTTTTACGATTGCGTGCTAGAAATGCGACCAATGTATTCATTTCTCTACGAATTGAACGTGCAGTTGGAATATAACTATTTGCGTTTTTTTGTTTTTTATTTTGGCTGATTGAGGTTAACCAGTTACCAATATTTAACAAACCATTTTGACGCAGAATTTTGAGAATAAAGTATCCAATAACCAGAATCGTAATGGTGAGTCTAACCCAGATACTGGCAAAAGGCTTAAAAGAGAATAAGGCGATACCTGGGCCAATGACCCATAACAATAGCAATAACAGGATAACAATAAAACAGACCCAAAAAGTTCTGGTTTTAATACACTTCCACGTGCTGCCAAATAAGCGACTTAACCATTGCATAATAGATTATCCGATGATACGAATTGGCTGAGATAATTTATGCTCTTGTGCAAATTCTCGAAGGTGTGGTTCTAACTGTAGCGTGTTGTTTGCTTGTGTTGAAACAGATTGTTCCTGTTTTTCTACCTGATTGTAAACGGGCGTAATCGTACTATTCAGGAAGATGGATAGCGCACCATAAATACAGATTAAAACGGCAATGGAAATAATGCTGACTAACCATAATGAATTTTTTTGGCGAAGCGGTTTTTTCTTTTCATAGTCGGATTCCCAACTGGGAGAAAGTCCTGCTGTATCTGAATGACCACGATATTCTTGAATGACTTGAAATGATTCACGTTTAATACGATCCATGACCATTTGACCATTTGGATTTGTTGCATATTGACCTTTAAACCCGAGACATAGACAAATGTAGCAAAGCTCAAAAACATCAATAAATTCACTCAGATGCTCAAGAGAGTAGAGTCGTATTTTGTAAAAGACTTCTCCACCCCAGGACTCATTAAAATTAGTGCTTAGCATGGACTGCCTGGACCAGTCGGATGATCGACCCCACTCCGTTGATAAAACAGATTCATCAATAAAGGTACAAATAATATATCGGGCGCTTCTAAGTGATTTATCAGATACGCCATTTTGTTGCGAACGAAGGGTAAATTTAGTTAAGGCATCATTTAAGGATAATCGAAGTTGTTCAACATGAGACTGAAAAGACCCATTGGTAATCTCATAATGCAATGCAAATAACTCACTGGCGTATTCTACCAGTTTGTTCGGGCCAGCTAAGTAGTCAAATTGTGAAAGTTTTGCAAATGCCAAAGATGGACTAATTTCGATGTCACTGGAAGGCTGTGGTTGCGTTTTCTGCTTACTTGGATCAAGTGGCATAAATACGGTTTTATCATCTTCATCATCATCAATATACATTCTACTTCCTCATTTATGCCTTAATCGCCCACAACTGGATATCAATATGGGCAAAATTCTTACTAAAACAGATAGCAAGTGTTTGTGTTGATTTTATATTTTTCCAAAGTTCAGAATTGGTATTCAGCTCAAAATAGACATATTCCGCGTGGAATGGAATTTGTCTGGGGGCGGAGGGCATGGTTTTAACGGCAATACCAGGTAACTGGCGGTTGACTAAATTTTGAATATCGTTTCTTGAAGAGACTTTGATATTTTTGGGTAAGATTAAACTTAACTGCTCTTTTGGAATATCTGCTTTACAAGCCAATACAAAAGAAGGATAACGTTCGAATACGCTTGCATCGGGAAAGGTTGCAATATGGAGCCCATAGCCACTATAGAATTGTAATTTGAAGCGTTTTGCTTTTTCATCAAATATATAGTTGAAGGCCTCTCTTAAATCGCTTGTTAATGTGGTAAATGTTTGGGTTAAATCTTCATGATTATAGATAGGTGGGTTAGGGTAACACCGCTCTGAATTGGTAAAAGTTTGTAGCTCACTGGCGAGTTGTAACCATAAACAATATAAACGCTCTGGATGAACTAGGTGTAAACTTTCAATATGTTTTAATAATGGCTCGTATTTATTAATAATTTGCAAGTACATTAATTCGCTGATACCTGCAACCCCATATTGATCAATACCGCTCAGGCGTTCAATTAACTGCTTTTTTCGCTGCTGTAATGTGGTTAAGATTTGTTTTAGAAAATCAATTAAATAGTGGTTTGCATAGACCGATAACAGGGGTGGGATAAAGTTTTTATCTAATTCAATTGTCCCATTTGGGCTTGAGGATTTTATCTTTAAAATGGGTAGTAAGGTATAATCTTGGTAATTTTTAGTCTCTATGATTAAGCGAAAAGAAGGTTTTAGTATTTGGATTTCTTCCGTTTGTTCTTTGCCCTCAAAAGAGTCTGGAACATTCAGAGTATCCATATAGTATCGTTCATCTTTCAGTTCGCGATATTCCTGGGCAGCTTCCTTGCCAGAAACCAGCATTTTAGGTAAAGCTAAATAAACAATTTTTTCAGATGTACCTGGTGCAATTTGAAGGACTAAATGGTCTGCATCACTACCAGGGATAATAAATGGTGTGCCATCTGGCATAATGCCTTCGCAGATATTAATTAACAATTTACCTTGTTCTAACTGTGAAGCATCATATTTGATTTTTTTTAAGCCCCACGTATTATCATTTGTTAGGCTAAATTGCTTTTCGGTTGTTGCTTCAACATATTTATCTTGTAGTTGAAAGTGCTGTTGAGTAATGGCTAAACCACTATACCAGGCGACTCTATTCACACGTGCTCCTAATTATTCCAGGCTGACGCCAGTTGCGGTGAGGTTAATTGTGAAAGACTTGCGGTAAAGTCCATCATAAAAATGATCACTTATCGGATACACTTGGCGCCAAGTAACTTGATCAAGTTCTCGATAACCAGCAACAACACCTATATATTTTGAGCCACTTTCTGAATCAATATAAATGGTTTTGCTTTGACCTGGTAACAAAATAACCTGAGTGCGCATGAGAATATTACCATCAAGATTATTTTTACTATTCGCTAAATCTGCATAACTGGCATTTTTAAAGTTGTAGGTGCTGGTTAGTTGATAAATATAGATTGCCGTTGATGAGGGGATGCCGTTGATATTACGGTTAATATTATTGGTCGACTCCATATTGACTTTGTAGGCACTACAACCACTAATCAGTAGAGTGCCAATTAACATAAATATGGTTGTTAATAGATATCTGTAATAATGGTTTGTTTTAATATACATAGTTATACTCCACCGCCTTGTTTTTCATAGGCTTCAGACATAAAGGTTAAATAATCTTTTTCTAGTATTTTGCCATTCTGTTTTGTGAGTCGATGATAATTTTCAACATACATATCCCAACAATCGGCTTTAAATAATGCCTTGGATATTTTGTGTTTTGCATTTTTAACCACTTTTGCTTCGTATTGACCAGGTGCAAAATCCGTTTCTATTAATTCCTTTACGGCTTCAATGGAGGATTTATTGACGGCACGATAGTGTTGTTGAATTTCTGAGACTGCTTCGCCAATAGATTCTTGTGCTTTTAAGAAAGTCTGACCACGATCATATAACATGGTTTCCAATACCTGTTTCGCTGAAACAGAAACTTTAATGGCGTTATTCACACCTGGTTTAAACATGGTTAAATCAGAATTGAACTTATTTTTAGCTGCATTGCGTTCCATCATTAACTTGACAATGCCATTTAGCGAAGTCGAAATAACATCTGCGAGTTCGCTATATAAGTAGGCTTTATCAAGTTGCATTAACATGCCAGGATCAATTTTCATTTTATGACATAACAGCCTTAAAAATGCATCATCTCCAGCATTCGCATTCGCATTCGCATTCGCATTCGCATTCGCATTACTTGCTTGTTGCCTAATTGCATCCATTGGATCAGGCTGGGTATGTGGGCGCGGTGCTTCCCGATACTGATTTGGTTCGGGTGTGTTTGATTTAGGACTAAAATAGGTTGCATCAGAATAGGCTTCTTGATCTGGCTCAATATCTGGTATCGACCTGTTAGGTTTTGTCTGTACGGGATCAGGTTTTTGTGAATAGATGTCTTTAGGATGTTCTGGCGGATTTGGTGGAGCTTGCCTGGTTTGTTTGGGCGGTGTCTGTCTCGCTTCGGGTTGGCGCTCAGCCTTAGGTGGTTCAAATGGATTAAAGCCACCTTTTGGTAAGGTTGTTTCTGTATTGATTTCCGCAGGCTGATCATCAAAAAAATCATCAGGTAATTTAAACTCGCTCTCGTCAGGCATTGCTATTTCAGGGCGGTGTTTTTCCGCTGAAACTTGGGGTTTTGCTTTTGGGGCAGCAAGTTGTTTTTCAGGTATCATCGGATTAAAAGACACATGATCAGGAATATGTCCGTATGGGTCTCGGGTATGGAAGCTACCAGAGGAAGCGCCCTGGTTTGATTCAAAAGGATCGTTGTCTGAAAGTGATTTTTCATTCAAAAAATCGAGTGCGCTATCCTGTTGTGATACGGGCACTGTTTCTTGAAACAGATCATCAAAACCTTGATTTTTTTGTTCAGGTGCTTGCGTATCGACCACGATAATTTCATAACTGGATATTTTTAAAATGTCCCCTTGTTTTAATTTAACGGGGGCGTTTTGTTCTAATTTTTGACCATTTAACATGGAACCATTTGTGCTTTGATCAATCGCATAGAATTCGCCAGAAAATGATTCTATTTTTAAATGTTGTCCTGATATTTTGCGATCACGGTCAGGGAGAATCCAATCACACGATTTTTTGCGACCAATGCTACCGCCTAGTGCGCTAAAACGCTTTTCTTTTTCAATTGCTAACCCAAAGTTGGCGAAGTCGATAAAATTACGTATTTTTAAGTACAGCATGATTCATCCTAAATTATGTACTGACAAAAAATGAAGTATTGCTACTGGTCGGCATTAACATAGGTGATATGGGACAATTCCCTATGTTTTGTAATTTAAGTGCATCACTACAATTGACGGCACTATTATTAATCGAAAAAATGCTGCTGGAGTTAAGTGATTCTGTGCCACTCATGCCAGCGGTTCCAGTGATTAGTCCTGATACGCCAGGAATGGGGATAGTAACGGGATGGATTGAGGCTTTGGTATCAATAGGATTGTTTTCAAATTGCACATTCGAGCAACTTGGTTGCAATATCTGCTGTGGCGCCATGGTAAATCCAATTAACCCTGGAATGATTGGTTCAATATTCCCATATAAACCTGATCCAGTTGTATTTACCGTTCCACCCATACTATGTATCCGTTTGCTTAAATAGATTCTGTTATCTAAGTATATCTAATTTTTATAAAATTCGTAGGTTTCTAGTGGTTTTGCTGTTCAATATCATATTCTGATTAATTTGTATTAGAAAAATTAGTTATTTATTATTTTTATAATATATATCAAGGGAATTGAATATTAGTAGTTAGAGATTAAGGCTTGTTTTTCTGTGAGAAGGCTAATGCATGCCCCTTGAGGCAAGTTTTTAGTGTTTTAGCTGAACCATAATTTATGGTGATTGATATTTGATTAGTCGGTGAAAATAATTTTTCTATGCTAAATCTATGTGTTGCCAACATCCAATATCTTTTCAGAACGTCTACACTATAATTCAGTTGTACGAGTATATGGAGAAGTGTATATGAATCAAAAATCAGAATATGTGGTGCCAAAAGTATGGAAAGAAGATAAAAATTTAGGCGGAACCTGGGGTTCAATTAATCGTCCAACAGCAGGTGCGCGCTTTGAAAAAGAACTACCGAAAGGCGATAAACCCATTCAATTATATTCTGTCGCAACACCAAATGGGGTTAAAGTTGCGATTATGCTTGAAGAGCTGATTGCTCAAGGACATCAAGGTGCGCAATATGATGCACATAAAATTAACATCGGCGAGGGGGATCAGTTTGCGAGTGGATTTGTTGATATTAATCCAAACTCAAAAATTCCTGCACTTGTCGACTATAGTCTTTCACCAAGTTTACGTGTGTTTGAATCAGGTTCAATACTATTGTACTTAGCTGAAAAATTTAACACATTGATTCCAACAGATGTTCGTGGACGCACAGAATGTTTATCCTGGCTATTTTGGCAAATGGGTAGTGCACCTTATGTTGGTGGTGGATTTGGTCACTTTTATTCGTATGCACCAGAAAAAATTGAATATTGTATCAATCGTTTTACCATGGAAGTAAAGCGTCAGTTAGATGTGCTTGATAAACAACTTACCCAGCATGAGTATATATGTGGTGATCATTATACAATTGCTGATATCGCTATTTTCCCATGGTATGGTGGCGTTGCATTAAATCGTGTCTATGATGCAGCTGAATTCTTAGAGATACAAAGTTATCCTAATTTACTGCGCTGGGTAAAACAAATAGATGCTAGACCAGCGGTAGAGAAAGGAAAATTAGTCACTCCATTTTCATAATGAACATCTTCAGTTACTCGGAATTACTAAGTCAATCTCCTTGGTTGTGTTTATGCTTTGCGACTGTGCCATTAATTATGTTGATGGGTTATAAACAATCTTTTAAGCCAGTTGCTTTCACATTATTGGTTTTAAATATTTTGATACTCATTATTATTCAAAATATGTATGTTTATTCGCTTTTCTTTTTTCTGGGACTGGCTTTGTTGCTATATTCATATCAAGAAACAAAGCATTTTTTGTACCAGTTTCTATTAGGCTTGGCGATCATCTTGGTCTCTATTGTCATCGTTATTCCTTTTTCTAGCTGGCATAGTTGGTTTCCAGTTATTCAATATCAGGTATCAGACATTTCAGCACCTTATACGATGGGTATCTATTTTCAGAAAGCTTTTATTGCTTGTTTATTTATATTAATCTGTCGAAACCAGTTAGTTGATAATCTATCTATTCTAACAAAAGCAATTTATGGTCAGTGGTATATTATTTCCATCACTGCGTTTGCGCTAATTGTGCCAGGTATACTACTTGGATTTATCACTTTTGAAGTTAAATGGAACAACTTTTTTTGGTTATGGGCTTTAACAAATTTATTTTTTGTCTGTTTTACAGAAGAGATTTTGTTTAGAGGTATCTTGCTTAAGCAATTTATGAATCTTAAATTTCCCTGGTGGTTGGCGCTTGTGTTATCTAGTGTTTTATTTGGTTTCTACCACTTTAGAATGGGTTACCTGATGGTTATTATGGCAAGTATTGCTGGCTTGTTTTATGGTTGGGCATACCTCAAGACAAAATGTATTGAAGGTGCCATTTTTCTACATTTTGCAGTAAATGGCATCCAGTTTCTATTATTTACCTATCCTTATGCGCTCAGATAAGTCTTACTGAGAAATAAGGCTGCTTTGAGTTGTCACAAACTGTCTGATGGAATGATGCCAAAATTTCTTTTTTGTAGAGTCCTATGTGTATGGTGCAGGTATTAATTATTTTTTTTCAGGCTGGGTTACGGCACAAGTTTTAGAACATTATCCCTATTAAAATATGCTATAGTTAATAAACTTTATATCACGGAAAAGTTCAATATGAGCTTCACAGATTTACAAATTAGCGAAAATATAATGCAAGCCTTGGCTACAGCAAAAATATATACGCCATCAAACATACAAAGGTTGGCTTATGAGCCTATATTAAAAGGTGATAATGTATGGCTTAAGTCACCAACAGGAAGTGGTAAAACATTAGCATATATATTACCACTACTCGATAAAATCTTATTAGATAACAGTGGACACACTCAAGTTGTGTTCTTCACACCCACACATGAGTTGGCTGTTCAAATTACTAATTTTATAAACCAAACATTTTCTAAAATAGGAATTAAATCCTTGGCTTTGATTGGTAAAGCATCCATAGAAAGACAAAAAGAAAAACTAAAGAAAAAACCACACATTGTGGTGGGTTCAGTTGGTAGAATATTGGAGCTTATTGAACAGAAAAAACTTAAAGCCGCACATTTTAAATATTGCATAATAGATGAGGCTGATCGTATGTTGGAAGATGATAGCCTGCAAATTATTGAAGAAATCCTGACCAAAACTGGGCAATTACAATATATATTAGGTTCAGCGACCATCAAAAATGATGCTTTATCAATAGCAAACTCGTTTATTGATGAGGTACAGTTAATTGATAATACAGAAGAAAAGTCTACGATTAAGCACAGCTATTTAGTCATAGAAAATAATAGAAAAAATGACACGATTCGTAGTTTTATCAATGCGACAGAACCAGCAAAAATTTTAATTTTTTTGCATAAAAATAATGATGTGGATTTTGTGGCAAAAAAGTTAAGTTTTAAAAATTTGTTAGTTGGTTCAATTCATGGCGAACAGGATAAGATATCTAGAGCAAATACGATTAGAAAATTTAAATCTGGGGAATTAAAAGTTCTGGTTGCATCTGATGTTGCAGCTCGGGGCTTAGATATTGATGATATTGATTATGTTATAAATTATGATATTCCCACAAAAGCAGAAGATTATCAGCATAGAGCGGGAAGAACAGGGAGAATGGGTAGGTCTGGGCAATCGGTATTGCTTTGCAGTGGTCATGAAATATCTATAGTCGAAAAAATCGAAAAAAGAATTGGTGTGGAAATAGTTCAAGCCAAGCTAACACATGGCCAGTTTAGTGTATGAACTGAGTATTTAAGGCCTAAAGGGTAGGTCATTATCTTTTCTATGAGGGTTCAAGGGCATAACGGTAGTCTGTATATCCTTCGTGGTCGCCCATATAAAAAAGTTCTGGTTTTGGTGCATTTAATGGAATATTTTTTGCAAAACGCTTTACAAGATCGGGATTGGCAATAAAAGCTTGTCCCCAAGCGGCGGCATCTGCTTCACCGTGTTCAAGCGCTTGTTCTGCTGTTTTTTGATCAAGCCCCTGGTTAATAATATAGTTGCCGTTAAACGCTTTTTTAAGCTGTCCAGCCAAGTTATCATCGCCTAAATTTGCTCGTGCACAGATAAAGGCAAGTTGACGTTTTCCAAGTTCAGTGGCGATATAGGTAAAGGTTTCAAGCGGATTTGAATCACCCATGTCATGAGCATCACAACGTGGTGCAAGGTGCATGCCTACTTTTGAACTCCCCCAAACTTCAGTAACAACATCCGTAACCTCTAGCATGAGTTTGGCTCTATTTTGAAGCGAACCGCCGTATTCATCTGTGCGTTTATTGGTGCTATCTTGCAAGAACTGGTCAAGTAAATAGCCATTTGCACCATGGATTTCAACGCCATCAAAGCCCGCCTCTTTAGCATGGATTGCCGCTTGTCTATAATCCTGAATGGTTTGTTTAATTTCCTCAATGGTTAACGCTCTTGGTGTGACAAATTCTTTTTTAGGTCGAACCAGGCTAACTGTTCCTGCTGGTTTAATGGCACTGGCTGAGACAGGTAATGCGTCATCAAGGTAAAGTGGGTCTGATATTCTACCGACATGCCAGAGTTGTAATAAAATAATGCCGCCCTCAGCATGAACCGCTTTGGTCACTTTTTTCCAGCCTTCGACTTGCGCTTGCGAATACACACCCGGATCACTACCTGTCTCTTATACACATCTCCGAGCCCACGAGACAGGCAGAAATCTCG
>OLID01000658.1_pt1 | contig 13091 bp, 8 predicted proteins | sample 1609361 | NCBI WGS metagenome assembly OLID01 (sample SAMN05416778, study PRJEB24817) | seawater metagenome | isolation source: Sea water | place: Canada:Atlantic | collected 2013-07
AGATTTCTGCCTGTCTCGTGGGCTCGGAGATGTGTATAAGAGACAGGTTCACGCCCAGCAGCTGCTCGATCTTGCTGAATGCGGGCTGCAGCAGTGTGTCCCAGTTCTGGTCGTCGTCACGCCGTGGCCAGCGCTCCAGTACTGCTGCATCGGGACGTGCGGCCACATTGGCATTGACCAGCGATGTACCGCCCAGACCCCGGCCGGTGACCGTCACCACGCCGTCTCCGGCACGCACATCCCACAGCGCGTGGCTGGCCATGTTGTCGGTGCCGGCATAACCAGGCATCTCGGCCATGGATTTGGGAAAGTCGTCAGGCAGGTATTCGGATCCGCGCTCGAATACCCAGACCCGCTGCCGTTGTGCTGCCGGCAACGCCGCCTGGGCCTCCATCAGCGCCAATGCGGACATGGCCGCACCATATCCGGAGCCTATGATCAGGATATCGGTCGTCAGCGTGAATGACGGCTGCAGGGCTTTATCAAGGAAGGGATAGCCGTGCCTGGCCAGGAGCGTTTCAATCGGCCTGGACAGCCAACTGGTCACGGCGATTGCGCCTCACTGTAGTGTGCAACGTGGCCGGGCTGAATGCCCAGCTTGGCAGCGGCATACACCGCCTCGGTTCGGTTCTGTACGCCCAGGGTTTTGAACGCCACCGACAGGTGAGCCTTGACGGTGTGATCGGATATTTCAAGCTCCTTGGCAATGACCTTGTTGGACTTGCCCTGCACGGCCTTCATCAGCACCTCGAACTGGCGCCGGGACAAGCGCATGGGTATGTCGCTGTGGCTCTCCTGTCCCTGACCCAGACCCAGGCCCGGCCCCGCCCGGCTGGCCACCGGCAACGGCCCCAATGCTATCCTGGGCAAATAGGTGCCACCGGCCAGCACCAGCTTGAGTGCCGAGATCAGCTCTTCGCGCGACGATGATTTGGGGATGAAACCGGCCGCGCCATGCTCTACCAGGCTGCGGATAATACGGGCATCCTCCTCACCTGACAGGACCACCAGCGTCGCCGACTCAAAGCGCTCACGGCACTTGCCCAATGCCTCCAGCCCGTTGACGCCCGGCAGGTAATAGTCCAGCAACACCAGATCAATAGGCGCATCCTCATCGGCGAATGCCAGTGCTGCCTCCAGGCTGCCTGCTTCGAAATACTGCACCTTGTCGTCAAGCACGGGTAACAGATATTTCAGGCCTTCACGAAACAGATCATGGTCATCAACCAGCAAAATGCGCACGTGCGCTCTCCTTTCCGTCATAGCTTTACACCCAGTGCGCCCAAGAATACCCTTGAATTGAATTTCAAGTACACCCTGACTGTCTCATATCAGCCACTGTCGGGCGACTAGCCGGATGGCTAGGTTGCTGCCGACAGCTCACGGAAATTAGCCGCCCTCGCCCGAACACGTTATAATCCCGCCATTATTAACAGGCCAGGCCACAGAGTTCGGGATTCAACCAGTGCAACGATCAGCCATTATTATCATGACCACCATCCTGATGAGCGGCTTGGGTGCGTGTGGCCAGAAAGGGCCATTGCAGCGCCCCGACTCCCAGCCGCCCAGCGGTCAACAAGGCACCGCCCATTTCCAGCCATCAGGACAACATGAACCCATTTTATTATCAGAACAACGAGCTTTTTGCTGAACAGGTAGCCCTGAAAGACATTGCTGCCGAGTTCGGCACGCCCTGTTATGTGTATTCCAGAGCGGCACTCGAGCATAATCTGCTGGCCTACGAAAACGCCCTCGGCGACTTTCCGCACCTGACCTGTTTCGCGGTCAAGGCCAACTCCAATCTTGCTGTGCTCAATGTGCTGGCGCGGCAAGGGGCGGGTTTTGATATCGTCTCTGGCGGCGAACTGGCGCGCGTACTCGCCGCGGGCGGCAAGGCCGAGAAGACGATTTTCTCCGGCCTGGGCAAAACCGAAGCGGAAATCGAACAGGCGCTGAACGCCGGCATACTGTGTTTCAATATCGAATCAGAACCGGAGCTGGATCGCATCAATGCGGTTGCCGCGCGACTGGGCGTGCTGGCGCCGATATCCGTGCGCGTCAATCCTGACGTCGATGCCGGCACCCATCCATACATTTCCACCGGGATGAAAGAGAACAAGTTCGGCATCGACATCGCGCAGGCATTTGCTGTCTATGAGCGCGCGGCGGCCATGGACAACATCCGCGTGACCGGGGTTGACTGCCATATCGGTTCACAGCTGACCAGTATTGACCCGTATCTGGATGCCATTGATCGTGTCCTGCAGCTGGTTGACCGGCTCAGCGCCGCTGGTATCAAGCTGGAACATTTCGACATGGGCGGCGGCCTGGGCGTGGTGTACAACAAGGAAACACCACCTTCACCCCAGTTGCTGATCGAAGCAGTCAAGCGCAAACTGGCTGGCCGCGACCTGATACTGATGCTGGAACCGGGTCGCTCCATTGCCGCCAACGCCGGTATTTTTATCACCCGGGTTGAGTTTCTGAAACATACGGAACACAAACACTTTGCCATCATAGATGGCGCCATGAACGACCTGTTGCGCCCTGCGTTGTATGGCGCCTGGCAAGACATTGTGCCGGTGTCCACGGCGCAGGCAGACCTGCACAGCGAACACTTGTATGATGTGGTGGGGCCGGTTTGCGAGTCCGGCGACTTCCTGGGCAAGGATCGCAGGCTGAAGATAACGGCCGGTGACCTGCTGGCGGTTCGTTCGGCCGGCGCCTACGGGTTTGTCATGAGCTCAAATTACAACACCCGCAACCGCGCGGCCGAGGTGATGGTCGACGCAGACCGGGCCACCCTGGTCCGACAGCGGGAGACCATCAGTTATCAGCTGAGCCTGGAAAGTACACTGACCGACGAATGAACCGTAAACCGATGAAGCAAAAAGTCAAAGCCACGGCCAACAGCCAGGTGAACACAGACCCGGCCCGGGAACGGGACGAGCAGGCACCGCTGCGTGTCAACTTCACCAAGATGCATGGACTGGGCAATGACTTCATGGTCATCGACCAGATCTCGCATCCGGTGGAGCTGACCCCGGCGCAGATCAGGCAACTGGGCAACCGGCAGCGCGGCGTAGGCTTCGACCAGTTGCTGATCATCGCACCGCCGACGCGCCCCGATGCCGATTTCAGCTACCGCATCTTTAATGCAGATGGCAGCGAGGTGGAACATTGCGGCAATGGCGCACGCTGTTTCGCCCGCTATGTACTGGCGCGAGGTCTCGCCGCCCGCAGCCCGATCCGGGTGCAGACCCGCAATCGCCTGCTGGAACTGCATGCTGACGACCACGCGCAGGTCAGCGTAGACATGGGCGAGCCGGACTTTGCCCCGGCGGCATTGCCTTTTAACGCAGATTCGCCACAGCCGAGCTACCAGCTGGTGGTCGGGCAGCACGGTACCGCTGAATTCCAGGCAGTATCCATGGGCAACCCGCATATTGTGCTGAGCGTGGCCGATGTCGACACTGCCCCGGTGCATACTCTGGGGCCAATGCTGTGCACACACGCGGCATTTCCGCAGGGTGTCAATGTCGGTTTCATGCAGATCCTGGATCGCGACACCATCCGCCTGCGGGTGTTCGAACGTGGTGCCGGCGAGACCGAAGCCTGCGGCACCGGCGCCTGCGCAGCAGTGGTCTGCGGCATTCAGGCGGGCCGGCTCAATCACTGTGTACGTGTTCTGCTGACCGGCGGCGAACTGATCATAGAGTGGGCCGGCGACGGCAAGCCGGTTATCATGACCGGGCCGGCGACCACCGTATTTGAAGGGACTGTGCTGATCTGATCACCGGCCCGCAACGGCATCAAGCACCACCAACGAGGCACCATGCATGAGTAGTGACGTTTCTTCCGCCAAAAAGACAGCCGCCACGAACAAGGCTGCAGCAACACTGACCGCCGATGATGTCGCCAGTTACCTCAAGGCACATCCCGATTTTTTCGCGAATCGTGACAATCTGCTGGCTGACCTGACAGTCCCTCACGAAAGTGGCAATGCCATTTCCCTGCTCGAACGACAGGTGAAAATACTGCGCGACCGCAGCATCGAATCGAGACATACGCTGAACGGCCTGCTGGAAAATGCCCGTTACAATGACCAGTTGTTCAGTGTCACCCGCAACCTGATCCTGACCCTGCTGGAAGAAGACGACCTTGGGCAATTGGCGGTGGTGACCGAGACCAGCCTGTCCACCCAGCCGGGGATCGATGCCTGCCGACTGATTCTGGTGGATACCAGCGACGTTGCCACCGAACTGCAGAGCCGTTTTCCCTCGCTGCTGCGCAGCAAACGGGTATTGACCCAGACGCTGGACAAACACACTTCCTCGCTGTTGTTTCCGGGAACCACGCCAGCCTTGCGATCGGCAGCCCTGTGCCCCGTCACCCACCACAACAGCCTGCTGGCTGTGCTGGCCATCGGCAACCACGCACAGGATTATTTCACGGATGAGCTGGACACGCTGTTTCTGGATTTTATCGGCGAAGTGCTCGGCACATTGATCAGCCGCCTGGAAGCAAAGACGTAACTGCGCGACTTCATTGCCGGGGCGGGACCCCGGCCGTCACGCACAGAAGAGGGAGCCTCTGACCATGCTGTTCCGCACGCGCTCAATTCTGCAACTGACCGTCCTCGGCTTTCTGGCCGTTGCCGCGTTGCTGATTTCAGCACTGTTTATCAGCGCCCAGCAACTCAATACGCTGACTACATCCGGACAGCTAACTGTCAATCAGTCCGCCAACGCCATGCGTGCCAGTCGCGAGCTGATCGAACACAGCAGTGCGCTGGAGCGCAGCGCCAGGCAGTTCCTTGTTTTGCGTGACCCGGCGCTTCTTCAGGTCTATGACGACCGCCGTGAAGCGCTGCATGGCACCTTGCTGCAACTGCTGGCGCTGGGCGATGATCCCGATATCACCAGACAGGCCAGCGCACTGCGGGACATCGAGTTCCAGGCATATCGGGGCCTCAACGCGGCCACCTCAGAAACCGATTTTGAATACCCCCGCCTGCTGGAAATTGCCTACGAACTGACCCGGCTGACGTCTGCCTGGGTCGATGCCAATGCTGCCGCGCTTCGCGTACAGACCGCCGATAGCCAGCGGGCGCTCAATATTCGCACCCTGTGGCTGGTGTGTACCGCCTTGTTGCTGGCAGTGCTGTTTGTGGCGCTGATTACCCGCCCCCTGCGGCAGCTGGATACAGCGATCAGAAATCTTGGCAGTGGTGAGTACGAGGAAAGGATCAAAATTGGTGGTCCCAGCGACCTGCAATTACTCGGGTCCAGACTTGACTGGCTGCGCGACCGGTTGCAGCAGCTCGAGCACCAACGTGGCGAATTCCTGCGTCACGTGTCGCACGAACTGAAAACCCCGCTGGCCTCCATACAGGAAAGCGCTGCGCTAATCGCTGATGGCATCGCCGGCCCGATCAATGAAGAACAGCGGACGCTGGTGGCCATACTCAGCAATAACTGTCAGCGCCTATCGGGTCTGATCGAGGGCCTGCTGCGACACAATGCCGACAGTTTCGCGATTGTGGACGCGCCTCCGGAGACCATCAAGCTAACCGGCCTGGTCAATGAAGTCATTTTGAACCACCAGCCTGCTACCATCAGCGCCTCCATAAAGATTCGCCGGCAGCTGGACAAAATCGCCATCAGCGGCGACCGCGAACGAATCCGTGTCATCGTGGATAATATGATGAGTAATGCGGTCAAATTCTCACCGAAGGGCGGTACCATAACGGTGACCATGAGCCGGGACGGAGACCTGGTCCAGCTCGATATTGCCGATGAAGGGCCTGGTGTCCCGGAGGAAGAACTGGACAAAATATTCACGGCTTTTTTCCAGGGCAGTGCTCAACCGCGCGAATATTATCACAGCACGGGACTGGGCCTGGCCATCGCTCGTGAGTATGCCGAGCGCACTGGTGGTAAACTGACGGTTTTCAATCGTGGGGCAGCACATGGGGCCTGTTTCAGGCTGTCGCTGCCCAGACGCTGGCAAAGGGAGATAAAGGCATGATGCGTTTACTGTGCGTTACCGCTATGGCAGGTGCATTGACTGCCTGTCAAACGTCCGAGCCCGGACCGGACTACACGCAAGATATGACCAGACTACTTGAGTTCCATCAGGCCCTGGAGCAGCGTGATGATGCTGCCCTGGTGAGCGAGGCCGAGCAGATCAGGGATCTGCTGGTGCTGGGTACCGATGTTCCCCCCACGTTACACCTGCGCCTGCTGATGGTGGAAACCCAACTAAAGCTTCGCGAACTTCAACAGCTCCACGACCAGCAGGTGCAACAGATCGATTCACTCAGGACGCAGATTGCAGCACTGACCGCAATTGAACAGCAGATCAATCGCCGTGGTCAAATGCAGGAGACGGTCAATGAGTGATAAACCAAGAATTCTTCTGGTCGACGATGATCAGGACCTGTTGCACCTGATCCGCATGCGCCTGCAGGCAAACAGTCTGGATGTCAGCGTCGTCAATACAGCGCAGAAAGCCATCAACGAGCTCGCCCGCTATCGGCCGCACGTGGTGATCACTGACCTGCGTATGCCAGGCATGGACGGCATGGCGCTGTTCGAATCCATTCAGCAACGCTTCCTGCAGCTGCCGGTGATCATTCTCACCGCTCACGGCACCATTCCCGATGCCGTGGCTGCCGTGCAACGGGGTGTGTTCAGTTACCTGGTCAAGCCCTGTGACCCGGAAATCCTGCTGGGCAAAATCAGGCAGGCACTGAGTCAAAGCAGCCCGCAGGACGACCTGGATGCCGAGGATGGCGAAAGCTGGCGCCAGGACATCGTGTCATGCAGCCAAAGCATGGAAACTCTTCTGCAGCAGGCCAAGGCGGCCGCACGCACGGATGTCAGTGTGTTGATTCAGAGTGAAACAGGCACCGGCAAGGAACTGCTGGCAAAAGCCATACACCGCGCCAGCAATCGCTGCAACGCAGCCTTCATGACCCTAAACTGCGCTGCCATCCCGGAGACCCTGCTGGAATCGGAGCTTTTCGGTCATTCTGCCGGCGCCTTTACCGGTGCCAGCAAGGCCACCGACGGGCTGTTCAAGGCCGCCGACAAGGGCACTGTGTTTCTCGACGAAATCGGCGACATGCCGCTCAGCGCGCAGGCCAAACTGTTGCGCGTTCTGGAGCAGGGCGAAGTCAGACCCGTCGGCTCCACGGAAACCATCCAGGTGGATGTGCGTATCCTGTCGGCCACCCACCACGATCTGCACGAAAAGGTACGTGAAGGCAGTTTCCGCGAGGACCTGTTCTACCGGCTCAATGTCATCACGCTGGAGCAGCCGCCGCTGGCGGCCAGGCGCGAGGACATACCTTTGCTGGCCAATCACTTCGCCCAGCAACTGAGTGAACGTCACGACCGCAATGGCGGCGTGCGCTTTGCCCCTGAAGCGATGGAGCTGCTGGTCAGCGCCCCCTGGCCTGGCAACGTCAGGCAATTGCTCAATGTCGTGGAGCAGTGTGTCGTGCTTAGCCCACAAAGCCTGATCCCACGACAACTGGTAGAACGGGCGCTGCGCTTCAAACCGGAAAAGCTGTTGAACATGAACGACGCCCGCGACCAGTTCGAGCACGACTACCTGATCCGGCTGCTCAATCTTGCCGAAGGCAATATCGCCCTGGCGGCGCGCCTGGCTGAGCGCAACCGCAGCGAATTCTACAATTTGCTGAAGCGTCACGATCTGGACCCGGATCAGTTCCGCAAATCCACAGCAGAGTAACCCTGCCCCGGCGGGCTTCTACCCGCCGCAGTCGGCGGCGTCCCGCCCCGGTGTCGGGTTTGCCCGACACCGGGGCGCCTTGTTAATCAAGCACTTGGACCAGGCCTCCGGAAAGTGTCTGTCAGCCCCGACAGCAAGACCCTCTGATCCACCCCGGCGATTTTATAACCATCTGATTTAAAAGTGTTTATATTTCTGGCACGAAACCTGCTTTGTCCAAGACAGAGAAACAGCCCGCCGTTGTTTCCCGCCGTTAACCCGCAACGAGTCTGCTAAGGGCTCTCAGCCAGGATGTATTGGAACGGACCTGTACCTACACCTTCCTTAGAAGTCCCGGCTGTTTTAACCCCCGGAAACCCCGGGGGTTTTTTTTGCCTGCGGTAAACTGGCCGCCGCGGCACGGCCACGCGACTTCACGCCGACAGTGATAACTCGGTACAATGCGGATCTTCCATACGCCCTGTGACAGTCCAAAGGATGACCGCCATTAATCGCACCGATGCCACGCCGCTGGTTTCCATCATCTGCCGCACCATGCACCGCAACACCCTGCAGGATACGCTGCGATCCGTGCTGAACCAGGACTGGCCGGCGCTGGAGCTGGTGCTGGTGGATGCCGGCAACGTCGGCGCTGAAGCCCTGGCAGAGACTGCCAGCAAAATCGCCCGGTCAGCCCATGTCGAGCTGAATATCGTGACCACGGGGACCACGCTGACCCGGCCGCAAGCCGCCAACGCCGGTCTGGCGGCAGCCACCGGCAGCCATATGCTGTTCCTGGATGACGATGACTGGATTGCTGCCGAGCATATCAGCCATCTGATGGCAGCGGCACAGGCGCACCCGGGGCACCAGGTCATCTACAGCGTCACGGAAAAAACCGATGCTGATGGTGCCCGGCTGAATGAAACCATTGCCGTACCTTTCGACCGGACGGTGCTGCGCCGCGACAATTTCATTCCCATCCACGCTGCACTGTTTACCACCGCCCTGCGCGACACCGGCTGTCATTTTGACGAGACGCTGGACGTGTACGAAGACTGGGATTTCTGGCTGCAATGCGCAGAACAGACAGATTTCCTGTTGACCGACCATGTCGGTGCCTTCTATCGCATGGGCGGCGAATCCGAAACCATGCTCACCGAACACCAGGCGCGTTATCAGCCCGGCCACCCCATGGCCGAGGCGCGCGCGAAGGTGATCGACAAATGGAAATCGCGCTGGACCGGTGCCCAGTGGAATGCGCTGCTTGGCCTGGTCGACCAGACCCCTCTGGTGCACTCCCTGCACCAGGATCTGAGTCTGGCGCATCAGCAACTGGGCGAGGCACACCAGCAACTGCAGGTGACACAACAGGCTGCCGAACAGGCTCAGCAACAGGCACTGGCCCGACAACAACAATTGACGGAACTGCAGGCCACCACGGAACGACTGACCGCAGACTACCAGAGTCTGCAGGCGGCCCACATCGAACTCAATCTGGCGCACCAGGCTCTGGACCAGGGAGTCAGGGAAATCCTGTCGTCTTTCTCCTGGCGCGTTACTGCGCCATATCGCTGGACCAGACGCCGGGCCACAGGCCTGCTTACCGGCGTGATTCTTCGTCACCGTCGCCAGCAGACACAAACCGTCCGCTCGACGGTGCCCGACGACAATCCCCTGCAATGCGGCATCGTCACCCCCGCCGATGACAGGCTGGCATTCAGTGCTGCGATGACCCTGCAGGCCTGGGCCTGGTCGCCGGCACCGCTGCGCTCAGTAACCTTGCTGCTTGACGGCAAGCCATATCAAACCATCGAACCCCTGCCACAGCACACACAGCTGGCCGATGCGCAGCGCATCGGCTTTGCCCGCGCTATCGATACCGATGCTCTCAGCCCCGGCGAGCATGTCATTGCTCTGGCCTGCACCGACAGCGATGGACATCACACTGAATGCCAGCGCCGTTTTGTGGTTCAGCAGCCACAGGCCCTGTACGCTCGCTGGCGACAGCAGCAGCTCACTGTGCCGACAATAGGCGATCAACCCCGTACCGATTTTCATGTGCTGCTCAACGCCACGACTGCCACCCAAACCAGCGCGCCAATTGCAGAGGCGCTGCTGGCCTCACTGGACAGCCTGCAGGCACAGAGCCTGGCCGCCCTGCCCCAGGTGTACTGGCGTTGCAGCCTGCTCTGCCGTGAAGCTGACCAGCAAACCCTGCGTTCGCAGTTGTCGCCTCACGCTGCCTGGAGCCGGGTTGAGCTGATCAGCGATCCTGCCGCATTTACCCCGGACGCCGATGGCGTGGTGGTGACGATGCAGCCCGGTGATACGCTGCACGCCGACTGCCTCGCCAATGTCGCCACATCATGGATGCCCCAGACGCGGCTCCTGTATACCGATCATGACTGCCGGGATGCTGCCGGCAGGTTCAACAGCCCCTGGTTCACCTTTGCCTGGTCGCCGGATCTGCTATTAAGTCAGAACTATATTGGCGGCGTCTGTTTTGTCAGCGCCAGCGCGCTACCGACGCTGGCGATGGATTCCCTGGCCTGGCGCTACGCCATGCTGTTACAGCTGCGCGAGCAACTTGAGTTCGCGCAAGTGATGCGTATCCCGCGAGTGCTGTGGAGCGAACCGGACACTGATGCGGACCAGCGCCTGACCCTGCAGCAGGCGGAAACTGATGTACTCCGCGCGCACATGGCCGTCAACGACGCTGTGGTTGAGCTGCCCTGGCCCGGGACTGGCCATATTCGTCACGTGATCCACGCCCTGCCGGCGCGACTTCCAAGAGTATCGATAGTCATCCCGACTACCGGCAATATGCAATTCCTCAAACCGTGCCTGGATACATTGGTGACCACTGACTACCCGGACATTGAGATTGTCATCCTGGATAATAGTCGCGGCAAGCACCCGGAAGGGATCCATTATGCCCGTACATCCGGCGCCGTGGTGGTCGACTGCGACGAAGCCTTCAACTGGTCGCGACTCAACAACAAAGGCGTGGATCACAGTTCAGGAGATATTCTGTTATTCCTGAACGATGATATAGAAATTGTGCAGGCCGGCTGGCTCAATGAACTGGTCCGCCAGGTATTACAGGACGGCGTGGGTACCGTCGGCTGCCTGCTGCTGTATCCCAATGGTGCCATTCAGCACGGTGGCGTATTTCTGGTTGATCACGGCGGCGGCGCGCGCCACCTGTTCCATAAACAGCTGCCCGGTGCCGGCATTTATCAGCATCTGGACAAGTGTGTGCGGGAAGTATCCGCCAGCACCGGTGCCTGCCTGATGATACGTCGGGATCGCTTCGAGCAGTTGGGACGCTTTGATGAAGCACTGTCCATCGTCGGCAACGATATCGATCTGTGTCTGCACTCTTTGGACGCCGGTCTGCGCAATGTGTGGACGCCACACAGCGTGCTGATCCACCATGAAAGTGTCAGCCGCCAGAGCAAACCCATTGGCAAGGATGAAAAAACCATGTGGCGCCGCTGGGGGCATCGCTTCCGTGCCGGGGACCCCTACTACAACCCTTCGCTCAGCCTGTTGCGCGAAGATTGCGCACTGGCGACGCCGAAGACGGGCAGCATGGCAACACCTGCCAGTGTAACCATTGGTGAGCAATACGGTGTCAATCTGATTGCCTACATCCGCGCCAGCATGGGCGTCGGGGAAGCGGCGCGCGGCAACGCCTCCGCGCTGCAGGCATCGGGATTGCCGTTTGGTATTATCAACTACGAACGCGGCAATCCCTCGCGCATGGACAACCTGCGCTGGCAGCACAAAGAGATGGCCAGCCCGAAGTACCCGGTGAACCTCATCCATATCAACGCCGACCATTTACCCGTGGTCATGAAAGACCTGGGACGGGCGTGGTTCAGGGAGCGCTACAACATCGGCTTCTGGGCCTGGGAGATGCCCGAATTCCCTGACCAGTGGTCAGGCAGCTTCGATCTGCTGGACGAAATCTGGGTTCCGTCAACCTATGTCAATGAGGCCGTGGCAGCCAAGTCGCCGGTGCCGGTTATCACAATTCCGCACGTCATCGACATGGACATGGAAAGTGCGCAACGTTATCCGCGCGAACATTTTGGCATTGATACACAGGCCTTTGTGTTTGTCAGCATGTTCGACACGCACAGTGTTGCCCAGCGCAAGAATCCGTTTGGCTCCATCCTGGCGTTTCAGCAGGCATTTGCTGCCGACGACCGGGCCGTGCAACTGGTCATCAAGGTCAACAACGCCGATGCAGCCAGCTCCGCTGTGCTACGTGACTGCATCGGCAACTATCAGAACATTCTGGTGCTGGACCAGCATTTTGATCGCAGCCAGATTGATTCCCTGATCAATTGCATTGACTGTTACGTGTCCCTGCACCATGCCGAAGGCTTTGGGCTGGGGCCGGCCGAAGCCATGGCGCTGGGCAAGGTTGCGCTGCTGACCGACTGGTCAGGCAATACCGAATATATGACCCGCGACAATTGCGTGCCCATCAGGTATACCCTGAAGACACTGGGCAAAGACTATGGGCCGTACGAGGCTCACCAGCACTGGGCAGTGGCCGATATCGGGCATGCTGCACAGGAGATGCGGGACCTGGCCGGCAACCCGGCACGGGTAGCAGCGCTGGGTGAGCGCGCCAGCCTGACCATTGCCCAATCGCTGTCGGCGCAGGCCATAGGCGAACGCATGCGGCGGCGCCTGCAGACTATTGAACGTATTACAATGACACGAAACAAAAGGAAGCAGCCATGAGTGCAGTGCAACACACGGCCGGATTTTTGTCACAGGCACAGATTGACCAGTTCCACCGGGATGGTTACGTCATTGCCGATTTTGGTTTCTCCGATGCGGATATCGAGTCTCTGAAAGCAGCCCTGCACCCGTGTTACAACCCGGAGCACCTTAAGGCACCCAGTTTCGGTGCCCGCATCCAGGACGCCTGGAAGTTCATTCGGGAAGCCCACACGCTGGCTACCAATGCCAATGTAATGTCGGCGCTGGAACAGCTTTATGGCCGCCGCCCGCTACCCTTCCAGACCCTTAATTTTCCTGTGGGCACCCAGCAGCGCACGCACTCCGATACCATCCATTTCAACAGTCAGCCATCAGGATTCATGGCCGGGGTGTGGGTGGCGCTGGAAGACATAGATGACAACAACGGCCCGCTGGAGTATTACCCGGGTTCCCATCTGCTCCCGGAAATCACCATGCAGGATGCCGGTCTGGAGGCGGGTTATCAGAATTACACTGGTTATGAGGATTTTATCGCGCAGCACGTCAAACAGACCGGCATTGAGCCTGTCTCTTATACACATCTCCGAGCCCACGAGACAGGCAGA
>OLID01000662.1_pt1 | contig 13066 bp, 10 predicted proteins | sample 1609361 | NCBI WGS metagenome assembly OLID01 (sample SAMN05416778, study PRJEB24817) | seawater metagenome | isolation source: Sea water | place: Canada:Atlantic | collected 2013-07
TTCTGCCTGTCTCGTGGGCTCGGAGATGTGTATAAGAGACAGATTTATGTGTCGCCTATAAACCAAACACTGCTTTTTACGAAGCTTACGGAATTAAAGGTTGGCAATCTCTTGAAAAAACCATTCTGTACATCAATAAAAATTATTCAGAAATTTTTACGATTGCTGATGCAAAACGTGGCGATATTGGCAATACATCTAGCATGTATGCAAAAGCATTTTTTGAAGATTTAGCTTTTGATTCTGTTACGGTTGCACCATATATGGGAAAAGATTCTGTTGAACCTTTTTTAGCTTTTAAAGACAAGCATACCATTTTATTAGCGTTGACTTCTAACGAAGGTGCTTTCGATTTTCAAACAAAAAACATTGAAGGAAAAGAATTGTATAAACATGTTTTGGAAACTTCTACAAAATGGAAAAACGCAGAAAATTTGATGTATGTAGTTGGAGCTACAAAAGCAACATATTTTAAAGAAATCAGAAAAATAGTTCCGAATTCATTTTTATTAGTTCCTGGAGTTGGAGCTCAAGGAGGGAATTTACAAGATGTTTGTAAGTACGGATTATCAGAAAACATTGGACTTTTAATTAATTCTTCACGCGGAATTATTTATGCATCAAATGATGAAAACTTTGCTAAAGAAGCTGCGAAAAAAGCAGCAGAACTACAACTAGAAATGGAAAGTATTCTAAGAAACTAGATGTGTAAACTCTTTGTTTAAATAGTTTATCCTATTTAATTTATTACGAATTTTCATCGCCTTAAATGCAGCCCTATCGCTTTTAGTTTCATCGATATATTTGTAATCACTAGATTGCTCTACCAACTTTTTATATCTTTCTTCAAGATGCTTCCTATATTGTGATAACTGACTTATGCGAGACATTTTTGTTTATTTTGCCTTATAAAGTTACACAATTATTTGATTTACAGGTAAATAATTTCAATTATTTAAAAGTGTCTGTTTTTTTATCGTAACCATACGGGCAATGTTTGCATCCACTTTTACAGCAATGACCTCTTTTTAAATGGTACTTTTCTGTGAATACTTTATAGCCTTGTTCGTTATAATAAAAATCATCTGGCTCTAATTCAATTCGTGGTTTAAACATGTTGCAAAATTAACATAAAAAAAACGCTCTAAGGAAGCGTTTAAATTTTTATTTTTCTGTTTTTACTGGATATTTATCAATTATATCATGCACAAATGTTTGTATTCTTTCTGCTTTTCTTGGTCCAGTTTTTGCTCCTAAAGCGCCAGAACCGATTCCTTGCCAAAGCAATTTTTTGTTTTTTACATCAATAAAATCAACAAATAAAGTTCCTTCTGTATATTTTGTAACACGTAATCGTTCCCTTCCGTAATAATAAGACGGATAATATAAAATACGATTATCAAACCTAGAATTTACACTTACTTTTTTTCTAGATTTCGCAAAAATACTTACCAGCATATCTGGGTTTTCTGACTTCTTTAATCCCTTTTTCAGTAATTCAGCTTCTATCGCTTTTAAAATTCTACGTTTATCTAAGTCAGAAATTTTTGCTTTGTCAATTCCCTTTTTATAAAAAGCGAATGTTTTAAAAATAGCAAAATCGGTTTTAGAATCATAATCTGCAACAACACTTACACTACTACAAGAAGCAAACAAACAGATTGACAAGAATGATATAATTAGTTTTTTCATCAGAAAGCTTTTAGAGTTACCAATACATAATTAGCAAAAAACATACCAATATATTTATTGTTTTTAAAAATCATCTAAGAATCTAATTATTTTTTAAGAATTCCGTAAATTGCGCTCACTTAAAATTAGATTTTTTTCGAATGGAACAAATAGCACCATACAAACCAAAATATAAAGTTAGAATAGTAACAGCCGCTTCATTATTTGACGGACACGATGCAGCCATAAATATTATGCGTCGAATCATTCAATCAACTGGAGTTGAAGTAATACATCTTGGACATGATAGATCTGTTGAAGAAGTTGTAAACTGTGCAATTCAAGAAGATGCAAATGCTATCGCAATGACTTCTTATCAAGGAGGTCATAACGAGTATTTCAAATACATGTATGATTTATTAAAAGAAAAAGAGGCAACGCACATCAAGATTTTTGGTGGCGGTGGTGGTGTAATTCTTCCGGAAGAAATCAAAGAATTGATGGATTACGGAATTACACGTATTTATTCTCCAGATGATGGTCGAGCTTTAGGTTTACAAGGAATGATTAATGATTTGGTTAAAACTTCTGACTTTGCTATTGGCGATGTTTTAAATGATGAAATTAATAATTTATCAAAAAAAGAAATTGGAAGTATAGCGCGTATTATTTCTTCTGCAGAAAACTTCCCAGAAGTTGCAAAAGAAACACTCGCTACTATCCATAAAAAAAATAAAAACTCTAAAACTCCGGTTTTAGGAATTACAGGAACTGGTGGAGCAGGAAAATCTTCTTTAGTGGATGAATTAGTTCGTCGTTTTTTAATTGATTTTCCAGAAAAAACTATTGGATTAATTTCTGTTGACCCATCAAAAAGAAAAACTGGTGGTGCTCTTTTAGGTGATAGAATTAGAATGAATGCTATTAATAACGATCGAGTATATATGCGTTCTTTGGCAACACGTCAATCTAATTTAGCGTTATCAAAATATGTAAACGAAGCAGTGCAAGTTTTAAAAGCTGCAGAGTTTGATTTAATCATTTTAGAAACTTCTGGAATTGGTCAATCGGATACAGAAATCATAGAGCATTCTGATACTTCTTTATATGTAATGACTCCAGAATTTGGAGCTGCAACACAATTAGAGAAAATCGACATGTTAGATTTTGCAGATTTAGTTGCTATCAATAAATTTGATAAAAGAGGTGCTTTAGATGCCATTCGTGATGTAAAAAAACAGTACATGCGAAACAATAACTTATGGGATGTTCATATGGATGACATGCCTGTTTTTGGAACCATCGCATCGCAATTTAACGATCCAGGAATGAATACGTTATACAAACGTATTATGGATAAATTGGTTGAAAAAACAAATGCAGATTTAAAAACGAGCATGGAAATCACCAAAGAAATGTCTGAAAAGATATTTGTAATTCCGCCAAGTAGAGTTCGTTATTTATCAGAAATATCAGAAAGCAATAGAGCGTACGACAAAAAAGTTGACGATCAAGTTATCGTTGCTCAAAAACTATATGGAATTCATCAAACAATTGAATCGATTACAAATTCGACTGTTGAAATTCAAAAAACTGGATTGAATGAAGAGGTAATTCTAGAACAAGTTCAGAGTAATGAAAAAGGTTTCGCAAAACTTTTATTAGCACAATTCGACAAAGTAAAACTAAATTTAGACCCACATAATTGGGAAGTTATTTTAAACTGGAGCGAAAAAGTAGCCAAGTATAAAAACCCAATTTATACGTTTAAAGTACGTGATAAAGAAATCAACATAGAAACACACAGTGAATCACTTTCACATTCTCAAATTCCCAAAGTAGCTTTACCAAAATACAAAGCTTGGGGAGATTTATTACGTTGGAACTTACAAGAAAATGTTCCTGGAGAATTTCCTTTTGCATCAGGATTGTATCCTTTTAAAAGAACAGGTGAAGATCCAACAAGAATGTTTGCTGGTGAAGGTGGGCCTGAAAGAACAAACAGACGTTTTCATTACGTAAGTTTAGGAATGGACGCAAAGCGTTTATCAACAGCTTTTGATTCTGTTACTTTATACGGAAATGATCCTGGAGAAAGACCAGATATTTACGGTAAAATTGGAAACGCAGGAGTTTCAATTTGCTGTTTAGACGATGCTAAAAAATTATATTCAGGCTTCGATTTAAGTCACGCAATGACTTCAGTTTCTATGACAATTAACGGTCCAGCACCAATGCTGTTAGGTTTCTTTATGAATGCGGCAATCGATCAAAATTGTGAGAAATACATCAAAGAAAATAAATTAGAAAAAACTGTTGAGGCGAAATTTAAAGAGATTTACGATTCAAAAGGGTTAGAAAGACCAACTTATCAAGGCAATTTGCCTGAAGGGAATGATGGTTTAGGCCTGATGTTACTTGGTTTAACTGGGGATTTAGTTTTACCTACTGATGTATATCAACAAATAAAAACAACCACTTTAGCACAAGTTAGAGGAACAGTTCAAGCTGATATTTTAAAAGAAGATCAGGCACAAAACACCTGTATTTTCTCAACAGAATTCGCATTGCGTTTAATGGGTGATGTTCAAGAATATTTCATTGAAAAGCAAGTGAGAAACTTCTATTCGGTTTCTATTTCTGGATATCATATAGCAGAAGCTGGTGCAAATCCAATTACACAATTGGCGTTGACATTATCAAACGGATTTACATACGTTGAATATTATTTATCAAGAGGAATGGATATTAATAAATTCGGACCGAATTTATCGTTCTTTTTCTCAAACGGAATTGACCCAGAATATTCAGTAATTGGTAGAGTTGCTCGTAAAATTTGGGCAAAAGCGATGAAAAATAAATACGGTGCAAATCCGAGAGCTCAAATGTTGAAATATCATATTCAGACTTCTGGACGTTCTTTACACGCGCAGGAAATTGACTTTAACGATATTAGGACAACGTTACAAGCGTTATACGCAATCAACGATAACTGTAACTCTTTGCACACCAATGCATATGATGAGGCTATTACAACACCAACAGAAGAATCTGTAAGAAGAGCGATGGCAATTCAGTTAATCATCAATAAAGAATTAGGCTTAACGAAAAATGAAAACCCAATTCAAGGTTCATTTATTATTGAAGAATTAACTGATTTAGTAGAAGAAGCCGTGTTGTTAGAATTTGACAGAATTACAGAACGTGGTGGTGTTTTAGGAGCGATGGAAACCATGTATCAACGTTCTAAAATTCAAGAAGAAAGTTTGTATTACGAAACACTAAAACATACGGGAGAGTTTCCAATTATTGGCGTAAACACATTCTTGAGCTCTAAAGGTTCTCCAACGGTTCAACCTGCAGAAGTAATTAGAGCAACGGAAGAAGAAAAACAATTCCAGATTCAAACTAAAGAATTATTAAATAAAGCAAATCCTGATAAAGTTATTGCTCAAATTGCAATTTTACAAGAAGCAGCTATTCAGAATGAAAACTTATTTGACAAATTAATGGAAGCAACAAAATATTGTTCTTTAGGACAAATCACTGAAGCGTTGTTTAAAGTTGGTGGACAGTATAGAAGAAACATGTAATTATATAGAATATTACAAAATCAATAGAAATAAAAAAAACCGAAGTTTAAACTTCGGTTTTTTTTATTAATGAAACACTTAACTTATACTTTTAATTGTAAAATTATTTTCTCCTATTTTGACCAATTCTCCTATAGATTTATTCTTTAATGAAGCTACAATTGGTGTATTTTTAGAAACACAAACAATTGTTTTGTTTTCAAACTTAAAAGGCGCAATAGAAACTCCAATATAAATATAATGTTCATCCGTTTCAACCAATGCGCCGTGATCTAAAACATCTATCTTTTTATTTTTAAATTTTTTAAGATGTTCTAGTTCAAATTTTTCTTCAATTAAACGCTGTTCTAATCTTAACTGCATATCTTTAGCTTCTTCTTGATGAGAATAATCCTCAGGATCTAACGTATCTGATTCATCTAAATCTGAAGCAGACCTATACCTATTCACTGATTTTTCTATATCTTTTATAAGCTTTTCTTGCTCTGAAATTATTAAAGTTAATACTTCTTTTTTTATCATAATTTTTCTATATTTAATTGCATTAATTTAGACTTCATAACCTATATAAAGATACGTAAAAATTTATTTTTTTGCATCTTTTTCAAGTATTTTAAGTCTACTAGATGAACCTAAAAATTAAATATCATGAAAAATAAAAACGAATGCACTTGTAATTGTGATGGATGTAAAACAGGAGGTTGTGCAAACTGTACTTGTGATAACTGCACTTGTAGCAATTGTAATTGTTAACTCAAATGTCACCTTGAGCGCAGTCGAAAGGTTTTAATAGTTCTCGACTGCGCTCGAACTGACATAATATTGACCAAGAATGACTACAAAACAAGTTTGGACAACTTATTCTGACGACTTAAAAAGATTTATCATCAGCAAAGTAAAAGACACTGCTATTACTGATGATATTTTACAGGATACATTCATCAAAATTCACACAAAACTTCATACCTTAAAAGACATTACGAAGCTTAAATCATGGTGTTTTACTGTAGCAAGAAATTCAATTTTAGATTATTGGAAAGCTACAAATCAGACTTTTGAAATTGCCAATTTTGAATCAGAAACGATTATTCAAGAAAACGTTCATACTGAGAAAGATTGCTTGCGTGGAATTCTACAAAACTTACCTAAGAAATATCGTGATCCTTTATTTTTATCAGATATTAAAGGATTGAAACAACAAGAAGTTGCCACACAATTAAAACAAAGTTTACCAACTACAAAATCACAAATTCAACGCGCAAGAAAGCTAATTGCACAAGGTTTTATGGATTGTTGTGGTTATGTCTTAAACGACAAAGGTAAATTGATTGGAGAAATTCAAGAAAAAGAAGATTGTAAGGTTTGTGGTTAACCTCACAATCTTATTCAACTCTTTTATTTTTGCTTAAAATCCAACGTTTTTAATACCCATAAATTAGGATCTACGATAATACTTTTTGGTTCAGAAACTACTTTTATTTGAAAGCTATTAGATGTTCCTTTTAGTTGAATTACTTCTAATTGTTTCTTATTATTTCCAAAATCCAGTTCAATTTCTAGTGGCATTTCAAAGACACTTCCGTCTTTCTGCACTTGATTGAACTCTACCGTTACTTCTCCTTTTCTTTTATTGTACTTCCAGTTTCCTTTTAAATTTAAAGTTCCTGGTTTATACAACCATTGTTCGAAAAAAATAGTTAAATCTCTTCCAGAAACTTCTTCCATCACTCTTTTAAAATCGGCAGTTGTAGCATTTAAATCTTTATATTTTTTATAATAAACTTGAATCCCTTTCCAAAAAGTATCTGTTCCAACCAGACCTCGTAACATATGTAGAATCCAACTTCCTTTTTGATAGGTTTGAGAACTCGTCACATCTTTCATGTCTTTTAAATTGTCATGAATGATGGTGTATTTTGGATTTTTTTCATAAAAAGCATCTACTCTTTTCTGACTCGATATCAATCCATCAACAAAAGCATCACGTCCGTATTCATGCTCAATAAAAAGCAAGGTAAAATACGTTGCAAAACCTTCGCTCAACCAGATATCATCCCAATCATATTCAGTAACAGCATTACCAAACCATTGATGCGCAATTTCATGAATAACAACATTTCTCCAACGCGTATTTCGATCTCCTTTTACAGAACTAGCGCTATACAAAATTGCAGAAGCAGCTTCCATTCCACCACTTACACTATTCGACTGTATATTTGCCAATTTCTCATAGGAGAATGGACCAACATATTCACTATAAAATTCTAGGGCTTTTTTAGTTGGAATCGCAAAATCATAGAAACCGGCATCTCTATCTTGTTTAAAAACCCAAGTCTGAATTGATTTCCCATCAAATTCATCTACATATTGCACCGCAAAATCTGCTGCACCAAGTACATATAACCAAGAAGCAATTGGCACAGATTGTTTCCAATGCGTAAGTCGCTTATTATCATCTAAATTTGTTTCTTCAATTTTCAAACCATTTGAAACGATTTGATAATGATCTGGCGCAGTTACAATAAACTCACACATTGCTTTATCAGATGGATGATCAACAGTCGCTAACCAATGACGTCCACGATTTGGCCAATTATCGCTAAAAAAAGTCCGATCTCCATGCATATTATCACCGATTTTTAAACCATTTGCAGGAATTCCTTTGTAATTAACAACAATTTGCTCTCGTTGATTTTTCTTAGACGGTTCTTTCAAATGAATAAATACTTCATCGTTTTTGTGAGTGTATTCTAATGGTTTTCCATTTGAGGTAACACTACTAATAGTCATTCCTTTATTTTCTAATTCACTAGATTTATTAATTAAATCTAATCTCATTTTTTTGACACCTTTCCCAACAAAGCGAACATCTACAGTTAAGTCAACTGAAATTTCATCAGTAGTATCAGACAACTCAATTTTAAAAATGTAATTGATAATATCAATATTTGGGTTTTTGGGATACCCATCATTAACAACAATTGCATTTGTAAAAATGACAAAGCATACTAAAAGTAATGTGTTTTTTATTGCAGTTTTCATATTCGTTTGGTTTAAAATAAGTTTTTATTTAATTCCCGGTTGTTTTAATCTCCAATTGGTTTTAGCTTTTTCTTTATCAACCATTTTCTTTACATCTGCTAACAATCGTTTTGCGTCGTAAATAATTCCGTCTTTAATCGTGTACTTTACACCACCAACACGAACGACTTCGTTATCTTTTGTTAGTTTAATTGCGCCTGTTCCGTATAACACTTTTAAGTTTACTAACGGATTTTCTTCCACAATTACAAAGTCAGCTAATTTTCCAATTTGTACAGAACCAATTTTATCATCCCAACCTAAAGCTTCCGCTCCATTTAAGGTTGCTGCTCTAATTACTTCTAATGGATGAAAACCTGCTTCGCGTAATAATTCTAATTCTCTTGCATACGCAAACCCGTAGAGTTGATAAATAAATCCAGAATCTGTACCAACTGTTACTCGGCCTCCTCTGTTTTTATATTCATTAATGAATGTCATCCATAATTTATAATTCTCTTTCCACGCAACTTCTTGTTCTGTTCCCCAATAATGCCAATAACTTCCATGAGATATTTTACTTGGCTCATAGAATTTCCACAATTTTGGCATTGTATAAGTTTCGTGCCATTCTGCTCTACGAGCTCTTTGTAAATCTCTACTTGCTTCGTAAATATTAAATGTTGGATCTAATGTAAAGTCTAACGCCAATAATTCATTCATTACTTTATTCCAATGTTTAGAATATGGTTTCGCTGCTTGTTTCCATAATTTACCAGCTTGCTCAAAACGATGTTGTTCATTTTGATAATTATAATCTAGTGGATAATTTTGCACCGTTCTATCTTCAAACAATGCTTCAGGTAAACCATACCAATGTTCCATTGAAGTCATTCCTGCTCTTGCAGAATGTAACACATTCCAACGAGCAACACTCAATTGTGCGTGATGTGCAGTAGAACGCAATCCTAATTTTTTATTTTCTTTGATAGCAGCATCCATAATTTCTGGCTCCGCACCAAAAAACTTAATTCCATCTGCACCATTTTTAGCATTCATTCTTACCCAAGCTCTTGCTTCTTCTGGAGTAGTGATAGGTTTCTTAGAACCAGAACCAAACCCTGTATATTCAAAAATTCTAGGTGCTACAATTTTATTGGCAGTACTTTGTTTTTTCAATTGAATTGCATTTCGTCCACTTGGTTGACGAACCGTTGTAATTCCATGAGCCATCCATAATTTAAAAACATATTCTGGATTTGCTCCTTGTGCAGCTCCTCCAATATGTCCATGCATATCTACGAAACCAGGCAACAAATACATGCCGTTTGCATCCAATTCTTTTCCACCTCTTTTTAACTTTGGTCTTCTGTTTTCGTTGATTTTTACTCCAGGATAACCAACAATTTGCATGTTGACAATTTTGTTGTTTTCCACAACAATATCCATTGGTCCTCTTGGTGGTGAACCATCACCATTAATCAACATAACGCCTCTAATAATTAATTGCGAATGTGGTCCGTCCCCTAAATATTTTTTTTGAGAAAATCCTTGAAAACTAAAAATGAATGCAAAGATGATTATGATTTTTCTAGTCATATTAAATCGGTTTAGTTCTTGTTGATTTTAAAATTTATTTCCTAAAAACAAAGCGTTTAAAAATAATTTATTGGTTCCGTACCAAGCACCTCTAAAATTTGGATTATCTGCAAATAGCACTGCTCTACCTCTACCAATCGGACTTACCAATAATGATGCTGAAGGTTTGATAAAAGTGTCTAAGTTTTTCTCTGTGATAAATCCATCAATATGTGGATTTTTAGAATATTTAGCAACCGTTGCATACGGGTTTTTACTTGGCGCTAAAAACACCATATTATTTTTATATACTGGCATTTTTGCCGTTCTATATCCAAATCCTAACGGATGTGTTACATCTAAATCTACTTCTAAAATGATTCCACCAACTCTGTCTCTTCCTCCGTTTTCTCCTCTATCAACATATGGCAATCTTTTCGTTTCAACTTTCTCTTTTGACTTTGGTTTTGGCTTTTTAGTCAAACTTTCTTTGACCATTTTTTTATTAATTGCCCATTGTGATCCTCCTGCAATTGTAACAATGGTGTTTCCTTTAGAAACCCAATCTTTTAATCTTTTAATTTGAGTTGAATCTAAAGCGCTGTAACTTCCAGAAACCATTACTAACGTGTTATACTTATCAAGATTTGCTCTTCTAAAACTCGCCATTCTAATTTTTGAAATAGGCATATCAACTCGTGTATCTAATAAATGCCAAACTTCTCCAGCTTCTAAAGAGCTCACTCCTTCTCCAACTAACATCGCAACTTTCGGTTTAGAAAGTGCTCTAAAATTATTAGATCCTAAATCAATTCCTTTAATGCTGTAACCGCTATTTGTTCCAAAAACAGGAACGTTATATTTTGCTTGTGCCGCAGAAACTATTTGATACACCTCTGCACTCGATTTTTTCTGTTTGCTAATCGGGATTAATAAACTCCCGTAATTGAAATTTTTATTTCCATTTGATGTATTTATCGTGAAAGGTTTGAAAGCTGATGCAACTGTCAACCCTTTAGATTGCATGTAATACAAAGCAGCTGGCGTATTGTAATCATCCCAATCAAAAATGTATGCGTAATTTGCGCGTTGGATTTTCGGATTGTTCACCATTCCGTTTGTAGATGTAATTTCTGCTCCTAATTTTACAGATTTCAATCCTTTGTGTTGCATATTATAAAAGTTAGAAACACTCCAAGCTGAAGCATCGTAGTAGACACTATCAGAATATTTACTGTACGTTTCAAACATCGTTTGCACCATTCTGTGTTGAGCTTGTTTTAACGGAACTACAAACTTTTTTCCTTTTTTATAAACTTTAATTTTGTGTGATAATAATTGCTCAACAAATGCTTTGTTACGATTCATATCATAATCGTCTCCAAATTCATATCCAGCAAAACCAGTTTTAGCTTTTTGTTTGATAGCTGTTTTAAAGAATGTTTGTTGGTATTTTCTTAAAAAGGCTTTGTTCTCAACTGCAGCTTTTATCGTTGCAAAACCAGAAGTGTATTGATTTCTAATTGTAAAGGCAAATGTAATTTTACCGTAATCTGTATCTTGTACATGACCACGAGAACTTGCTTGCTCAAACAACAATGCCAATCCTCCTTGTAAATCTGGATATGAAGAACCATAACCAGGATACGTGCCATCAAATGATTCTTTGGTATAATAAAAAGACCCAATTTTATCCAACGCTTTAGAAAAATACGGCGCAAATAAATTATTTAAATCTTCGTAATTTTCTTTTGGCATGATCGGATCTAAAGAACCAATTGGCTTCATTGGCTCAAAAAAGTGATTGCTATTGGTTCCCATTTCATGGAAATCGGTAACCACATTTGGATACCAAGAATGCATCCATTTTAATTTTCCTTGACTTTCTGGATGAACACCCAACAACCAATCTCTATTTAAATCGAACCAATAATGATTTGTTCTTCCTCTTGGCCAAGCTTCATTATGTTCTGCATCAGTATTGTCAGAAACCAATTGCTTTGCTTTAAACTGATTTGCCCATTGTGTATGTCTGTCTCTTCCGTCTGGATTGATCGTTGGATCAATAAAAATAACCGACTTGTTCAAGTAATTTGTTACCTCAGCATTGTTTGATGCTACCAACGTATATGCAGTTAATAAAGCCGCTTCTGAACTAGATGGTTCGTTTCCGTGCACATTATATCCCAATTGAATAAAAACCGGAACCTCATCATAGTTCTTCGGATTCAAATTTGGATTTACAAATTGTAAATGTTTCTCTTTTAAGTTTGATAAATTGGTTAGGTTTTCTTTTGTAGAAACTGTTAACATCACCAACTTTCTGTTTTCATGTGTTTTTCCGTACACTTCTATGGTTGCTCTGTCAGAAACTTCGGCAAGTTTATAGAAATATGCAACGATTTGATCGTGACGTGTGTGTTGTTCTCCAATTGGATAACCCAAAAATTCTTCTGGAGTTGGAATGACTTTATTAAAAGGCGCTTTGTCTTTAAAGAAATAATCTTGTGCTTGTACTGCACTACCGATTAACATAAAAAAAGACAATAAAAAAACAAGTTTGGTAGGTTTCATTAGATTGATTTTAAAATAATTGAATCTAAAAGTAAGAATAATTCACAAATAAGAATCTTTTCTTTTCTTAATCTTTTTGATTATAATATTTAGTTTGCTTCTAAACTCTTTTTTAAATAACTTCGCTAACGTCGATTATAAATCATTAAAACGACACATAATCGTATAAGTTAGGCACACACTTAACTACTAACTACACCTATGAAAATTGATAATAAATTATGGGAATTACCGTTAACCAAATCTAATCCAAAAACATTGGAATCCTTATTTGGAAAAAAGGATATTCAACCATTTTGGGTTGCTGATATGGAATTTCAAATTGCAAAACCAATTCAGGAGTCTTTAATACAACGGATTACTAATTCAAGTTTTGGATATGAATATAAACCTGATTCTTTTTTTATCGCTCAAAAAAAATGGTATCATAAAAATTACGGAATTGAATTAAACAAAAGCAACATAATTTATAGTCCAAGTATTACAACTACTATTTCTGTTTTAATTGAAAATTTCACATCAGAAAGTGACGGAATAATTACACAACCACCTGTTTTTATGGAATTCCGTGATGTAATAAGACTGTCTCTTATACACATCTCCGAGCCCACGAGACAGGCAGAAATCTC
>OLID01000667.1_pt1 | contig 12943 bp, 12 predicted proteins | sample 1609361 | NCBI WGS metagenome assembly OLID01 (sample SAMN05416778, study PRJEB24817) | seawater metagenome | isolation source: Sea water | place: Canada:Atlantic | collected 2013-07
GTTTTATTAATTCCTTTTGCAGAATTCATTATGTAAACATCATAAATAATTTCAGACATTTTATCTTTTGAAATTAAATTATCTGGCTTTTTTGGTCGGTTAACAGAATTGCAACCAACAAAAAGAATAATATACATTATGAAAACTAAAATTCTCATCTATTGAAAGTTAATCGTTTTGCTGGTTTTACATCAAAAAACTTAGAATTTTGATATACCAAGGTTCCATTAACAAATGTATGTGTTACTCTAGATTTAAAGTTAACACCTTCAAATGGAGACCATCCGCATTTATACAATAAATTTTCTTTTTTTACAGTCCAAGGGCTATTTATATCTACAACAACTAAGTCGGCAAAATATCCAGGTTTTACATAACCTCGTCTATCTATTTGAAACAAAATAGCAGGATTATGGCACATTTTTTCGACAATTTTTTCTAGCGATATTTTTCCTTTATGATAAGCTTCCACCATTGCCACCAAAGCATGTTGTACAAGTGGTCCTCCTGAAGGAGCATCTGTGTATACATTTTTCTTTTCTTGCAGCGTATGAGGTGCATGGTCTGTAGCTATTACATCAATCCTATCATCTAACAGTGCTTTCCACAACTCTTCCCTATCGTTAGCAGTTTTTACAGCAGGATTCCATTTTATCAATGTTCCTTTTTCATCATAATCTTCATCTGAAAACCATAAATGATGTACACAAACCTCGGCTGTAATTTGTTTTTCTTCAATCGGAATATCGTTTCTAAATAAATGTGTTTCTTTTTCTGTTGACAAATGAAAAATATGCAATCTAGCTCCAGTTTTTTTCGCCAATTCAATGGCTCTTGAAGATGATAAATAACAAGCTTCTTCACTTCTAATAATTGGGTGATATTTTAACGGAATATCATCACCATAAATAGAAGTGTAATGTTCCATATTTTTTCTAATGGTTGCTTCATCTTCGCAATGCACAGAAATCAACATTTTTGTTGATGAAAATATTTTTTCTAAAACGACTTCATTATCCACCAACATATTTCCTGTTGATGAACCTAAAAACAATTTGATTCCGGCTACATTCTTAGGGTTTGTCTTTAATAATTCCTCTAAATTATTGTTCGTTCCGCCAAACATAAAAGAATAATTTGCGTACGAATCTTTAGCAGCAATTTTAAATTTATCTTCTAATAAATCTTGTGTTGTAGCTTGTGGATTTGTATTTGGCATTTCTATAAATGAAGTAATTCCTCCAGCAACAGCAGCTTTACTTTCTGTAGCAATATTTGCTTTGTGTGTTAAACCAGGCTCTCTAAAATGCACTTGATCATCAATAAACCCAGGTAATAAAAAACTACCATTTGCGTCAATAACTTCTGTGTTTTCTGAAGCAGAAATGTTTTCAGAGATTTCTTTTATAATGTTATTTTCGATTAATAAATCGCCATGAAAAACAGTATTTTCGTTTACTATTTTTGCATTTTTTATTAAAGTTGTATTCATGTTATTTTGGGATGCCGTTAAGTCTTAATTTTAATACTCCAAATAATGCTTCGTAAACAATTGAACCACTCATTTTAGATTCCCCTAAAGTTCTATCGGTAAAAATTACGGACACTTCTTTGATGTTGAATTTATGTTTCCAAGCTTTAAACTTCATTTCAATTTGAAAGGCATAGCCTACAAATTTAATTTTATCTAGTTGCAGTGTTTCTAGCACGTTTCTTTTATAACAAACAAAACCTGCAGTTGTATCGTGAATAGGAATCCCAGTGATTAAACGAACATATTTTGATGCAAAATACGAAAGTAAAACACGTTTCATTGGCCAATTTACAACGTTCACTCCTTTAGAGTACCGAGAACCAATTGACACATCAGCATTTTCTTTTACGCAGGCATTATAAAGTCTGATTAAATCTTTAGGATTGTGAGAAAAATCAGCATCCATTTCAATAATATAATCATACTTTTTTTCAATCGCCCATTTAAACCCGTGAATATATGCAGTACCAATTCCGTTTTTTTCGGTTCTATTTTCTATAAAAAGTTGATCTGGAAATTCTTTGATTAGATTTATAACAATTGAAGAGGTTCCGTCTGGAGAATTATCATCAACAATTAAAACATGAAAGGCTTTTTTTTGACTAAAAACAGCTCTAATTATCGCCTCGATATTTTCTTTTTCGTTATATGTAGGAATGATTACTAAAGCGTCAGACATTATTTTATCTAATAAAAAATAAGAGCAACAAATATACGCTAATTTATCACTAATTTTGTGTTATATTTTTCATAAAACAATTTAATGCAAGCATTAGAACGTATAGATTTTTCAAATAATTGGATAACACTTGTTTTTATTTTGTGTTTGCTTTTATTGTTTGTTTTAAAAACGCTAAACTCCCAACAATTTTTTGAATATTCAAGAGCTTTTTTTTTAAAAGGTTTTATTGAGAAAAAAGTAGAAGAGAGAGCTTCTTTTTTTACAGCCTTTAATGTTATTTTATATGTGTTTTCTGTATTGGTTTACGCACTTTTTTTTACGCACTTAGTTTCAATTTTCTCTGTTGATATTACAATTAATTTTCAGTTATATTTAAAAATAACCGGAATAGTCTTTGGGTATTATTCAATATTTAAGTTTTTAGATTTTTTATTATGTAGTTTGTTAGAAGTTAGGCATCAGTTGGCAAATGTAATTGCTGCAAAACTAGGATACTCTTATAATATTGCTTTATTTCTCTTTCCGTTTTTATTACTTACTACCTATAGTTTCTTAAATATATACGGGCTATTGAGTGTGTTTATTATATTATTTACATTAAGTTTTGTGTTAAGCTTTATAAACAACAAAAACTTGATTATTAGCAAGTTGTTTTATTTTATTTTGTACCTTTGCGCTCTTGAAATAACACCGTTATTAATTATTTATAAAATAACTGCTTAATAAAAAAAGGGAGATTTATGAAAGTGAAAACAATATTGGTGTCGCAACCACCTCCAAAAACGGAAACTTCACCTTATTTTGATTTATCTGACAAACAGAAAGTAAAAATTGATTTTAGATCTTTTATTCACGTTGAAGGTGTAGAAGTAAAAGAAGTAAGAGCTCAAAAAATAGATTTAAGTCAACATACCGCTATTATATTAACAAGTAGAAACGCAGTAGACAATTTCTTTAGAGTTGCTGAAGAAATGCGCTTCAAGGTGCCAGATGCGATGAAATATTTTTGTCAATCTGAAGCTGTAGCTTATTACTTGCAAAAATATGTTGTATATAGAAAGCGTAAAATTTATGTTGGTAACAGAACATTTCCTGAATTATGTAAATTGATAAAAAAACATAAAGACGAAAAATTCTTATTACCAGCTTCAGATAAATTAAAAGATTTAATTCCGAATGAATTAGATAAGTTAGGAGTAGACTGGAAGCCAGCAACTTTATATAAAACGGTTGTAAGTGATTTATCTGATTTAGAAGATGTTTTTTACGATATTTTAGTGTTTTTTAGCCCTTCAGGAATAGATTCTTTATTTAAGAATTTTCCAGGTTTTGAACAAAAAGATACTCGCATTGCAGTTTTTGGTAATTCAACCGTTACTGCTGCTACAGAAGCTGGATTGAAATGTAATATTGTTGCTCCAGCACCAGAAACACCGTCAATGACAATGGCGTTAGAAAAATACATTAAAGAAGTAAATAAAAAATAATTTCTGAAGTGTTTTCAGACTCTTTATAAAATATAAACCGAACAGAAATGTTCGGTTTTTTTTATGCAAATAATGTGGCAAAAGCTTCTTCAACTTTTCCAACAAGGATTAGCTGAATCTTCCGGTTTTTAGTAGTTATTTTATTATATTTTGATGCAACAAATTTTGTGTAACCTAATTTTTCTGCTTCACTAATTCGTTGATCAATTTTAGAAACCGGTCTAATTTCTCCAGCTAAACCAACTTCTGCTGCAAAACAAACTTGTGGAGAAATAGCAATGTCTTCATTTGATGATAAAATAGATGCAACAACGGCTAAATCTATAGCGGGGTCGTCAACATTTATGCCTCCTGTAATATTTAAAAAAACATCTTTTGCGCCTAATTTAAATCCTGCCCTTTTCTCTAAAACAGCCAATATCATGTGCAATCTTTTTAAATTATAACCTGTTGTAGAACGCTGTGGTGTTCCATAAACAGCAGTTGAAACCAAAGCCTGAACTTCGATCATTAAAGGACGAATTCCTTCTAAGGTTGATGCAATTGCTGTTCCGCTTAAATCGTCATCTTTTTTAGAAATTAATATCTCAGACGGATTAGAAATTTCTCGTAATCCATCTGAAAGCATTTCATAAATTCCGAGTTCTGCTGTAGAACCAAATCGATTTTTTTGTGCTCTTAAGATCCTGTATGTGTGATTTCTATCACCTTCAAACTGTAAAACAACATCAACCATGTGTTCTAAAATTTTTGGCCCTGCAATGTGCCCTTCTTTGTTAATGTGCCCTATTAATAATACCGGCGTTGCAGTTTCTTTTGCGAATTTGATTAATTCAGCTGTTGCTTCTCTAATTTGAGAAATGCTTCCAGGAGTTGCATCAATAGATTCTGTGTGCAATGTTTGAATGGAGTCTATAATTAAAAACTCTGGTTGAACTTCTTCTATATTTTTAAAAATTTGTTGCGTATTTGTTTCTGTTAAAACTAAACAATTAGAGTCTTTAGAATTGATTCTTTCTGCTCTCATTTTTATTTGAGATTGACTTTCTTCACCAGAAACATACAATACTTTTTGTGAAATTGACAAGGCAACTTGTAGCAATAGCGTTGATTTTCCAATTCCAGGTTCTCCACCTAAAAGTGTTACTGAGCCTTTTACCAAACCACCGCCAAGAACAGTATCTAATTCGGTATTGTTGGTTTTAATTCTTTCTTCTAGGTTCAATTGAATTTCATCAATTCGTAAAGGCTTTGGCTTTTGTTTTAAAGAAGGCGCTTGTTTCCAACCTCTTTTTTCTTCTTTCTGAATTACTTCTTCAACAATGGTATTCCATTCGTTACAAGTATTACATTGTCCAGTCCATTTTGCAGATTGTGCTCCACAATTTTGACAAAAAAAAGTTGTTTTTACTTTAGCCATTTAAAATAGTTTGAAAGTTGTAAAGTTACAAGTTTCAAAGTTATTTTTAAGCTTAAAAATTTATAGAAAGAATAAACTATTTATTCTTATTGTAGATTGGAAGCACTAAGAAAGATAATCCGCCAAAAATGACAATCATTGCGGTTTGTGCAGTCCACATAATCCAACCAAAAGCATTTGCAGGTTCTTCGTCAATTCCGAATAAAGCAAAAGCACCAGCTACTGCAATTGGATACAAACCAACGCCGCCATTTGTTGCAGCAATAGAAAACCCTCCGGCAATAAAACCAATTAAAACACCGCCAATTGGAACATTTAAACCTTCAATTGCAGGAATTGTTGCCCAAAACATTGCAACATACATTGCCCAAATAAAAACAGTGTGAAAAATAAACGCCCATTTATTTTTCATTTTAAAGATGCTTGTAACACCTTCAACCAAACCAGAAACAAAGGTTTTAATTTTTAAAAGAAATCCTTTTTTTGCTTTTTTAACGAAGGATGTAAAAACAAAAAAACCAATAATTAAAGCAACTAAAATTAAGATGATTTTTGTTGGATCGAAGTTTTTGGTTAGCAAGTCGTAAATAAAATCGAATTGCACAAAAAGTGTAATTGCCACGATGATTAACATCATTATTAAATCGGCAATTCTTTCAGCAACAATAGTTCCGAAGCCTTTTTCAAACGGTACATTTTCGTAATTTGCCATTACCGCTGCTCTAGAAACTTCTCCAGCTCTTGGAATTGCTAGATTTACTAAATAGGCTATTAAAACCGCTAAAACGCTGTTGGTGAATTTTGGTTTGTAACCGATTGGCTCTAACATAAACTTCCAGCGATACGCTCTTGATAAATGACTTAAAATTCCAAAGAATAATCCAAGGAAAATCCAAGAATAATTGGCGTTTTTAAAATATCCGATCAGAACATCAATAGAAATATTTGATAAAGAATACCAAACTAAGAATCCCCCTAAGGCAAGAGGTAAAACTATTTTTAATGATTTCTTTACTGTATTATTCAAACTTAATTAAGTGTATTTGTTGTTTCGTTTGGAAAAACTAAAGATGGTTTAAAAACCTTCGCTTCCTCAAAATCCATAAATGCATAAGCAATTAAAATTAACACATCATTTACAGCAACTCTTCTCGCAGCTGCACCGTTTAGTGTAATTTCACCGCTTCCTCTTTTACCTGGAATTGCATAGGTTTCTAATCGTTCTCCATTGTTATTGTTAACAATCTGTACTTTTTCACCTTCAATTATGTTGGCAGCATCCATTAAATCTAAATCAATGGTGATACTTCCTATATAATTTAAATCTGCACCCGTTACTTTAACGCGGTGGATTTTAGATTTTACTACTTGCACTAACATGCGGCAAAAATAAAACTTTTAAATGTAATAAAAGTTAAAATAAATAAAAAGGAAAAGGAATGATTATTTAGATTGAAAGATTATCAATCAATCTAATTGTACCTGCATTTACAGCAATAAAAGCTCTGGTTTTTTCATCAAAATTGATTTCTAAAACTTCTTCTAAAGTAGTTTCTTCTGCGATTGTGAAATATTCTAAATCTAAAGATGTAGTTACAAATTCATTTTTCACAAATTCATAAATCTCATTTACAGATTTAATTTTAGTTAAGCTTACTGCTTTTTTTAAGGTTTGATAGATAAACGGCACTTCGGCTCTTTGTTCTTTTGTTAATCGAACGTTTCTTGAACTCATTGCCAATCCGTCGTTTTCTCTAAAAATAGGACAACCAATTACATCTACAGGTAAGTTTTCTATTTCGGCAAGTTTTTTTACAACTTGTAATTGCTGAAAATCTTTTTCTCCAAAATAGGAAGTGTTTGGTTTTATGATTTCAAAAAATGCTTGTACAATTGTTGCAACACCGTCAAAATGTCCAGTTCTATATTCGCCTTCCATTTGATTTTCAATTCCGCCAAAAAAATACGATTTAGAAACGACATGTTGGTCGTAAATTTCTTCCACAGAAGGAATAAAAACGAAGTCGCAACCAACGTTTTTAAGCAACTCTAAATCTACCTCTAACGTTTTTGGGTATTTTTTTAAATCTTCTTCTTTGTTAAATTGCGTAGGATTTACAAAAATACTTACAACCGTAAAATCGTTGTTTTCTATTGATTTTTCAACCAAAGATTGATGACCTTTATGTAAAACTCCCATTGTTGGAACAAACCCAATGTGCTTGTTTTTTTCTTTAAGTAAAGATAAACAATGAATTAAAGCATTCTTTTTATCAAAAATTTGCATAAACACTACTTGTTAAATGTGTGCAAACTTAGCATTTTAACATGAAATTAGCATAAAAAAGTGTATTTTTGCACTTCTTATAAATGGAACGATTTAATGAAAGATAAGAGAATATTATACGTATCATCTGAAGTAGTACCTTATTTACCAGAAACAGAAATGGCATCAACAGCTTTTAACGCTGCAAAAAATGCCCATTCTAATGGAGTTCAGACACGAATTTTTATGCCAAGATTTGGTGTAATCAACGAAAGAAGACATCAATTACACGAAGTAATTAGATTATCAGGAATGAATTTGATTATTAACGACATGGATATGCCGTTAATTATTAAAGTTGCATCAATTCCAAAAGAAAGAATGCAGGTTTATTTTATTGATAACGAAGAATATTTTAAACGTAAAGCTATTTTTACGGATGAAGATGACAAACTTTTTGAAGACAATGACGAAAGAGCGATCTTTTTTGCAAAAGGAGTTATCGAAACTGTAAAAAAATTAAATTGGGCTCCAGATATTATCCATATTCATGGATGGATGGCCTCTTTATTACCTTTATATTTAAAAGAGTTTTACAAAGAAGAGCCTTTGTTTACAGAAAGCAAAATAGTAACATCAATATATAATAATGATTTTGAAGGAACTTTAAACCCTTCATTAGCAGATAAAGTAAAATTTGATAAAATTGATGAGGCAAAAATTGCAACAATTAAAACACCTAACCACACCAATATCCTTAAAAGTGCTATCGAAAATTCTGATGCCGTAATTAAGGGAAGCGAAAGTATATCTGATGATTTAAATAGTTTTATTGAAACGAACAATAAACCTGTTTTAGAATATCAAACAGAAGAAAACTTAACCGAAGCTTATTTAAATTTTTATGCTAACGAAGTTTTAGCTGAATAACCAATTATTTTAGACGAAAATGATTAAAAAAAGTGCATATATTAGTGTGTTTATATTGTTTATAACAATGGTAATATCTTGTGAGAAAGATTTTCAAGATATTGCAACTTCAGTAGTAAGTAACACAAAGTTTGATACAAAAGATACAATTATTGATGTTGAAATTACAAATCAACAAATAACAAGTGTAAGAGCTGACGGTTTAACAATTGGTGGTGTTCTTGGTCAATACCTTTTAGGGGTTTACAATAATCCTAATTATGAAAAAATTGAAGCATCAATGGTTTCTCAAATAGCTTTAGATATAAGCAATATTAAAGAAGCAGCCGAAAGAGCATATGGTGCCGATACAACGATTGTTACTACAATAGATACAGTATTCTTAAAATTACCATATCAAGCAACATTAAATACTGGAACAACTTCAGAATATAAATTAGATTCTATTATTGGTGACCAAACAAAGCCATTTACTCTTAATTTGTACAGAACTGATACATACATGAGTAGATTAGATCCTACTGACCCTTCAAAGGCTAGTAATTTTCCATCTGATAAAACGTATCAAATTCTTCCTGGGGAATTAAACTCTCAAGTGAATCACCAGTTTGTACCTAATGCTAAAGATACAATAATGGAGGTGAAAAGAAGATTAAGCAATGGTACAGTTTATCAAACAGATACAATTAGATTATCAAATAACAATCCTTTTGGAAGAGTTACATTAGATGAAACAAAAATGAAACAACTTTTTGTTGATCAATTTGATACTCCTAATTTTGCATCTCAATCTGCTTTAGAGGAATATTTTAAAGGACTTTATATTCAAGCTACCGGAAATGAAGGTTCGTTAATCGCTTTTAGATTAAATACAACGGATAACACTTTAAGGCCTTCAATAGAAGTTAGATATACCAAAACGGTATTAAAAGGAGGAACAACAGTGTTAGATACAATTCAGAAAACGAATTCATTTTTGCTTTCTAATTTTAGCACAAGTGTATATAAAATGAATGAAAAAGTATTTCCTAATAATGGAAATATTATTCTTCAAGGAACAGCTGGTAACATGGCGCAAGTAAAAATTCTTCCAGCAAATGATTTAACAATTTTACGAAATAAAAACTGGTTGATTAATGACGCTTCAATGACTTTTTATGTAAATCAAAATATTGTTGGAACAGATACAATTGCTACACCATATAAGTTGTTCTTATATAAAGACGGAAGCCCAAAATCTCAAATTAAGGATGTGCTTTCTGAAGGCCCTGATGCATTTGGAGGTGCATTAGTAATAAATAGTGATAAACCAGATTATTATACGTTTAAAATTACAGATTATATATCTGATTTATTAAATGGAGAATCTAATTACAATCCTATATTAGGTCTTAAGGTATCAAATCCATCAGATATTCCTACATCAATAGTTGATACTTTAATTACAAATTATAACTGGAATCCAAAAGCCGTTACATTACTAAACCATTCTAATGTAAATGGGACTAGAAAAGCACAATTAAAAATATCTTATTCAATAAAAAAATAAAGCATTGCTATGTGTGGAATTACAGGTTATATAGGTTATAGAGAAGCGTATCCAATTGTTATAAACGGTTTAAAACGTTTAGAATATAGAGGTTACGATAGTGCTGGAGTAATGATGTTTGATGGAGAAAAAATACATCTTTCTAAAACAAAAGGAAAGGTTTCTGATTTAGAAGAAATTACAGAAAAAGAACCATATAGAAAAGAAGGAAATATAGGGATCGGTCACACTCGTTGGGCAACGCATGGTGTTCCTAATGATTTAAACTCTCATCCGCATTTTTCACAATCAGGTGATTTAGTAATTGTTCATAATGGAATTATAGAAAACTATGATACCATTAAAAAAGAACTTATTTCTAGAGGCTATACTTTTCAAAGTGATACAGATACAGAGGTTTTAGTAAACTTAATTGAAGAAGTAAAAAGAAAAGAAAACTGTAAATTAGGAAAAGCAGTACAAATAGCATTAACGCAAGTAATTGGAGCATATGCCATTGCTGTTTTTGATAAAACAAAACCAAATGAAATAGTTGTAGCACGTCTTGGTAGTCCAATTGCAATAGGAGTTGGAAAAGAAAATAAAGAATTTTTTGTTGCTTCAGATGCATCACCTTTTTTAGAATTTACAAAAGATGCCATTTACTTAGAAGATGGCGAATTAGCAATTATCAAGAAAGATAAAGAGATTAAAGTTCGTCAAATTCAAGATGATAAGTTAATAGTTGCTGATATTCAAGAGCTCCAAATGAGTTTAGAGCAAATTGAAAAAGGTGGTTATGAGCATTTCATGTTAAAAGAAATCCATGAACAACCTAAAGCGATTACTGATACCTATAGAGGAAGAATGCTTGCTGATGAAGGTATTATAAGAATGGCAGGAATTGATGATAATATGTCTAAGTTTTTAAAAGCAGATAGAATTATTATAGTTGCTTGTGGTACATCTTGGCACGCAGGGTTAGTTGGAGAATATCTTTTTGAAGATATGGCACGTATTCCTGTAGAAGTTGAATACGCTTCAGAATTTAGATACAGAAATCCAATAATAACTCCAAAAGATGTTGTTATTGCAATCTCTCAATCTGGAGAAACGGCTGATACTTTAGCGGCGATAAAACTAGCAAAATCTAAAGGCGCTTTTGTTTTTGGTGTTTGTAATGTTGTAGGTTCATCTATCGCAAGAGAGACTCATGCAGGAGCTTATACTCATGCAGGTCCAGAAATTGGAGTTGCTTCAACAAAAGCATTTACAACTCAGATTACTGTACTTTCATTGATTGCTTTAAAATTAGCAAAAGAAAAAGGAACACTTTCAAAATCGGCTTTTCAAACATACCTACAAACTATGCAATTAATTCCTGGTCAAGTTGAAAAACTTCTAGAGATTGACGAACATGTAAAAAGTATTGCAGCTGTATATAAAGACGCAAAAAATTGTTTGTATTTAGGAAGAGGTTTTAATTTTCCGGTTGCTTTAGAAGGCGCTTTAAAATTAAAAGAAATTTCATATATCCATGCAGAAGGTTATCCTGCTGCAGAAATGAAACACGGGCCAATTGCTTTAATTGATGAAAACATGCCGATTTTCGTAATTGCCACAAATAGAGGTCATTATGAAAAAGTTGTAAGTAATATTCAAGAGATTAAATCTAGAAGTGGTAAAATTATTGCTGTTGTTACAGAAGGTGATACTCAAGTAAGAGAAATTGCAGATCATGTAATTGAAATTCCAGATACAGAAGAAGCTTTAACGCCGTTGTTAACTACAATTCCTTTTCAATTATTGTCGTATCATATTGCGGTAATGTTAGAAAAAAATGTTGATCAGCCAAGAAATTTAGCAAAATCGGTTACAGTGGAGTAATTAGAATTTATATAGAAAATAAAAAATCCGAAGTAATTTTACTTCGGATTTTTTATGCTTTGTCATGAACTTTAGTGTGATTTCCATCATTCCAATGTGTGAGAATATCGGTTGCAACACTAGCTCCACTTCCAGCTGCAATTGCAAACTGACTTCTCCAACCAGCAATAGTGCCACAAGCATATAGTCCTTCCTTTATAAGATGATTAAAATTACGTAACTGAATTCTGTTTTTCGCAGGATTTGCTCTCATATGCGGTTCTATATATAGCTCTAATCCAGCAATAGAAAAAGGTTTTGAATAATTTAACGCAACAACAACCATCTTTGTTTGATAAGTATTTTTGTTTGTTGTTACCTTATAAGAGTTATTTTCATCATCAAAAACTGCACATACTTTTTCGTTTTCAATTTGATTTATTTGAGGATATAATTCTGACAATTGCTTTTTACCATCTTCTAAAATATCCTTGCCTAATGTTTTAGGATTTAAACCCAACACATTATTAAATAAAGCGTTTTGTAAATGCGATGCTTTTTGATTGATAATAATCCCAATATTTTTATCCGCAGCAAAAGCTTTATTTTTAGCAGAACCTAAAACCAAAGCACATTGCATTCCAGCAACTCCACCGCCAATGATTAAACAATCAAACATATTAAATAAATAGTGCTTTAATATTATGAGCAAATAGTTTTACTGCAATTGCCAATAGAATTACACCAAAAACTTTACGGATAATGTTAATTCCGTTTTGACCAATAAAGCGCTCAATTTTAGAAGAAGTTTTTAATACAGCGTAAATTACAATCACATTTAAAAGTACAGCAACAATTATGTTTTCGATACTAAATTCTGCACGTAAAGAAAGTAAGGTTGTTAAACTTCCAGGTCCAGCAATTAAAGGAAAAGCTAATGGAAAAACTGAAGTTGTAATTGATGAAGAACTATCATCATCTTTATATAATGTAATTCCTAAAATCATTTCTAAAGCGATAAAAAATAATATAAATGCACCAGCAACAGCAAAAGAATTTACATCAATACCAATTAAATTTAATAAACTTTTACCAACAAACAGGAAAATAATCATTAAGATTCCAGCAATAATAGAAGCTTTTTCTGATTGAATATGACCAGATTTTTTACGTAAATCTATAATCTGTCTCTTATACACATCTCCGAGCCCACGAGACAGGCAGAAATCT
>OLID01000670.1_pt1 | contig 12898 bp, 13 predicted proteins | sample 1609361 | NCBI WGS metagenome assembly OLID01 (sample SAMN05416778, study PRJEB24817) | seawater metagenome | isolation source: Sea water | place: Canada:Atlantic | collected 2013-07
TTTAACTAAAATCAATGCCTGTAATTCCTTTCCAGCAATACGAACAATGCTTTTTTTTTATAATTTAAACCAAAAAAAAGAATGATCAAAGAGGTTACTGATTATATAAACAATTCTGATTCGAAACAAATTAATATTCTCAACGAATTGAGGGAATTGATTTTTTCAACCGTTCCTGAAGTTAAAGAGCAGTTCAAATGGAGCAAACCAGTCTATACACTACAAAACGACTGTTGTTATTTAAACACAACGAAAAATCATGTTACGTTGGGCTTTTTTGAATACAGCAAAATTAAAACGAATCGTGATTTACTAGAAGGAACTGGTAAAAACATGCGTCATATAAAAATCACTTCCTCTTCTCAAATTTTAGATTATAATTTAAATAAGATGCTTGAAGAAGTGTTGAAATAAAACCGTGACATGAGACTAGAATCAAATGCAGCTCTGCAAATTCAAAAGCCAATCGAAGAAGTGTATGAAGGGATTGTGAATCCTGAAAAAATGACAAACTACTTCATTTCTGAAAGCAGTGGTTTCTTGGAAACGGGAAAAATTGTGAGTTGGAAATTCCCAGAATTCAACGAAAGATATCCTATCACTAATATAAAATTAGAAAACAATCGATCAATTTCCTTTGTCTGGGACCCAGAAACTGTCGTGAACATTACATTGGAAAAATTACCAGATAATAGCACCTTAGTTCGCGTAAATGAAAATGGAAAGGATTTAAGCGAAGACAATTTAAAATGGGCACTAAGTAATTCTGGAGGTTGGGCAAATTTTCTTGCATGCCTGAAAGCCTATTTAGAATATGGAATACAACTTCGAAAAGGTGCATTCGATTTCATGCGAAAAGACTAAACTTGATTACAAAAAGTATTTTTTAGCGTTTCATTTTACTTCAATAACTCTTTCAACATCTTTAGTGACTCTTGGTTTTCTTTACTGTAAAATGCGTTGCGAATTTTTTCTCTTTCCTGTCGCGTTAAATGCCATGACAATGAAATTCTGTCCAGTTTTTTCTCGAGTAAATTAAAGCACACTTTGTCAATCGGAAATGAAAAAGCATCTTTACTTAAATTGAGCAATTCATCTTGATTGAAATCTTGTACCCTCGGGAAATTCTTATACATATTTCCAAATGGTAATGTAAATTTATCCATGAATGAAACTTCTTTATACATTTCATCTTCTCTAATCTTCTTCACATCTCTAATTTGAACGATGATCACTCCAGACGTATTTTCATCAATCCATGCTTTCATTTTATGTAGAAACTCCATCGTAGTTTTCCCCCCGTAATTGTCTCTTATTCCAGCGTCCATCAATTGAATTTCTGGTGAAGTTGGCAAGGCAATCATAGGCATAACCATTGGAAATGTAGCACTTGCTCGTAAAACGGAAGTAAACCTCACCTTGTCACCATTTTGTTTGGACAATAAATCATGAAAGTCAATGTTTTCACATGAGTTCAGCCCTTGCACGGTATCATTGGTTAAAAATCGCAGAGACTGTGAGCTAATCAATAATCGTCTGCCGTCGTTTACAATTGTTGGACTGAAAATCATCGTTGGAATAATTCCACTTTTCTCGTAGGGTTTATAGTAACCAAGTGAATGGTCCAAAATTGAATTGGTGTTTTCATTCAACTGTGCTTCAAAACCGTAACCACGATCGATCACATACTTATTCCCTGCGTAATCAAATTTCCTGTAACGGATAAAAATATCATTGGTGGTTGCCATAAATGCCAATTTATTCAACATGTCTTTACCCATGTTTTCAACGAATTGAATGTTCTTTTTGGACTTTAGTTCGCCTTTGTGTTTTCTTAGAAGAATTTCTCTGTAATAAGCTGCACCCACCATTCCTCCAGATGCACCTGTAATCATTTGCGTATGACGAGACAATTTATTGTCCATCGAATTATCGACATTGTTCAAAACGGTCATTGCCCACATAGCACTTCGAGATCCTCCACCAGAAACATTTAGTATAACCAACTTTGGTTTCTTTTCATCCGTTCTACTTTTCCAACTATTTAAGGTCTGAACATATTCCAAATGCGATTCTTCACCGCTCTTATTTGCCAATTGAACAATTCTATCAATGGAATAGTTATCACTAATTGAATAATCCAAACCAAAAGCGAAACTGCTGTATTTAAACCAATTGGAATTCACGCTTAAATAATTCATTCCAATCAAAACAACTAGAATCAAGGGATAAGTCCAGACTTTCAACCAGGAATACAGCGCGCTAAAAATCATCAAACAGATGGTGATAAGCAGTATAATGCTCGCAGCTGCTGGGACTTCAAAAAAGCTGTAATTACTCAATAATCCAAGTACGAAAAAAACAGTTATTGTAAGCAATTCATACAATGATGAACTAATTCTATTTTTCGCATACACCTCTTCTACCAACTCCTTATCGAAATGCTGCGAACTTCGACTTACAGTAAAACGAAGATTTTTACCTATATAAATATAGGTTCTATCTGTTTGCACTTTAAAAATGTTGTACCATTTTTCATTTTTATGAATACGTGAACTAATCGGTTCTTCTACGTGTTCTTCCTTTCTTCTATTTCGTTTTCTCCTCAATATGGGAAAAAGATAAAAAATGGAAAACAACATAAACAATGCAATTCCTGCAACAAACGAAAGAGCGTAAATCAGAACAGTTCCAACCTCTTTGTATTCTTCATACATTTGAAAGGATGACATTCTAACAAGATAAAACACAACGAACGAAACTGGAATCAATGCATTGTTAAAGCAAAATTTTAAAAATGGTTTGGAAATCGTCGTAAAAAAAGGAAAATAGGCTCCGAGTTTCAGGTAACTAAAGGTATTGAAACCCATTATAAATCCTCCCAAAGCGAATCCTGTAAATAAAAATGACAGTGCGGAAACTTCGCCTAAATATTCGGGTGAAAGAAACAAATAATTAAGTCCAAAAGCAGACCCCAAACTATCTCCAACTATTAAAAAAAGTAGTAACCAAAAGAAGACTGAAAACAAATTGTATTTAACATGCGAAATAAGAATGTGAAACGGAAAAAATCCTCGAATCACATCAAAAACACTCCAATCTTGATTGTTAATCTTCATAGCTTCTTAAATCTAATAATTATAACGTCATCAAGAGCTCAAATGTTGGAAATAGTTTAATTTTATCCGATAATCAATTAAAAAAACCATCAACGATGAATGTTATTGTCCAAACCCCAACTCCGGATATTACAAAAAGTACAGACTTTTATTCAAAAATGGGATTCACACAAATTGCCAATTCCAATATGTTTACCGACGGTAAAACCATAATAGAAATTAATTCTGAGCGATTTGCGCGACCTGGAATTAAATTAATAGCCGATTCGTGGTCCAAAGAAGTTGAATTAGTGAAAGCGCTGACGAAAGTGATTCAAAAAGACGATGGCTATTTATTGGGTGACGGAACCGGGACCTGGATCTATTTGATTGAATCTTCTGAATCACCATCCATTCCAGAAAACTGCGCACCTTCATTATTTGGAAACAATCAAGGGTTGACCATAGAAAGCATTGACATAGAAAAAGCTGCATCAATCTGGAATGCTCTCGGATTTAAAACAGTTGCAGGAAAAGTAGAGCAAGGCTGGATTTCATTGGTGAACAATGGAGGAGTTGTTCTAAATATAATGACACCTAATTGTTGTCCCCATTTGTTTTTAAATCCTTCCATCTCTTTTTTCAATGGAACGAATAATCCACAAATAATTGAAACTATTCGCGCAACAGGAATTGATATCAAAGAAGAAATTACACATTTCAACAAGGAAAACAATGTTGACAACATAATAATGTCAGATCCCGGAAATATTGGATTTTTTATCTTCAATGACTAGATTGTAGATATTAATTCGAACTTTGCGTTATGCAAACAATCAACAAAAAAGGATATTGTGCCATCGGTGTGTTCCGTGGTAAAACAGAACACAACATTGGAACTTTATGGCGTTCAGCTTTTATTCTAGGAGCTGCATACATTTTTACTGTTGAGAACAAATACAAAAAACAATCTTCTGATGTTGTTCGTGCGTGGTCTCGTATTCCTTTGTTTCACCACAAAACTTTCGATGATTTACTCAATAATATTCCGCACGACTGTCGTTTGGTAGGTGTTGAAATTGATGATAGAGCTGAATGGCTGCATGAATTTGAACATCCAAAAAGAGCCATTTATTTGTTGGGAGCAGAAGACACAGGACTTCCTGAAGAGGTGAAAGAAAAATGTCATTTCTTAATTAAGCTACCCGGAAATACATCCTTGAATGTAGGAGTTACAGGAAGTATCGTATTACATGATCGTGCAACAAAAGTCCCTACAGATTTGCCTCCATATCATAAAGAATAATTTCACAATTGCCGCTTAAGATGATTGTACTAACTTTGCAACCTTAATTTAAAGGAAAAGTAGTACATGAGGCAAGTTTTCAATTTATTCGATTTAAAGCAAAAAGTAAATTACAAAAATGAAATCCTATCGGGATTAACAGTAGCTCTTGCCTTGGTTCCTGAAGCAATTGCTTTTGCACTTATCGCTGGTTTATCACCACTAACCGGATTGTACGCAGCATTTAGTATTGGATTAATCACTTCCATTTTTGGTGGACGTCCAGGAATGATATCTGGAGCAACTGGAGCCATTGCAGTTGTTTACGTTGGAATGATTACGATTCTAAAGAAAATGAATCCTGAAATTTCTGTGGATGAAATTACTCAATACATTTTTGCGACGGTTATTTTAGCTGGTTTGTTACAAATTCTTGCTGGAGTTTTGCGTTTAGGAAAATTTATTCGGTTAGTTCCTCATCCCGTGATGTTCGGTTTTGTTAACGGATTAGCGATTGTAATTTTTATGGCGCAATTTGATTCATTTAAAGTGGTAGAAAAGGATCATTTTGGAAATGAGAAAATAGAAACGATTTCCACAGAAAAGGTCTTTAATATTCACAACGATTATGTCACCAATAACGCTACTAACCTGTTGACATATCAAATAGAAAAAGATCAACTTAGAAATATAGAAACCAACGAAATTGAATACCAAATCTCAGGAAACCAGGTGTTTGATTTAGCTGATAGCACAGTTAAATACAACTATTCTAAAAACGCCTTTTTTGAAGTCGAAAAAGCCGGATTAAGTAAAAAGTGGATTTCTGGAACGGATCTATATTTAATGTTGGGATTGGTACTTTTAACCATGCTAATTATTTGGGGACTTCCCAAACTAACAAAAGCAGTTCCTTCATCCTTAATGGCAATAATCGTTGTTTCATGCATCGTAATTTTCGCTGGGATAGATACCAAAATTGTTGCTGACACATTGGGTGACGGAAAAAGTATGGCTGGAGGATTCCCACCTTTCAACATTCCTCATATTCCATTTACATGGGAAACGTTTATGATTGTTTTCCCATACGCATTAATTGTTGCAGGAGTTGGACTTATCGAAAGTTTATTGACCTTGAACCTGATTGACGAAATCACTCAAACAAGAGGAAATAGTAACAAAGAATGTATTGCTCAAGGAACGGCGAATATTTTTACTGGATTCTTTTCTGGAATGGGAGGCTGCGCAATGATTGGACAAAGTTTAATCAATATTTCGTCTGGAGCACGTGCACGACTTTCAGGAATTGTGGCATCTGTAGGTTTACTTTCATTTATTATGTGGGGCGCTCCAGTTATTGAAAAACTGCCTATGGCGGCTTTGACAGGTGTAATGTTTATGGTTGCTATTGGAACGTTTGAATGGGCCAGTTTAAAGGTTTTTGGAAAAATGCCTCTCACTGATGTAATTGTAATGATTGTAGTAACGTTGATTACAGTTTTCCTTCACAATTTAGCCTTGGCAGTATTAATTGGAGTTATTATTTCAGCATTAGCCTTTGCTTGGGAAAATGCCAAACGAATCAGAGCTCGAAAATACATCGACGAAAACGGCTCGAAGCACTATGAAATATTTGGACCTTTATTCTTTGGTTCAATTGCCGTTTTCAACGAGAAATTTGACATTCAAAATGACCCTGAAGATGTTATAATTGATTTTTCAGAAAGCAAAATAGTCGATATGTCAGCAATTGAAGCTGTGAACAGTTTAACTGAACGCTATTTGAAAGCTGGTAAGAAAATTCACTTGCGACATTTAAGTCCCGATTGTCAAAAACTACTAAAAAATGCTACTAAAATTATTGAGGTAAATGTACTGGAAGACCCGACTTACAAAGTCGCGGTAGATACTGTAGAATAATTAAAATTTACCGTTCACTTCTTTTCTTGTCCAATTAACATAAAGTTAACTCCCTTTTAGATTAAACCTTTATTTTTGTAGCATCAAATACTTTTGTGCTATGAAATTCTATAATGCATTTTTATTCTCTCTGATTTCGTTTCTTTCAGTAGGTCAAAATTTCACTATCAGTGGTACTATTAAAGATGCTACTAACGGAGAGGATGTCTACGGAGCAGTTGTGATGATTAAAGAATTAGAGAACGTAGGAACCACAACGAATTCATACGGTTTCTACTCATTGACCTTGTCTCAAGGAGAATACACAATTGTATATCGTTCAACAGGATTCGAAACGCAAGAATTAAAAATTAATTTAAATCAAAATATTTCTCAAAACCTCGAATTAAAAATTCCAGCAGACGTTTTAGAAATTCAAGAAGTTAGTGTAAATGCAGTAAAAGAAAACAATAACATTACATCGTCAGAAATGAACGTGACGCGTTTTGATCCAAAAAGCATTGAAACTATTCCGGTACTATTTGGGGAGAAAGACATTCTAAAGACTCTGCAGTTAACTCCTGGTGTGAAAACCGCCGGAGAAGGAAACTCAGGATTTTACGTCCGCGGTGGTGGTGCCGATCAAAACTTAATTCTATTGGATGAAGCTCCAGTTTATAATGCTTCCCACTTACTTGGTTTCTTTTCTGTTTTTAATTCGGATGCTATTAAAGATGTTTCTTTATACAAATCAGGGATTCCTGCTGAATTTGGTAGTAGAGCGTCTTCAGTTGTGGACGTAAAAATGAGAGAAGGAAACAATAAGAAATTCAATGCTTCTGGAGGAATTGGTTTAATCTCTTCACGTTTAACGTTAGAAGCACCAATAGTAAAAGACAAAGGTTCATTCATTATTTCTGGTAGAAGAACTTACGCCGATTTATTCTTGGGCCTTTCTAAACAGGACATCCCAGACAATACTAAATTGTTTTTTTACGATTTAAACGCAAAAGCAAATTATAGAATATCTGAGAAAGATCGAATTTATCTTTCTGGTTATTTTGGACGAGATAAATTTGCATTGGGTTCGGACTTTGGATTCAATTGGGGAAATGCAACTGGAACGTTAAGATGGAATAGAATTATCAATCAAAAGCTGTTTTCAAATACTTCTTTGGTTTTCAGTCATTTCGATTATGAATTTACGATTGGTGAAGGTGACGATGGTTTTGGTATTAGTTCGTCTATACAAGATTGGAATGTAAAACAAGATTTCACATACTACATTAACAGCAACAACACCATGAAAATGGGTGTTAATGGAATTCACCATACGTTTAAACCTGGAGCATTAACAGGAGAAAATGAATCGTTCAATGAAATCAAATTGGATTCGCGCTACGCAATTGAATTGGGTGTTTTTATCCAAAACGAAACGAAATTCGGAAGCCGCTGGAACTTAATGTATGGTTTACGTTACTCTGGATTTGATTATTTGGGAGGACCAAAAGTATTTGAATTTGATGAAGATGGGAATACAACTTCTACAGAAAATACAGATCGATGGAAAACCGTTAAATATTACCACGGTCTGGAGCCACGACTTTCTGCAAGTTTTATCATCTCAGAAAACAACTCAGTTAAACTTGGATACAACAGAATTTTCCAATACTTACATCAATTGTCGAATTCAACTACCAGCAGTCCAACCGATAACTGGGTGCCAAGCTCGAACAATGTAAAGCCACAAATTGCTGATCAAATTGCGTTGGGATACTACCAGAATTTAAATAAAAACATGTTCAAGATTTCGACAGAGATTTATTACAAGTTTTTGCAAAATCAAATTGATTATAGAAATGGTGCCGACCTGTTCTTGAATGATGAAGTTGAAGGTGATTTGGTTTATGGAACTGGAAGAGCGTTTGGATTTGAACTCCAAGTTGAAAAAGTGAAAGGTAAATTTACAGGGTGGATTAGCTATACTATTTCCCGTTCATTGCGAAAATTTGACCAAATCAATGAAGGAATTGAATTTCCAGCTCGACAAGATCGAATTCATGATCTATCTGTTGTCTTGATGTACCGTTTTAACAAAGCGCTGGCCGCGTCTGCGAGTTTCATTTATTACACAGGAAGTGCAGTGACATTCCCATCTGGTAAATATCAAGTTGCCGGTGAATATGTACCGTACTACACTGAACGAAACGGTTATAGAATGCCAGATTATCACCGTTTAGATGTTGGATTAACATGGTACATGAAAGAACGTAAACGTTTTGATCACAGTTTAAATGTTTCCGTTTACAACGTTTATGCAAGAGAAAATGCGTATGCCATTTCATTCCAAGAAGATCCTGAAGACCCTTCTAAAACACAAGCAGTTCAGACGACCTTATTCAAATTAATTCCGTCTATTACCTATAATTTTAAATTCAAATAAGATGAGAAATTTAATCTATTGCTTTTCAATCTTAATCGTTCTTGCGTCGTGTACGAAAGTTATCGATGTTGATTTAAATGACACCGACCCGAAGTTTGTTATGGAGGCAAATTACACAGCTGAAGACAGTACTGTGCGCGTAAAACTTTCACTAACGACAAGTTACTTTGATAACGAACCGCAGGCTACCTTGGATAATTTAGTTGTAATAATTACGGACCATCTTGGAAATCCGACACAAGTTCCATTTATCGGTAACGGTTCATACGAGCTTACGAATTACATTCCGAATTTCAATACTGATTACACAATGACTGTTCAATATGAAGGAGTAACGTACACAGCTGTTTCTAGAATGAATCCACCTGTTCAACTTTTACCTATTGTTTATGAGTATTACCCACCATTTTTTGGACTTGAAGCCGGTTATATTACCTTTCTGCGTTTTAATGATCCTCCCGGCATTCAAAATCAATACATTATTGTAATGTCATTGAACCATGTGGAAGAAAAAAACTTAACGGATTTCTACTTACAAAGTGACGAGCTTTCTGATGGAAACCTAGTGGAACGACCATTATTTAGAGAAAACCCATTTCAAATTGGCGATACAGTAGGATTAGAATTACGTTCTATGGACCGTGGAGTTTACGATTACTTTTCTGAAATATTAAGCATTGCCGGTGGACAAAGTTCAGCCGCTCCGGCAAATCCTAAATCGAACTGGGACAATAAAGGATTGGGATACTTTTCGGCTTATAGCAATAGTAGAATTGAAGTGGTGATTGAGTAACTTACCCGAACCAAACGTCATTAATAATTTCACATCCAGCTGTTTCATTCACACGTTGAATGATAACTTGTTTACCATGGGCCAATTCATCTCTTAACACTGACGAATCCATTTTGATGTAAAGTGTTTTGTTTCTTATTGTAATTTCCTTGGTTCTATGAGCAACTGCAGTACCCATCATTTCAGGCCAAGCAGCAATCACATCCAATTCTTTCATTTTTCCATCCAATCGGTAGGCCTTTAACCAGCGGTCGATTACTTCTTTTAAAGGAGCTTCGTTTGATGTTCGTTTTAAATCACTCATAGTATTTCACTTTCAATTAACTGCTCCACTTTTCCATCTTCCACACTAAAAATTGTCGCTTTTAAATCGCTTTCTCCAAATATTGTTTGCACTCTGTGGGCGTCTGTATCCGTTACCAACACTTGTCCGAAATAGTTATTTGCCACTAACTTCATCAACCGCTCCACACGGGTATGATCCAATTTATCAAAAATATCGTCCAGCAACAAAATAGGTAAAACACCTAAATGTTCTTTCAACCATTCGTATTGAGCCAAACGCAGTGCAATTAAAAACGACTTCTGTTGCCCTTGCGAACCAAACTTTTTTACAGGATGTCCTTTAATTTCAAAAATCAAATCGTCTTTATGCGTACCAGCATTCGAATATTTCGTAAACGCATCTTTACGTTCGTAATCAGCCAGTAATTTCTCCATTGGAGCATCGTTCAATTGCGATTTATATACCAAATGAACCTGTTCGTTTTCACTTCCAATGGAATCGTAATGTTTTTGAAAAACGGGTATAAATTCATCCAAAAATGAAGTTCTTTTTATATGAATTTCTTTTGCTAACACGCTCATTTGCTCATTCCACACTTCAATTGAATCTCTATCAAACAAGCGATGTTCAGCCATGTTTTTTAGAAGTGCGTTTCGCTGTACCAACACTTTTGAGTACTTCTGAATTAAGTCCAAATAATGCCTATCGAACTGAGATATAATTCCATCCATCCATTTTCGACGCAGTTCACTGCCTTCAGAAATTAAATCTCTGTCGTAAGGTGAAATCATCACTGCTGGAAATTGACCAATGTGATCCGCTAGTTTTTCGTATTCCTTTTTATTTCTGCGAAAAACTTTTTTTGCTCCTAATTTTACAGCACAATGAATATTTATTGAAAGGTCTTCTTTCTCCCAGTCTCCTTGAATGACAAAAAACGGCTGATCAAATCGAATATTTTGACGATCCACCACATTCATGTAGGACCGACACATACTCAAATAATGAACAGCATCTAGAATGTTTGTCTTCCCTACTCCGTTCTTTCCAACAAAGCAATTTATCTGAGCAGAAAGGTTAATTTCTGTCTCTTCATAATTCTTAAAATTGACAAGATGAAGGGTTTTTAAATGCATCTAAACAAATTTAGTTGAAAATGTGTGAACTTCTCGTATTCTTTACGCTTCTTTTATCGAAAAAAAAACTATTTTTGCTCCGCTAATAAAAAGACAACAATGTTAGAAGATATTTCAGGAGAAAAAATTAAAGAACAGTTTAAATCAAATAACAAACTGAGATTGATCACAATCGTGGTTGGAGGTGTTATTGTAATCGTTCTAGGGTACTTTGCTTATCTACAGTTCATGTGGAATCCAGACAATGACAAATCGAAAGATAGCTATTGGGCAGGATTGAATTATGCTACTTCTGATTCTACAGATATGGCAATCGAAGAGTTAGAAGCTCAAGTGAAAAAGTACGATGGAAAAGTTGGAGGAGAAGTTGCTCAATTTGTTCTTGCTCGTCAATACATGGCTAAAGGTGATTTCAAGGATGCTCTAAAAGAATTGGAGAATGTTGATTTATCTGATGCGTATGTTTCTATCATGGCAAAAGGACTTAGTGCCGATTGTCACTCAGAATTGAAAGATTACGAAAAAGCAGCAAATCTTTATTTGGAAGCGGCAGATGCAAGTGACAATGAATTTACTGCTCCTATGTATTTAATGAAAGCAGGGTTATGTGCTGAAGAGTTGAAAGACTTTGAAATGGCAACAACATGCTATGAAAGAATTAGAGACAATTATACTTCTTTTGCCTCTCAGAAAGCAATCGACAAATACGTTGCTAGAGCGAAGAATAAAACAACGAAATAAATGGCTACTGCGAATCGCAACTTGTCAGAATATAACAAGGATTTAATTCCTAATGGTGCCGATTTCAAAATCGGCATTGTTGTTTCTGAGTGGAATGATAAAATTACATTGAACCTACTTTCTGGTGCAAAACAGGCTTTGTTGGACAATGGTGTTAAAGAAAACAATATAATCGTTCAATTTGTTCCTGGAACTTTTGAGCTGCCATTGGGATGTCAATTTATGTGTGAAAACACAGATGTGGATGGAATTGTAGCAATTGGAGTTGTTATTCAAGGAGAAACAAAACACTTCGACTTTGTGTGTGACGGCGCAACCAAAGGAATTATGGATGTAAATCTAAAATACAACACGCCCGTTTCATTTTGTGTACTAACCGATAACAACGAACAACAGTCCATTGATCGCTCAGGCGGTAAACATGGAAACAAAGGAATTGAATGCGCCATTGCATGTCTAAAAATGGTTCACCTTAAACATACTATCTAATGACTTTAATCAAATCTATCTCTGGAATTAGAGGGACAATTGGAGGAAAAGTAAATAACGGTCTTACGCCACTTGACGCGGTTAAATTTGCCGCAGCCTACGGAACGTGGCTAATCAATAGAAATCAATCTATCACTAACTTAAAAGTAGTTATCGGTCGAGATGCACGTATTTCAGGACAAATGATTTCTGATTTGGTTTCTTCAACACTAGTTGGACTTGGAATTAATGTGATTGATTTAGGTCTCTCCACTACTCCAACCGTAGAAATTGCAGTTCCATTGGAAAACGCTCAGGGCGGAATTATTTTAACGGCAAGCCACAACCCAAAAGAATGGAATGCACTTAAGTTATTGAACGAAAAAGGCGAGTTTATTTCGGGAGATGATGGAAACGAAGTATTGACAATTGCAGAAAACGAAAGTTTCAATTTCGCTGAAGTAAATGACTTGGGAACAGTAACGAAAGACGACTCGTATTTAAGCAAACACATTCAAGCTATATTGGATTTGCCATTGGTAAACAAAAGCGCCATTGAAGCAGCAAATTTTTCAGTTGTTGTCGATGCTGTCAATTCTACCGGTGGAATTTTCGTTCCAGCCATGCTAGAAGCTCTTGGAGTTAAAAATATTACACAACTATATTGTGAACCAACGGGACATTTTCCGCACAATCCAGAACCTGTCTCTTATACACATCTGACGCTGCCGACGATCTACTCTGTGTAG
>OLID01000671.1_pt1 | contig 12867 bp, 9 predicted proteins | sample 1609361 | NCBI WGS metagenome assembly OLID01 (sample SAMN05416778, study PRJEB24817) | seawater metagenome | isolation source: Sea water | place: Canada:Atlantic | collected 2013-07
CTACACAGAGTAGATCGTCGGCAGCGTCAGATGTGTATAAGAGACAGATATATGTGAGCAAATGGAGAATATAATGTATAAAGCCAATCAAATTGCTAATTGGTTTTTATCAAAATCAGTTAGTGAAGATCGTGAAATCTCACCAATGAAATTAATGAAATTGTGTTACATTGCACAAGGTGTTCACTTGGCTGTTTATAATCAAAAATTAATTGGAGATAGTGCATTAGCTTGGAAATATGGGCCTGTCTTTTCCGAAATATATGAAAAATTTAAAGCTTATAATGGTAGATTTATACCACCAAAGATTGCAGATAAATCACTCTTGAATAATATGAAAGAATACGATAGAGAGACAACAGATATACTGGAAGCAGTTTGGGATAGTTACGGTAAATATGGTGCTATAAAATTATCAAACTGGACTCATAGAAAAGGATCAGCTTGGGAAAGATCAATAGACAGTGGCTTTAAAGAATTCATAAGTGTTGTGATACCAGCTGAATATATTAAAGAAGAGTTTGACTCTATTGTTAAGGTTCATGATAAGCAAAGAAAGTCTGAACCTGAAATGTCTGAAGATTGTTGTTAATAAATATGTCTAATAAGATACTTCCCGACAACCCTGGCCATATTGATGATGAAGATTCCTCAGAGATGGAAAATGGATTAGCTAGCGATCTTAACCCTTATGATGATCGGTTTCATGAATTTTTAGATGTAATTCATGATGTGGAAAAACGCTATTCTAAATGGTATGTGCGCTTTAGATATGGTGGTATTGTATTAGTACTTATTTTATTTTTAGTTCAATTAATATTTCTTAAATTATTAATTTGTAAGGTCTTATTCTTAATTGATGTCCCGAGCAAATTTACTCTTATTGAAAATTCATCGGTCATACATCTAATATTATTATTTAGCTTTATTTCCTGCATTGCACTTGGGGCATTATTTTTCACACTTATTTTTAGACCGCCAAACCTTTTAGGGAGGGCGTATAAGATCCTTAGTATTTTTAAAAATAGAAAAATAAAATAAGGCTAAAATCTTATTTTTCACACAAACATCCTCTGCAATAAGCCTTTTTTGAATTGTTTTAGTTGGATTAATTGGCTTTCAATATTTTCAATTTTTTTGTCGATTGAAGATAAAAAATTAGCAATTTTGGTTTGTTCAACCATAGAAGGAATCAGAACGATAAGATTTTCAAGTTGAGACCAATCTGCTCTAGGCATTTTCGTTCCACTGGTTTTATTACAAGTCGTTATAAATGATTCATTTTGTATTACAAAATATAGAAATTCATTTTGGACATTACTATGCTTAGAACTCAAAACCCAGATTTCACTAGAACAAATACCATCAAAGCTAGCAAACCAAAATTTTCTTAAATAAGGTCTTAACTTCCCGAATAATATTTGATTCTTTTTAAATATATTTTTTGTACTTTTAATAATTCCAGTGCTGATACTTCCTGTAAGTTGACCAACTTCTGGTTCGATATTTTCAAGCTCAACTATAGGGAATTTTATATTTTCTTTTCCAGCATGAAATTTTGCACATTTATTGGTCATAACTTGACCTATTTCTTTTTCTTCCCACTTAGGAAAATCCTCACCATTATCATTTTTAAAGCGGATTTTTTGGCTAAAAATTTGCTGCATTATGCCTTTTTTATAGGCTTGCCAATTTTCTAATTGCTTTTCAGTGAGTTCAATTTTTTTGTCGACACTAGAAAGGAAATTAGCGATTTTGGTTTGTTCAATTATATCTGGTATGCATAGTTTAAACCTTGAAATTTTTTGAACAGATAAGCCAGGTTGAGCAGATGATTCTGATAGTTTATTCAGATTAAAGAAGTCCAGTTTTTGGGCTAGAAACTCAGTATTAGATGTTGAGTTAGCTTGAACTGCAATTGCATGTTCAGATATGAATGTTTTTCCAGAAGCTCTATTTATATTACCACACAAAGCTCCTTGTCGCCCAATAAGAAAATATTCTCCATCGTGTGTGTAATCATCGGTATATCCCCTTAAACCATTACCACCGAAGACAGGATAGATTCCTTCTTCAGAAATATTGGCAGATGTAATACCTACACCGCTCTTAAGAGTACTACATAATTCTTGAAGTCTTTTATACTTCCAATTGCTTTTAAATTCTGAAAACCTCAACTCAGGCACACATTTTTTATTTTGATCCGTCATGTTAAATTCCATTTAAGAAGATTCCCGCCTGTGCGGGAATGACGAGGGTGGTGTAAATATCGGTGCTTGAATGCCTAATTCTTGGCAATACTTTTCAATTTCTGCATCTACGTCTTTCATATCCGTTTCAATATTTTTCAGGTTTTCAGTGATAGCCGTTAAATCAATCGGTTCTTCTTCTTCAAAGGTATCAACATATCTGGGAATATTGAGGTTGTAGTCATTTTCTTTAATTTCATCCATTGAGGCGATATGACAATATTTGTCTATATCCTCACGGTTTTGATAGGCCGAAATAATCTTTTCGATATGAACATTGGTTAAGTAGTTTTGTGTTTTACGCTTTTCAAACTCATTAGAGGCATCAATAAAACAAATGTTATCTGAATGTATGCGACATTTTTTTAATACTAAAATACAGGTTGGTATGGATGTGCCATAAAACACATTAGCAGGTAGCCCAATAACGGCATCTAAATAATTGAGTTCTTCAATTAAATATTGGCGAATAGTGCCCTCAGCCGCACCACGGAATAACACGCCATGCGGTAAGATAATCGCCATGGTGCCATTTTCATCTAACTGATAAACCATGTGTTGTAAAAAGGCAAAATCTGCTTTGGTTTTGGGTGCTAGTTTACCGTAGGCACTAAAACGCTCATCATCCAGTTTATTCTCGCCATTCCATTGTGATGAAAAAGGTGGATTAGCGACAATGGCATCATAACGATGTTCTAAATGCTGCGGATTATCCAGGGTGTTCCCTTGCACAATATCAAAATTGGAATATTTGACGCCATGCAGAATCATATTCATACGTGCCAGATTATAAGAGGAATGGTTTAACTCTTGCCCTGTAAAGTGACCCACTTTGGCTTCTTTAGAAATACGCAATAATAACGAGCCTGACCCACAGGTTGGATCATAAGCATTTTTAATATTGTTGCGGTCTAATGTCACTAGCTTGGCTAATATGCCAGATACCTGTTGTGGGGTGTAAAACTCGCCTGCTTTTTTGCCTGCGGTAGAAGCAAATTCACCAATTAAATATTCGTAGGCATCACCTAAAACATCAATATTGGCATCATCAAGCTGGAAGGTTACTTTATTTAAGTGCTTAATAATATCCGATATCAGTTTGTTCTTTTCGTTCTCGGTTTTGCCGAGTTTGGATGACTGTAAATCCACATCATCAAATAAGCCAATAAAGTCTTCTTCACTGACATGACCTAAAGTAGATTGCTCAATATTTTTAAAGCCTTCTTGGATATCTTGTAAAATAAATTCTTTCTTTTCCGCTTTTTGGTATAAGGTGTTAAATAAAAATTGCGGCGCTAAAAAATAACCAAGATCTTTAATACAATCTTCATCTAAACCCTCATAATCATCTTTGCCATAGGCTTCTACAAAGGTGATATTGTCGTGTTGTAATAGTTCTTTGTTAATAAAGCTTTCTATTTTTTCAGATAGAAACTTATAGAAAATAAAGCCGAGCATATAGTTTTTAAATTCACTGGCATCCATTTTGCCACGTAGTTCATTGGCAATTGCCCATAGTTGTCGAAATAGTTTGAGTTGTTCTTCTGACATGTTTTTTCCTATTCGTAATTTTAAAGAGATTAATCACCCCAATGTAAATTAAACTTATCGAGTATGCTCACGAATTTATCATGCAAGCGTTTAAACTTGGTGCGCTTTTCCGCAAATTTTAATTTCTGGTCTTGATACGATGTTTTTAATAAATCGGTATCCACCTTTTCAGACCATTCATATTTTTTAAGCGTATCTAATAATGCTTGTGCAGATACGTTTTCATCTTTGGCTAAGTCATCAATCGCTTGTAAGCGTTTTTCAATAAAGAAGTTGTCCAGTTCATCAGGTATTTCACCTTTATCTTTCACAAAAGGTAAATTCTTTTCAATGAACTCATCAATTAACTCACGCTTACTTTTAAAGGTTGGCGAGCTGTCTAGTTGTTTTAACACAAATAGCTTATCCGCTTCAAAGGTTGGGCTATCAACATCCAGATCATGTAACAGGTTCAAAATATAATCGACATTAATTTTATCGACACGTAATAATTCCAATTCAAAATCAATGTCATCCAAAACGGATATTTTTTCTTTGGTTTCTTTTGAGTCTTGATAAATATCAACATACTTGGTTTTGTAATTCTCATAACCTTGTTCGGTGATTTTTAAGTCCTGCCAACTAAAGCCATCAAATACGGTTAAGCGTGCCATGACACGCATCAATTCTCTAAACTGTTGCACGTAGTTGGCTTTTTCTTGCTCGCTTACCAATAGATTAACGGCATCAGGTGTCGGGCAAGTGGAAAGCATATCTTCAGCGATTAAATTAAACTTTTCCACATAGGTTTCATAATCGTCCATTAATACATTTTCATTGGCTTCTTCATTGGAAAACAGCTTAATGGCTTCATCTGTTTTTGTTTTTAAATTACGGAAACAGACAATATTACCAAATGGCTTTTGTTCGCTATGAATACGGTTGGTGCGTGAAAAGGCTTGAATTAAACCATGGTAATTTAGGTTTTTATCAACATATAAGGTATTTAAGGTTTTGCTATCAAAGCCTGTTAAAAACATATTGACCACAATCAGAATATCAATTTCTTTGCGTTTAACCCGTTTGGCAATGTCTTTGTAATAGCCGTCAAAGTTATCAGTGGTAAAGTTTTGTTTAACAGGAAAGAGTTGGTTGTAGTCCAACATAATGCGCTCTAGGGCATCACGTGAATGTTCTTTGCTGGCTTTTTCTTCTTCATTTGGCGCCCAAGTAAAAATGGTCGCTACTTTTAAATCGTGTTCCTTTTGATTGAAAAAGTCATAATAACGTAATGCCGTATCAATATTTGGAGCGGCTAGCATTGCCGTATACATTTTATTTTTGGTTTTAGCGGCATGATGCTCAATAATGTAATCGGTAATTTTTTCGATACGTTTGGGGCTTTCTAATATTTCCTTGGTATCGATATCTTCAACATCAATATCAAGTGAACATTTGTTTTGATAACGCCCAAGATACTCCACCGAAAAGCCTAATACATTACCATCGGAAATGGCATTTTTAATGGTGTAACGGTGCAGGCAGTCCCCAAATAAATCTTTAGTTGTGCGGAATTTATTGGCGTTATCATCGAAAATGGGCGTGCCTGTGAAACCAAACATTTGGGTGTCGTTAAAAAAGTCTTTAATGCGTTTATGCATATCGCCAAACTGTGAACGGTGGCATTCATCAAAAATACATACGATACGTTTATCCCGTAAATGAGCTATTTGTTTGGCTTCACCTAATACTGCATGATTGAGTTTTTGAATGGTGGTAATAATCAATTTCTTTTTAGGATCATTCAGGTTTTTAATTAACACTTTGGTGCTGGAGCTTGAAGACACACAGCCTTTTTCAAACGCTTCAAATTCATCCGTGGTTTGTGAGTCTAAATCTTTACGGTCAATAATGAATAAGACTTTTTCAACCTTTTCATTTTCTTGTAATAGCTGGCTTGCTTTAAATGAGGTTAAGGTTTTACCGCTGCCCGTGGTATGCCAAATATAACCGCCTTGATTACAGTGGTTTACCTTGCGGATAATCTCTTCAACCGCGTGGTATTGGTAAGGTCGCAATACCATTAAGCATTTTAAGGTTTGGTTTAAGACGATATAACGGGCAATGATTTTAGAAACAAAGCATTTTTCTAAAAAGTACTCGGTGAATTTATCTAAACGTGTAATTAAATTATTTTGTTTATCTGCCCAATAAAAAGTCAGGTTAAAGTTTTGTTCTTTATTGTTGGAAAAATAGCGGGTGTTTTCACCGTTACTAATCACAAACAACTGCACATAGTTAAATAAGTCTTTATAGGATTCGTGCTGATAACGACGAATTTGGTTATAGGCTTTTTTAAGTTCAATGCCACGGCGTTTTAATTCAATTTGCACCAATGGAATACCATTAACCAAAAGGGTGACATCATAGCGATTATCACGCTTACCACTGACAGCAATTTGGTTACTAACTTGATACAGGTTTTTACACCATTCTTTAGTATTGAAAAACTCTAAATAACGAACTTTATCATCACGCTTTAAGGCGTATTTATCTCTTAATCTTTGTGCCTTTTGGAAAATATTTCCACCGCTTAAATGAATGCGGATAAGCTTGAACTCTTCATCACTGAGTTTAAAATCTTTTTCATTTAACTGAATGGCATTATGTTTTTCTAACTGTGTTTTTAAATTTTCAAATAAAGCATTTTCATCAGGTAGTTTTAAAAACTGGTAGCCCATTGAAGCCAGTTGATCAATCAATTCATTTTCAAGCGTCGTTTCACTTTGTACAGACATGAATAAATTTAGAAAAATATGAATGGTTTTAAGTTTAGTTGATTATGGATTTCATAAACAGAAAGGTAGTCTAATTATAAAAAATAATCGGTTTAGAATTTATAACAAATCAACCACCTTTCTTTTTTTAGTGCTAAACGTGGATTTTTCACAGTAATGATTAAGTCAGGGTGTATACGTTTTAGTTAAACTATATTGGCTTTCAGGGACTTTCTCCAGGGCTGTCAAAATATATTGATATTTCTGATTTTTAAATAAATTCTCTATACTTATTATTATGTGGGAGCGTGAGTCATGAAAGGCATAAAATATTTTCAACAGGGCATGTCAATGATAGAGGTGATGATTATTGTGATCATCATCGCTATTTTGGCAGCCGTGGCTATTCCTTCTATGCAATCATTATTCGCAAATGCTGATTTAAATGCTTTTATCGATACAGTTAAATCTTCAGTCAAGTTGGCAAAAAGTGAGGCGATTAGAAGAGGGGCGAATGTGACAGTGTGTTCAAAAGATCCCAATGGTGTTGCTTGTGGTGATGCAGCAGATTGGAAAAATGGGTTCATTGTCTATTTTGGCAGCTCTATAGTTGTTTCGGGTGCAAATGCAACGTTAATCCAGCATTCAAATATTGATGATGCGCTCAATGTAACAGCGGGTTTTAGTTCAATGAGTTTTAATAGTCGTGGTGTGATGGCGTCTGGTTTGACAATGGTTGTTAATCCAGATGGTTGTTCTAGAAATTCTTATGCCATAGCGATTAGTGCATTAGGCGTCGTGAATGTTACTGAGCAAGCCTGTGAATAGGCGCTGTTTACAGCAGGGTGTCTCGCTTATTGAAGCAATGATCGCATTGATTGTATTATCAATAGGTTTGCTTGGGGTGTTGTTATTACAAACCAAGGGGCTGAGTTCATCTCAAGAGTCTATTCATCGTCAAACTGCGAGTTTGTTGGCGAGTGATTTGCTTGAGCGTATTGAGGCAAATAAAGCGGCTGTCATTAATGCCTCTGGTAATCAATATGTCAGTAACTTTAATTCAGGTGGTTTAAGTGAGAATGCAGCTTGTTCAGCAGCAGGTTGTACTGATGTCCAAATGGCAATTACAGATATTGTTCAATGGAAGGCATCTTTAACAGAAGGTCTGCCTGGGGCGCAAAGTGCGTTATGCTTTGATAGTTCCCCCAATGATGGCACAAGTAATGTTGCTTCAGGGTGTGGTGTAGAAGCTGATGGTGTTCCCATGGTGGTTAAAATTTGGTGGGATGAAAAATTGGAAGATGGGTCAACTGTTACTAGGCGATATACCGTTGCTGTTGAAAATATTGAGGGGATACAGTAATGAGCCAGCAGTCAGGTTTTTCACTTGTTGGTGTCATGGTGGGTATGCTTGTTAGCGTATTGCTGTTTTTTGCGGGAGGAACAATTTATCAGCAAACACAATTAAAAGAAAAATACATAAAAAGCCATGCGATTGAGGAGCAAGATAAAAAGCGAATATTATTAGATTTTGTGAAAAATAAAGTTGCGTTAGCTGGCTATGCACAGCCAGTTTCTTCAACGGGCACAGTTGTCGATTTAAGTACGATTAATTTTGGTGGGAATATTATCGAAGGTACAACAGGAAATGCGGTAGCTTCTGGTGTGACGTCAGATGCGTTGATTTATCGTTTTCAAGCGCCAAATACAGGGATGGATATTAGAGATTGTGCAGATATATTGGTGCCTGCAAGTTCAAATAGTGTGAATACGGTTACAGTTCAGGCTTCTTCAGGGGAATATGAATATGGATTATTTTGTAACGATGTTGAAATTGTGAACGGAATTAATGGCTTTGTGGTTTTGTATGGTGAAGATTTAACGGCAGATGGTTCCGCTAATCGATATGTTGCAGCAGATTACGTTGGCTTAAATTTTGACAGAGTTGTCTCATTGAGGTTTACATTTGATATACTTATTAATGAAGGTGCAGGCGTAATAGAGGAGCAAGAGTTTAGTACAACAGTGGCATTGAGAAATGCGAGGACAGAATGAATAAAATCAAAGATCGAGGCTATGTATTAATTGGGTCATTGCTTTTGTTGGCAATTATCTCAATTGTTGCTGTATCTTTGGTTGGCGGTTTACGTACAGGTGGAGTGCTTTCCAGAAATGAAAGCAACAATCATAAAGCTTTTTATGCTTCAGAGACTGCGCTATCCGCAGGTGAGGAATGGGTTCAAAATCAAACAACTTACACTGAAGGCGCTGATTGCGATCCCAGTGACTCTTCTTGTGATGCAAATAACATTTGGTCAAGTGATAGTCAAGAGTTGGTTTTTGATAATTTTATGAGTCATGATTGGTGGTTACAAAATAGTAAAGACTCTGGGTTTGTGCATGCAGGTAACGGGCATTATGTCGTACAGGAAGTTGTATTTGTCCGTGATGGGCTAAGTTTTGAATCTGGTGCATCCAGAGTTGGTTCTAATATCTACCGTGTTGTGGCAGAGGGCATGGCTGAAGATGGCGTGACCAGGGTTGTATTAGAGTCAACTTATGCGAAAAGGTATTAGGTGATGTTATGTCTTTACTTTTACTAAAACGAGCGTTGTCATCTGTAAAGAGCATTTTTGGTTTTTTATTTATATTGTCGTTAAATTGTGAAGCGTTGAATTTAGCGCAGCAACCTTTAACGCTTTCAGGGTTTAATTATCCAAATGTAATGTTTTTAGTGGATGACTCAGGCTCAATGGATTGGGAAATTATGACCGGGGTGCATTGGGCGGCGTGTGATTATGATCCCTATGAACATAATTCACACGATGGAAGTACCTCTACTGATTGTAATGAAAAAGTAACCAATGGGCGTATGTATATTGAAAATGCGACGGATAGCTCGGATTTAATGTCTTACGTTTATAGTAATACGGGTAATATCTACAGTGATTGTTCAAATACCAATGGTTATACCTTTGAGTGTAGCGGTTCCAATACTGAAGAGTGGCGGCATAGAAGTTCTGATTTGAACTTTATGTTTTACAATCCTGATACAGACTACTTGCCCTGGTTTGGTGAATGTTCTGATGGCGTTGATTGTGTCGATGCTTCTTTTTCAGCCGCTAGAAGTAACCCTAGGTCTGGACAATCTGGTTATAGTCAAACACGAAATCTAGCAGGTCAATCATACGAAGTGTGGTTTGATACGGCAGGATTTGCAGATACACGCCCCAATATTACTGATTATACGGTAGGCGCTAATGGCTATGTAGATTTATGGGACGAGCATTACAACATAGAGTTTGATAGTACGACTCAGATTGTCATTACCGAAAGTGTCTACGGCTCACCTGGAGCTAATTCCCTGGATGAAACAAAAACAGTGCTTGCTACCTTAACCAATACGCTTGCTTGTTACAATATATTGGGTTCTCAGTTATTGGTTGAAAGTATTCATAACGGTGATTTGGATATCGCAAGTACTGGAGGGGTAAATTGTCGAACTATACCAGAAGCAGTTCAGAATTTTGCCAACTGGTATCAATATCATCGTAAACGCTCATTTGCTGCCAAATATACCATAGGTAGTTTAGTAAGTAGTGAAGATGACATGCGTTTTGGTTTGACGCTTATTAATAACAATGGTTCGGGTGATAATGATGTTTTTGTGGAAGTTCCTTCAGGCGGGCAAGATACCTTTTCAGTGCATAATAACGCGCTTATGCAGGACATGTATGATTATAGCTGGGAGGCGTTAGGGACACCGTTAAGAATAGGATTAAAAACAGTTGGTAGGTATTATTCTGGTAGTCTGTCTGGTAAAGCAGATCCAATCATATACAGTTGCCAGCAAAACTATACCATTCTAATGTCTGATGGTGAGTGGAGTGGGGGTAGCCCTGATATTGGTAATTCGGATGGTGACGCATACAGTAACACGCTTGCCGATGTAGCAGATTATTATTATCAAACTGACTTGAGTGATTTAGAAGATGACGTACCAATTAATGAATTTGATACACAGACGCAACAGCATATGGTGACAATTATGGCGGCTTTTGGTTTGGAAGGTGCGTTGGAAGATACCGATGGCGATGGTTGGCCTGATCCGATTCTGGGTCGCAGTAGTACTTGGGGTGGTAATCCCAGTTCAGGTATATATAAAGCGGATGACATGTGGCATGGTGCTTTTAACAGTAAAGGGTTATATAGCTCGGCTAAGTCACCTGATTTGTTGAAAAGCAACTTGGAAAATGCTTTTGATAATATTCAAGCCAGAGTGGGTTCATTTGCATCGGTCGCAACTGGTTCTTCAACATTACAAAATGGGGCGGTTGTATATCAAACCGAATACCAAAGCTTGGGTTGGGAAGGTCATTTAAAAGCTTCTGAAATTTTAAATGACGTTGTTCAGTCACCGATATGGGATGCCGCATGTTATTTTTCTGATGACTGTGATGTGCCTGGTTTTAACCCTGCTAATATCACTTATGGTTCAAGGGTTGTTATGACTTATGCTGATGGTGGTATTCCGTTTAGATGGCCTTCAGATTACACCAATCCAACTTCAACAGAATTAACTTCAGGTCAGGTGTCTGACTTGCTGGGCTATAACAATACAATTTATAGTAGTGACGCTTATGGTCAAAAATTAGTTAATTTTATAAGAGGCTCTGATAATGATGAATTAAATGCAGCAAACACGAGTGGTGTTTTTAGGAGTAGAGAAGGCAGATTAGGTGATTTTGTTAATTCAAGACCCATTTTTGTCTCTGCGCCAAGCAGGTTTTATCCTGCTGATCTTGAGGGAGCGAGTTATACTTTGTTTAAGTCTACCTATTCATCTAGAGCAAATATGCTTTATGTTGGCGGTAACGATGGGATGTTGCATGGGTTTGACGCTAGTGATGGCGAAGAGTTATTGGCTTATGTGCCAGGCTCACGCCATATTTATGAGGATTTATACAGCCTGAGTTCAACAAACTATTCACATAAATATTATGTCGATGGTTCACCCACTGAGGGTGATGTGTATTATGATGGCGCCTGGCATACGGTATTAGCTGGGGGGTTGCGAGCAGGTGGTCAATCTGTTTATTTGTTGGATATTACTAATCCCGCTAATTTTAGTGAGGCGAATGCTGCCAACATTGTTAAATGGGAATTTAGTGATGTGCAAGACAATGAGCTTGGTGCCACATTTAGTCAGCCACAAATTGCCAGATTGGCGAATGGTAAGTGGGCAGTATTATTTGGTAACGGCTATAACAATACCACAACGGATGGCTATGCAAGTGCAACAGGTAAGTCATATTTGTTTATTTTGTTCTTGAATAATAGTTTCGATGGTACTTGGGATGAGGGCGTTGATTATGTGAAAATTCCAGTTGGTTCAGAGTACCTCGCAGCAGGGGATGCGGCTGGACTAAGCGGTATCACGGTTGTGGATGTGGACGGAGATTATACTGCTGATTATGTATATGGCGGTGATGTTAAAGGTAAACTGTGGCGTTTTGATTTGACAAGCAATTCTCCTGGTAATTGGAGTGGTAGTTTGGTATTCGATGCGGGCGTTAATCAGCCTATTACTTCCACTCCCGTTGTTTCTGCACATCCAAATGGTTTAGATGCTGGTTTCTTAGTAGCTTTTGGAACAGGCAAGTTTATTGAAATAGATGATAACTCTTCCAGTGGTCAAACGACTCAGACATTTTATTCTATATGGGATAAAAGGGTAGCTGGTGTGTTTCAATCAGTACCCGTTAAGGGTGACTTGCTGGAGCAAGAAATACTTTCAGAGCCAGCATTTTCTGAAACAGTTGGGGGTAGGGTAACAACCGCAAATGCGATTGATTGGTCTACTGATAGGGGATGGTATTTAGATTTGATTATTAAAAATAGTGGCAATAATCATGGTGAAAGAGTGGTGTTTGATCCTGTTGTTAGAAGTGGAAGAATAACTTTTACAACGATGGTACCAGCAAGTGATAACATCTGTGATGGTGGCGGTGGTGGTTGGTTGATGAGTTTAAATGCAATTAATGGTGCCAGACCAGAGCCAAGTGCATTTGACCTGAATAATGATGGTGTGTTCTCATCGGGTGATTATGTTGACTATGATGGTGGTTCTTATGTGTCGAGTGGCATACAATTTAATTCTGGTATTTTATCTACACCGACATTGCTCGCAAACTCTGATGGTGGATATGATTTAAATGTATTGAGTAGTACAGGCGCAGAAAACTTAAGTTCAGGTTTAACATCTGTCTCTTATACACATCTCCGAGCCCACGAGACAGGCAGAAATCTCG
>OLID01000673.1_pt1 | contig 12843 bp, 13 predicted proteins | sample 1609361 | NCBI WGS metagenome assembly OLID01 (sample SAMN05416778, study PRJEB24817) | seawater metagenome | isolation source: Sea water | place: Canada:Atlantic | collected 2013-07
TTATAAAATTGTCAGTGAAGCAATAAAAGCTGGTGCAGATGCAATTGAGCTTGGTTTCCCTTTTTCTGATCCTATTGCTGATGGTCCAACGAATCAACGTTCAATGGAAAGAGCGTTGGAAGCGGGTGCGTCTTTTGATGCCTGCATTAATTTTCTTAAGAAGTTAAGAAAAGAATTTCCTGATATTCCAATAGGGTTGCTCCTATATTACAACCTGATGTTTAGTCAAGGTGAGCAAGGGTATAAACGATTAGCAGAAGCTGAGGTTGATGGGATTGTTAGCGCTGACCTGCCGATAGAAGAAGCAAATGAAAATATTGCATTATTGAACAAATATAAAATTGGTGCGGTGCAGATGATCGCGCCAAATACTTCGGATGATCGTGCAAAAAGAATGTTTAAACATTCAAATGCGTATACTTATGTGCTAAGTGGCTATGGTGTAACTGGCGCTAAAAAAGAGATTGCCCCAGAGACTTTGCTGCGCGTAAAGCATGTTAAAACGCTATCTAATAAACCGATCATTGTGGGTTTTGGTATTAGTAAACCAGAACATGCGAAAGCAGTGTGGGATGCAGGTGCAGAAGGTGCAATTGTTGGTAGTTATTTTACGTCAATCATTGAAGAAAATGTCGATGATATTAATCAAGCGATTAAAATTATCACAAAATTCATAAAAGAAGTTAATCAATTAAAATAAGCTGGCATAATTTCAACTAGAATATAGCACATCACTTTCTAAAATAATGATTTTAAATGCACTATTCTGTATTACTTGATGAGTCGGTTACTGCCTTAGATATAAAACCAAATGGGCTATATATTGATGGTACTTTCGGGAGAGGTGGTCACACATCAAAAATCCTGGAAAAACTGACTGACCAAGGTCAATTGATTGTTTTTGATAAAGATCCTCAGGCAATAAACTACGCAAAAGAAAAATTTGGAAATGACTCAAGAGTTCGTATTGTTCATAAACCTTTTTCCAATATGTATCAGTTTTGTCTAGCTAATGGGCTGTTAGGTAATGTGGATGGTATATTATTAGATCTGGGTGTTTCTTCCCCGCAGTTAGATCAAGCTGAACGTGGTTTTAGTTTTATGCAAGATGGTCCATTGGATATGCGCATGGATACCACATCAGGGATACCCGCATCAGAAGCGCTAAAGCTATTATCAGAATCTGAGTTGGCGAATATATTTAAGGTCTATGGTGAAGAACGGTTTTCTAAAAAGATTGCTGCCTATATTAAGGCTGATATTGCAAAAGGCATTGAGTTTAATACAACATTAGAGTTGGCGAATTTAATTAAGCGGGTTATCCATACTAAAGAAAAAAAACATCCAGCAACCAGGTGTTTTCAGGCGCTCAGAATATATGTAAACGATGAGTTGGGTGAGGTCGAAAAAACAATTGCAGATGCCGAAAACATATTGAAAGCTTCTGGTAAGCTTGTTGTTATTTCATTCCATTCATTAGAAGATCGTATTGTGAAAAAATATATGACTAAGATGGTAAATGGGAAAACTGATTCAGACCTGCAAGTTCCCAGAGGATTGCCTATACTAGAAGATGTGCCTAAGAAAATGAAATGGGTCGTTAAGATGTTGAAGGCGGATGGCTCTGAATTATCAGAAAATGTCCGCTCCCGTAGTGCAATTTTAAGAGCAGTGGAAAAGCTTTGAGCGAAATTAATCGAGCAGAAGTTAGAGATAAATTAATAGAGTCTCTCAAATATAGTTTTCTAAATCTAAAATCTATTACCATTTTTTTGCTTTTTATTTTGTTGGTGATTACCTGTTTAATGGTGTTATCAACCAAGCTTGAAAATCGTAATTTAACCATAGAGATGCAAAAACTTTCTCAACAGCAAAACGAGTTGCAAGTTGAGTGGACTCAAATTTTATTGGAGTATAGTACCCTGGCTTCTCCAATTCTTGTTGAAGAAAAAGCAACAGATCAGTTGGAAATGATTCAACCAATCCCAAAAGAAGTGCAAGTAATAAAGGCATATCAGGTTGAGGAGTAACAGAGGATAATCTTGTCCTAGTTGTGTGATTATATGAAGAAAAAAGATTTAAAGAAATTCAATAATGAGAATGCATCTCCAGAATCTGATAAGCCATCGCGTTCCTGGCGTTTATTATTTATCGTTGCGGTACTGCTTTTATGTGCTGGTGGGATTATATTTAAATTGGTTTACATGCAAACGGTTGAATATACTTTTCTTGATATGCAGGGTGACTCGCGAATTGAGCGGACTATCAACAAACATGCATACCGAGGAACCATTGTCGATCGGAATGGTTATCCCGTTGCAGTTAGCACGCCCGTCGATGCAATATGGGTAAACCCACGATTTGTTACCTTAAATAAAGAATTTTTCTCAGTGCTTGATATGTTGGGTCTATCCGATGAGTCAAAACAAAAAATTGTGCAGCGTGTTAAAGAAAGACTAGGGAGAAGTGGATTTGTATATTTAAAAAGACAGGTTGATCCGTTTGTTGCAAGTCGAATCGAAAATATGGATGTGCCTGGTGTTAATTTACAAAGAGAATATAAGCGTTACTATCCCGATGGTGAAGTATTGGCGCATGTGATTGGTTTTACAAATGTTGATTCGACTGGTCAAGAAGGTATTGAGTTAATATATGATAAGTGGCTTGATGGTCAATCAGGTGAGGAAATTGTTTGGTATGACGTAAAGCGAAACCTGGTAAAAGAAATTGATGAAACTAAGGAATCAGTAAAAGGGCACGATATAGCATTGAGTATCGATCGACGCATCCAATTTATTGCTTATAAAGCATTAAAAGATGCGGTGAAAGAAAATATTGCTGAAGCTGGAAGCGTGGTGGTATTGGATGTTCGCACAGGTGAAGTATTAGCAATGGTTAATCAGCCATCATATAACCCCAATAACATGAAAACAGCCGTGCCTGAGGCTAGAAGAAATAGAGTGGTCACTGATGTTTTCGAACCTGGTTCAACGATTAAAACTTTCGCAGCAATTGTGGGGCAAACATCTGGAGAGTATACGCCAGAAAGTGTTGTCAGTACCTCGCCTGGGTATTATCGAGTTGGTCGTAAAACAATCCGTGATTTCCGGAATTATGGTGATTTAACGCTCAGAGATGTTTTGCTTAAATCGAGTAATGTTGGTATTTCAAAAATTGTATTATCTCTTCCACCTGAAATGTTACCCGATACTTTATTAACCTTTGGTTTTGGTTCGAAAACAGATGTTAAATTTCCTGGTGAGAGAACAGGATATGTGCCTACACCAAGAAAATGGGGTGAATTTCCACTGGCAACTTTATCATTTGGTTATGGCATGAATGCAACTGCGCTTCAGCTTGCAAGGGCATATGGAGCGATTGCAAATAATGGCAGGTTATTACAACCATCGTTAATTAAATTGAATTCTGATGAAGAAGTTGTGGGTTACCAGGTCATTAGCCCTCAAATAGCAAATGATACTTTAATGATGTTAAATAATGTTGTTGAAGGCAAGGGAGGAACTGGACAGAAGGCTAAGTTAGAAAAGTATCATGTTGGTGGTAAAACGGGTACGGTTCGTAAGGCTATTGCAGGTGGTTATGCGACTGATGCATATATGGGTGTCTTTGTCGGAATTGCGCCAATCTCTAACCCTAAATTAGTTGTTGTTGCCGTAATAGATGACCCAAAAGGTGAAAATTACGGTGGTGGTTCTGTCGCAGCGCCTGTCGTGGCTGAAGTGTTGAATAATAGTTTGATGGCGCTTAATATCCCGCCTGATAAACAAGATTGATTCTTTGTCTAATTTACAAGCAAAAGCTATTATCGTGATAAAATTTTTATGCTTTTATTGGCAGGTGGCTAATAAATTTCATACAACAAAAATTTAATTTATTCTTTGATAGCTCTTGTATTACAAATTAATTGCCCAATATTAAACTTCAATTATAATTTTTTTACAGGTGCATAAATGCAAAAAATGATGGGTACTACGATCCTATGTGTTCGTAAGGGTGATACGGTCGTAATTGGTGGTGATGGTCAGGCAACAATGGGAAATATGGTTGCTAAAGATAATATCGTTAAAGTTAGACGTTTATGTAAGGATAAGGTTATTGCAGGTTTTGCTGGAGCCACCGCAGACGCATTTACCTTGTTTGAAAAATTTGAATCTAAACTGGAAATGTATCAAGGCCAATTGGAAAGAGCTGCTGTAGAAATGTGTCGCGAGTGGCGTACCGATAAAATGTTAAGACAGTTAGAGGCTATGATCATTGTCGCAGATGCTAAAACCTCATTAATCATTTCAGGTGTAGGTGATGTGATGGGTGCAGATGAGAATGGTATTTTATCTATTGGTTCAGGTTCTGCTTATGCACGTTCTGCAGCGGTTGCGCTGGCACAAAATACAGATTTTGATGCACGGAATATAGTTGAAAAAAGCCTTACCATTGCAGCAGATATTTGTATTTATACAAATCATAATTTTACTATTGAAGAAATCAAAAACTAAGGAAGTCTCATGTCCCAAATGACACCAAAAGAAATTGTTTCTGAATTAGACCGATACATTATTGGTCAGTTTGATGCCAAAAAATCTGTTGCACTGGCATTGCGTAATCGTTGGCGCAGAATGCAGCTTGATAGCGAAATGCGAGCTGAGGTCACGCCAAAGAATATATTGATGATTGGTCCTACAGGCGTTGGTAAAACTGAAATAGCACGTCGGTTAGCCAAACTGGCAAACGCACCTTTTGTTAAAGTTGAAGCAACAAAATTTACTGAAGTAGGGTATGTTGGTAAAGACGTTGAATCAATCATTCGTGATTTGGCAGATATATCCATTAAAATGCATCGTGAACAAGAAAAGAAAAAAGTAAAAACACGGGCGCAAGAAGCGGCTGAGAATCGTATTTTAGATGTGCTGGTGACGCCTGCGCGTACATCATCAACCTCTACAGTTGGCTTTGCTAATGAACCAGCTAATAATGATGGATCGCAGTCCACGGATTCTGCCACACGAAATGTTTTTCGTAAAAAATTAAGAAAAGGTGAGCTTGACGATAAAGAAATAGAAATTGAAGTCGCTGTTGCACCTAAAGGGATGGAAATATTAGGTCCTCCAGGTATGGAAGAAATGACAAGCCAGCTTTCAAGTATGTTTTCATCTATGTCGAGTGATAAAAAACATAAACGTAAAATTAAAATTTCTGCAGCACGAAAAATTCTAGAAGATGAAGAAGCAAGCAAGCTGGTTAATGAAGAAGACATTAAGTTAAATGCAATTGAAAATGCAGAGCAAAATGGCATTGTTTTTATTGATGAGATAGATAAGGTTTGCAAGAAATCAGGAACTTCTGGTGGTGAGGTTTCTCGAGAAGGTGTTCAAAGAGATTTATTACCGTTGGTTGAAGGATCTACTGTTACAACCAAATATGGAGTAATTAAGACCGATCATATCTTATTTATTGCTTCAGGTGCTTTTCACGTTGCTAGTCCTTCGGATATGATTCCAGAATTACAAGGACGTTTGCCCATCAGGGTTGAGTTGAGATCATTAACAGTAGATGACTTTGTCAGAATTTTGGTTGAGCCTGATGCTTCAATCGTTAAGCAATATATTGCCTTATTAAAAACTGAGAATGTCGACATAAGCTTTACCGATAGTGCAATCCGCAGAATTGCAGAAATTGCTTGGCAAGTGAATGAAGAAGTTGAAAATATTGGAGCAAGAAGGCTACAGACGGTTTTAGAAAAACTGCTTGAAGATATTTCTTTTGAGGCTTCTGATCACGAAAATGAAACTTACGAAATTGATGAACAATTTGTTAGTAAAGCGTTAAATGGCTTGGTTCAAGATCGTGATTTAAGTCGCTATATTCTTTAATGATCACTAAATATTTTAATTAACCTTAGATCAGCAATATGGAAAAACAAAGTGGCTTAACGCTGATAGAGTTGTTAGTTTATATTGCTATTTTAGGCATTATAACGATGATGTCTGTATCTGGATTTCAAGCGTTTATTAATCATAAAAAATCAGATGCATATCTGGAGCAATTAAAGTCATTTATTGGTTTGGCACAAAAAATTGCGATTGATAAGAAACAGACCGTAACAATATGCCCTTCTATTAATCATGATGAATGTGATACTAAAGATTGGAGTCAAGAATTAATCATGTTCATTGACCTGAACTCTAATAAAAAAGTTGAAGGGAATGATGCTTTAATTGAAGTTATGCCAAGCGCAAAGGGTGATGTATTATCATATAGTGGATTTGGTTCACAAACCTATATTCAGTTTGAGCCAAATGGCTTTTTTTCATCAAGTAATGGTACTTTTAGGTATTGTTCAATGGTTGGTGGTGTGCCAGATGTTCAAGGTATATATATCAGTCGGACTGGTAGGATTCGAGATGCGGTGGATGATGATGGAAATTCTACCTTAAATAATGCAAAGATTACATCTTGTCAACAATTGTCTAATTGAGTTTTTAGTGTTATCTAAGTATATTGTAAGACTATTATAACGAAAATGATAAGTTGGGTAATTAGGGGAAGATTATGCAAAAAATGCCAATTACTGTGAATGGCGCCAAAGCATTAAGCGATGAATTAAAAATATTGAAATCAGAAAAAAGACCAGAAGTCATTGCCGCAATTGCAGAAGCGCGAGCTCATGGTGATTTAAAGGAAAATGCTGAATACCATGCAGCAAGAGAGCAACAAGGGTTTATTGAAGGTAGGATTAAAGATATTGAGTCCAAGCTATCAAACGCAACAATCGTTGATATATCAAGAATTACCCCAAGCCCCAAAGTTGTTTTTGCTTCTACAATTACACTTGAAAATATTGAAACTGAGGATGAGGTTAAATATCAGATTGTAGGCGTTGATGAGGCTGATATCAAGAAGGGTAAAATATCCATCTCTTCGCCAATTGCTCGTGCGTTGATTGGTAAAGAAGAGGGAGACGTAGTTACGGTTACCACTCCAAATGGAATTGTTGAATATGAAATCTTAGAAGTGAAGTATATCTAATTTAATTTTACGGTATTTAGTGCGGTATTTTGTATGAGTTAAAGCATATATCCTGTACAAAAATTATGAAACTGATATATAAAAATGCGGAAAGCCATTATTGTTTTTTTAGCTTTAATGTTAATACAAGTTAGTTCTTTTGCTGATATATATAAAGTGCCTACAACCGTTCATATAGACTCTAAATCACAAAAGTTAGCCAAAGATTTTCAGAAAAATGTACATGGATCATCGGTATCTCTTGCGCCAGTATTGGTACAAAAAGAACCAGTTAGTTTATCTCAAGTTGGTATTGTTCATAATATTGTGAATAGTAACTATATGCGGGCAACTAAAACTTTTGATATCGATTTGTTTATATAAATTTTGTTTTATCTATCGTCTTGATGCTGTCGATTCTTCTTGTGTTTATGGCGGCCTGAATGTCAGCGGGCTTTAATTTTTTATCTTGAATAATATCAGTAATATTTAGTTTTTTTAAAGTGGTAAGGCAGAGTCTTAGATAATCTGCTTGTGGGTACGGCTGATTTTCAAGCCCTTTTCTTCCTTGAGCATCAGCTTGGCAAGAAATCAAAAATTTTTCGAATAACTCGGGTTTTCTAAGACCATCAATATTCATTATTAGTTTTAAAATAGTCGAAGCTTTTAATTCAAAAGCTTTATGACAATGTAAGTGAAATTCAGAAATTTTTATGGCGATTTCTTTGTATTTATTAGGAATTCTAAGTCGTTTGCACATATTTGCAATTATAGGAACGCCTGCTTTCTCATGACCTCTATGGCTAGGCAGAATTTCTTTTGGAGTAACCCCCTTGCCTAGGTCATGTGTTAATACTGAAAATCTTATTTCAGTATTCTGGGTTAAAGCGCTTGCTCTTTTTAAAGCCATTATTGTATGAATGCCAGTATCAATTTCGGGATGATGTTTTTCTGGTTGTGGTATACCAAATAATCGCTCTAATTCAGGGAATATATACTCTAGTGCTTTGGTTTTTCTAAGCACTTCAAAGAAAATGTGAGGCGACTCTTCACCAAGTGCTTTTTCTGTTTCTTGCCACACACGTTCAGGCGTTAACGAAGTTAATTCACCGCTTAGGCTAATTTCTTGCATAAGAGCGATTGTTTCAGATGCTATGGTAAATCCGATGTCGTGATATCTTGCGGCAAATCTTGCTACTCTCAATACTCTTAGAGGATCTTCTTTAAAAGCAAGAGATGTATGGCGTAATATTTTTTCTTTTATATCATGTATTCCATTAAATGGGTCGATATAATTGCCTTGATTATCTTTAGCAATCGCATTTATTGTTAGGTCTCGACGTTCCAAATCTTGTTGTAACGAAATATTTGAATCAAAGTTGCAAGAAAACCCTTGGTAACCTGTTCCTATTTTTTTTTCCGTTCTTGCTAGTGCGTACTCTTGTTTTGTTTTTGTATCTATAAAACAAGGGAAGCCTGAGCCAACTTGTATTAATCCAGCTTTAAGTAAAATATCAGGATTGGCGCCTGTAACAACATAATCTATATCTTTCGGCTTCTGCTGGATAATTTCATCTCGAACACATCCACCTACTTGATAGATTTCAATTTCAGGGTTGATATTTTTTAACTTTTTATAAATTTCATTCATTGTTTGGTTTGTTTGAGTTCCCATTTTGGCTTGTGACTGGAATATTACTGCTTTGTGATTTTTCCATCAGTTCCGATTGCTGTGCAAATGGATTGGGCTTTTTTTCTTCTTCTCGATAAAAGAAATAAGCAATGATACATATAATAATTACAACAATGTAGAAATATGCGCGTGTTTTCATGTTGGATAAATATAGGGTTTAATATATTAAGTATAGAGCGTTGGTAATTAAATGCTTAATTCAGCAGATAATTTATCATCTTCTGAGTTTGAAAGCTGGATAATTTTAGCCTGTGCAATCGTATTATTATGAATAGTGACAACTTCTATAATGTAACCTTCATGTTGAAAACAACAAGGCCCATCAGGAATAGCTTGTAATGTTTCAATAATTAAACCAGAAATTGTTTTTGGTCCATTAGTTGGCAAGTTTAAATGTAGATGTCTGTTAATTTCTCGAATAGTTACTTGACCCAGTGTTATAAAGTTACCAGGTGAAATTTTTTTCATATTCTGTGATGTATTGTAGGTATCAGAAAACTCCCCAACAATTTCTTCCAGTATATCTTCTACAGTTAATACACCTTCGATTGATCCATATTCATCAACGACTAGGGCGAGTCTATTTGTAGAATTTTGGAAGTTGATAAGTTGAGTTTGAAGGCTAACACTATCGGGAATAAAATAGGGTTCCTCGATCAATGATTTTAGTGATGCTTTTGTTACAGACTTATTTTCATAAAAGTATTTATAGGCATTTTTAATAGGAAGCGTGCCTATAATTGTGTCGAAATCTTCATCAAACACAATAATTGAAGAATGGTTTGCTGAGAATGTTTTTTGGATTATATCTGAAAGGTCATCGGAGATATTGATGCACTCTATAAGGTGTCTTGGCGTCATGACATCTGATATCGAGATTTTCTCAAGCTCTAAAACACCCATTAGCATGTTTTTATGCTTACTTGTTAGTTTTGGTGATGAGTGATCAACGACTGAATATAGCTCTTCAATGTTCATCGGCTCGACGGTCATTCCAGCGGCGTGGGGTATGCGGAATAATTTTAAAAAAATATTTACAATTACGTTAACTGCCCACACTACTGGATAAAGCAACCATAAAATAACTTGTAAGGGGAATGATGCCTTAAAGGCCAATGGTTCGGGCTTTACTGCTGCAATTCTTTTAGGGATGATTTCAGAAAAAATGAGTACAATAAAGGTTAAAGAAATTGTTGCAATTGCAATCCCCACCGCACCGAACAATGTACCAGCTATAAGCGTTGCCAGGGCAGAAGCTAAAATGTTAGCAAAAGTATTCCCTATAAGTATTACACCCAAAAGTTTGTCTGGGCGTTTAAGAAATTTTTGAATTCTTTTAGCTATGATGTGATCACTTTTTGCCAAGTGTCGAATGCGATATCTATTTAGAGACATCATGGCTGTTTCAGATCCAGAAAAAAAACCTGATATTAGAATTAAGGCAATTAGGCAGATTACTGCAATAACGATATCCATTTATATGCTACTCACTCAGCGTCATTACAGTATCATCTATTAAAAAAAAGCTGTTAGGGTTGGAATAAGTCATTGTGATATGACTAGTGAATATAGTGTAAGTAATTTTCATTTATATACGTTGGTAAATAATTAAAAGGATCTTTTTCATTTGCTTCATTGTCTGAGATTCTTTCATTTTCCTGGAAATTCAAACGAGTCATGTGATATATCCAAGATATTATCTCAATATCAAGCCCATCCTTGCCAATTATGCTAACCTGATCAAGAATAAACTCCAGTTGCTCATTTGTGAGAGCATTTTTTTGATATTTTTTCTTTAAATAACCAATTGCCTCTGGTGAGAGGTATTTGTGTTCTTCTGGGCTCAGGATTCTAACACTATTTATTCTTGGTAGTTTAACGAATTCTTGGTCGGTGTTCCCTAATGCAAATGCCTCTAGCCATGAAACAGCCAGGCTTATTTCGTTTGCACTAAAGCCAGATTCCAATAAAATCTCTTGGATGGCATCAGATGAAGTAATTAAACACTCAGTTTGTTCGTTTTGTGAGAAGTCATTAAACATACCAATTAAGGCATCAATTATATCGGGGTTCATGTGTGACAAGCTAATCCTTATTGTTAAAGTTTCCTGTATCCACCTGGAATGCTTTCAATGATAGAAGCCATTTCTAGCTCAAATAAGATCATTGAAACCTCATCGGTTGCTAAACCACTTGTCTCGATTATACTATCCAATGCTGTGATTTCATAGCTGATAAGTGAAAGAATATTAGATTGCATTTCACTCAGTCCAGAAAGGCTTTTCTGAATCAGGTTTGAGTTTTCTTCTGGACTGATGATAGTCTGATCATCTTGAGGTAGTTCAACAATTATATCTTCTGGACAGGTAACCAATTTTGCGCCTTCCTGGATTAGCCAGTGGCAGCCTGCGGATTCTGGGTGATGGATGTTTCCAGGGATTGCAAAGACCTCTCTTGATTGATCAATGGCATGTTTTGCGGTAATTAACGTACCGCTTTTAATTGATGATTCAACAATGAGTGTGCCGAGTGATAAACCACTAATGATACGGTTTCGTTTAGGAAAATTATATTTTGTTGGCGGTGTGTTTAGAGGAAATTCGCTGATAATTGCACCGTTATGTATTATCTTCTCGGCAAGTGATTTATTTTGTGAAGGATAAATTAAATTAATGCCAGTACCCATAACGGCGATTGTTTTCCCGCCAGCTTCAAGTGCCGCCTCATGTGCAATAGAGTCAATACCATAAGCTACCCCGCTGGTTATGCAATATCCTTGTTGGGTTAATGTGATTGAAAAACTTCTGGCATTTTGCTTACCGTACTGTGAGGGTGATCTTGTTCCTACAATCGATATTTGTTTTAGGGATAAAGCGCGCGGGTCTCCTATGAGGTATAACAACAGGGGAGGGTTGGCAATATTTTTTAAGCTTTCTGGGTAAGTATTGTCACAATAAGTAATTATATGGTTTAAAGGAGATGTTTTTAACCAATCAAGTTCTGCTTTAGCTATCGAGTTTAATTTATTTTGAGTATTTTTAAGTTGTGATTTTTGTTCTAAATTAATACTGCTTAAATCGGCATATTTTTCTGGGTGCGCAATAAACTCAATTAAGTCAACATTGTTACTTAATAGGGAAATAATGTTTTGTTTACGAAATTTCGGGATCTTCAATAAAGCAATTAGAGCTTGTAAATTACTATCGTTCATTTGTACTTACATCATAACCTTGAAGTACTGCATTTATATCGTTAATAATGAGTGCAATTGATAGTTTGTTGCTTACTCTGTAAACAACAGCGGTCGCAACAAGGCTGCCTGGAATGTCTATTTCACGACCTGGATTTCTTGGGTCATCGTATTTGCTAGGCTCTTTGTGAACGTATATTATCATACCGTTTTTAACGCCATCACTTGTTCCAATATCAAGCATAATGCTAGAGTATTCGCTCGCAGTATATTGACCATTTAATATATATATCACCTTGCCATTTATTTCTCTGGTAGTTGTAAAAGCAAATTCAGGTATTGGTGCGGTAACTTCATTCATTGGGATTAGGAGACTGCCAGCCATGATTGGTTCAAAGTTTTTAGTGATTTCTAGAATGGCTAATTCACCATTATTTTTTATCCAAACAGCTTCGCCCGTTGGGTTTAAGAGTTTACCTACTATTTGTTTTTTTTCTTCTGAAGCATAAATAGTTTTTTCAATATTACTGATTAAATAGGTACCTTTTGAAAACGAATTTTTGTTTGGTGTGCTGCTAGCTGCATATATCTTGTCAAGATTGGTGACAACACTCTGCCCATCAGTAGAAGAAATAATATATCCAGTTGGGGTTTCACTCTCCATTGGGAAATAGTTTTCTTCAAAAAAATGTTTATATGGGGCTAAATTTACATCATAAGCTTTAATTTCTGGTTCTGCGACTTCAATTGCTTTAATAAGGCTTACATTATTATACAGTTTAGTCTGATTTTGTTTGGTCGTTGAACAACCAGAAATAAATACCAGAGCAACAATGAATAATCCAATAATTACTTTCTTCACCTAGTGTATATCTCATAAATATATTAACTGTCTCTTATACACATCTGACGCTGCCGACGATCTACTCTGTGTAGA
>OLID01000674.1_pt1 | contig 12814 bp, 13 predicted proteins | sample 1609361 | NCBI WGS metagenome assembly OLID01 (sample SAMN05416778, study PRJEB24817) | seawater metagenome | isolation source: Sea water | place: Canada:Atlantic | collected 2013-07
AGATTTCTGCCTGTCTCGTGGGCTCGGAGATGTGTATAAGAGACAGGTAATGAAGTGCAGAGCTGAAGAGGATTGAACAATGTCGATGAATAAAACCATTCTGATCAAACCGATCTTCGCGGACAACCCGATTGCCCTGCAGATCCTGGGTGTGTGTTCGGCGCTGGCGGTGACCACCAGCCTGTCCGTTACCCTGGTGATGTGTGTGGCGCTAACCATGGTGGTGGCGTTTTCCAATTTCTTTATCTCCATGATCCGCAATCACATGCCCAGCAGTATCCGGATTATTGTGCAGATGACCATTATTGCGTCACTGGTGATCATGGTGGACCAGTTCCTCAAGGCCTTTGCCTATGACATCAGCCGGCAACTCAGCGTGTTTGTCGGTCTGATCATTACCAACTGCATTGTCATGGGACGGGCGGAAGCCTTTGCCATGAAGAACCCCCCCATCCCCAGTTTTATTGACGGTATCGGCAACGGCCTGGGTTACAGCGTGGTGCTGATCGTGGTGGGTACGCTGCGTGAACTGTTTGGTTCCGGCACGCTGCTGGGCTACACCATTCTGCCCACGGTCGCCAATGGCGGCTGGTATCAGCCCAACGGTCTGATGCTGCTGGCACCCAGCGCCTTTTTCATTATCGGCTTCTTTATCTGGATTCTGCGTAACAAGTACGAATCGCAGGTAGAGAAAGACGAGTTTGTCATGGCACCTCACACGGCCGAGAAAGGAGCGCACTGATGGAGCATTATCTGAGTCTGTTTGTCACTGCCGTGTTTGTGGAAAACATGGCGCTCATGTTGTTCCTGGGTATGTGTACCTTCCTGGCCGTGTCCAAGAAGGTCGAGACCGCCATCGGCCTGGGTATTGCGGTAGTAGTCGTGCAGACCATTACCGTGCCGGTGAATAACCTGATTTTCCATTACCTGCTCAAGGACGGCGCGCTGGCCTGGGCCGGGTTGCCGGATGTTGACCTCAGCTTCCTGGGTTTCCTGTGCTACATCGGCGTAATTGCGGCGATGGTGCAGATCCTGGAAATGTTTCTGGACAAGTTTGTGCCCGCACTTTACAACGCGCTGGGCGTGTTCCTGCCGCTGATCACCGTGAACTGCGCCATCCTGGGTGCATCACTGTTCATGGTTGAGCGCAGCTACACCTTCCCCGAAAGTGTGGTGTACGGCATTGGTGCCGGCTTTGGCTGGGCACTGGCAATTGTCCTGTTGGCAGGTATTCGCGAAAAAATGAAATACAGCGATGTGCCGGCTGGTCTGCGTGGTCTGGGTATCACCTTTGTGAGTACCGGATTGATGTCGCTTGGCTTCATGTCATTCAGTGGTCTGACGCTGTAAACGGTTTTGTAACCCACGTTGAAGTGAAAAGGTTTCAGAAATAATGGATATCACAACGATTATAGCCGGCGCATTGATGTTTACCGTGGTGGTAATGCTGCTGGTGATGTTGATTCTTGCCGCGCGAGCCAAGCTGGTCAGTTCCGGTGACGTAAAGATCGAGATCAACGGTGACCCGGACAAGTCCATCACTGTGCCGGCGGGCGGCAAGCTGCTCAACACGCTGGCTGATGCCGGCATCTACCTGTCTTCCGCCTGCGGTGGCGGCGGTACCTGTGCGCAGTGCAAATGCCAGGTACTGGATGGCGGCGGCTCCATGTTACCCACTGAAGCGGGCCACTTCACCATGGGTGAGGCCAAGGACCACTGGCGTCTGTCTTGCCAGGTCGCGGTCAAGCAGGACATGAAGATTGAAGTCGATCCCGAATTCTTTGGCGTCAAGCAATGGGAATGCGAGGTCATCTCCAACCACAACGTGGCGACATTCATTAAAGAGCTGGTGCTGAAGATTCCGGAAGGCGAAGTGGTGGATTTCCGCGCCGGTGGTTATGTGCAGCTTGAGATTCCGCCTCACGAAGTCAAGTACAAGGATTTTGACATTGACGAGCGCTTCCGGGATGACTGGGAGAAGTTCGGTCTGTTCAACCTGACCTCCAAGTGCGATGAGACCACCATTCGTGCTTATTCCATGGCCAATTATCCGGAAGAGTACGGCATCATCAAGTTCAATATCCGGGTAGCGACACCGCCGCCACGTACCAATTATCCGCCGGGGATCATGTCGTCCTACATCTTCAATATGAAGCCGGGTGACAAGATCAAGGTATTCGGGCCTTACGGTGAGTTCTTTGCCAAGGAAACCGACAACGAAATGGTCTTCATTGGTGGTGGCGCCGGTATGGCACCCATGCGCTCGCACATCTTCGATCAGCTGTGCCGCCTCAACAGCAAACGCAAGATTTCCTTCTGGTATGGTGCGCGCAGTAAGAAAGAAATGTTCTATGTGGAAGATTTCGACAAGCTTGCCGCAGAACACGACAATTTTGTCTGGCATGTGGCTCTGTCCGAGCCGCAACCGGAAGATAACTGGACTGGTTATACCGGCTTTATTCACAACGTGGTGCACGATCATTATCTGAAAGACCACGAAGCGCCGGAAGACTGCGAGTATTACATGTGCGGCCCGCCCATCATGAACGCATCCTGCATCAAGATGCTGAAAGACCTGGGCGTTGAGGACGAAAACATCGCCCTGGACGAATTCTCCTGATTGGTTGCGTGCCACCCCGGTGGCGCGCCACTCAGGGTTTGTCCAGGATCAGGACCGGGGGAGCAGAGGCACTGTGATGGCAGTCCTGCTCCCTTTTTTGTTCTTGTACTAAGGCTGTTGAAGGGAGAGCCTGCTTGAAATACCTGCGTCGATACAGTTTTACCCTGGCGTTTCTGGCGCTGTTCCTGACCTGGATGTGGCTGCGTCCGGATGAGCCGGGCCAGGTGTACCAGCTTGACGGTCAGACCATGGGTACGCGGTACAGCATTCTTGTAACTGAGTTCCCGGACACGCTTTCCGACAATGAGCTGGCACAGGGCATAGAAGCGCATCTGTTGCGCATTGATCGCGAACTGATGTCGACCTACGCACCGGAATCGGAATTGTCACGCTTCAATCGCGCAGCCGTAGGACAATGGGTAGATGTTTCCCCGGAGCTGGCCGATGTGATGGCACAGGCGCAGGCCATCAGCGAGCTGACCGACGGTTATTTCGACGTTACCGTAGGGCCCCTGGTAGATCGTTGGGGCTTCGGCCCGGTGCGGGACATGGCGGATTCGTCGCGTATCCCGACGGACGCCGAGATCAGGCAATTGCAGGAGCAGGTCGGGTATCATCATCTGGAGGTGAGCCAACAGCCTCCGCGCCTGAGAAAGCTGCACGATGTGCGTGTTGATCTCAGCGCCATAGCCAAGGGCTATGGCGCTGATGTCATTGCCGACTATCTGGATTCAGTGGGGCTGGACAGCTATTTTATCGAGATTGGCGGCGAGTTGCGTCTTCGCGGCCGTAAGCCCGATGGCAGCAGCTGGGTGCCAGCCATCGAGCGACCGACTCAGGGCGCGCCGATAGTGCATGATATAATCGTCGTGGACGGGCAATCCATCGCGGTTGCCGGATCGGGCGATTATCGCAATTATTTCGAGCAGGATGGTGTAAGATTCTCGCATGAGATCGATCCGTTCACGGGCCGCCCGGTGACGCATAACCTGGCCGCCGTGTACGTGATTACCGATACTGCGGCAATGGCCGATGCGCTGGCAACAGCCTTTATGGTGATGGGCGCTGAACGGGCCTACCAGTTGTCACAACAGCTGGATCTGGCTGCCTATTTTATTACCAAGCGCAGCGGTGATGATGGTTTTGACAGCCTTTACACGTCGCATTTTGCGGACTTCCTGTCGGACGAAGACGATTTGCCCGACAACAATCTGGAGAATTGATGATGACAACGTTAATCGCAAGTCTGGTAATCATGCTGATGGTCGTCGCAGGGATGGCTATCGGTGTCATATTTGGCCGCGAGCCTATCAAGGGCTCCTGCGGTGGTCTGAATAATGCCGGCGTTGATGGCAGCTGCGAGCTGTGCGGCGGTAATCCCGCCAAGTGCGAGGAAACATCGAAATAGATCGGCAAGAGGCAGATCAGAAAGGAGCAGCAGCGAGCATGGCAAAGAATTCCTACGATATTATTGTGGTTGGCAGTGGTCCGGCAGGCGAGTCGGCGGCCATCAACGCTGCCAAACACGGCAAACGGGTTGCATTGATCTCCGACCGGGACAAGGTGGGCGGCAATTGCACGCACCTGGGCACCATTCCGTCCAAGGCGCTGCGCCACTACGTAAAACAGATCATGCAATTTCGTTCCAATCCGCTGCTGCGCGAATTCGCCACCCTGAACAAACCCTGTTTCCAGGAAATCATGTGCCATGCAGACCGGGTGATTGATGAGCAGGTTTATCTGCGCAGCAATTACTACGAGAAAAATGATGTTGATGTGATTAAGGGGCACGCTACCTTTCTGGATGGCCATACCATCAAGTTGGGAACCAAGGGCCCGAGCCTGAAAGCCGACTACTTCATTATCGCCACTGGTTCACGACCTTACCGTCCGGAGAGTGTCGATTTTGCTCATCCCCGGCTGTTTGACAGCGACAAGATTCTGACCCTCGATCATTCCCCGAAGAAGGTGACTGTGATTGGTGCGGGCGTTATAGGCTGCGAATACGCGTCGATTTTTGGTGGCCTGGGCTGCAAGGTTGAGCTGATCAACCCGGCGGATTCCCTGTTGTCCTTCCTTGACTGGGAAATTTCCGATGCGCTGAGCTACCACCTGCGCGATATCGGTGTGCGCAGTCGTCACAACGAAGAATATGCTTCCATTGAATACAATGACAAGTACGTCGTGACGCATCTGGCCTCGGGCAAAAAAATCAAGAGCGATATCATTCTGTGGGCCAACGGGCGTACTGGCAACTCCGATGGCATGGGGCTGGAGAAACTGGGCATCGAGATCAATGCCCGGGGCCACGTGCAGGTCAATGAACGCTACCAGACGGCGCAGGAAAACATTTACGCCGCTGGCGATGTCATCGGCTGGCCATCACTGGCCAGTGCTGCCTATGATCAGGGCCGTGCAGCCTGCAATGCGATTGTGGATATCGACGAGTTTGTTGCCATTGATCGGGTAGCCTCCGGCATATACACCATTCCCGAGATCAGTACGCTGGGCAAGACCGAACAGGAACTGACCGCTGACCAGGTCCCTTACGAAGTGGGCAAGGCCTTTTTTCACAACACGGCCCGTGGCCAGATCACCGGTGAACAGGTGGGCATGCTCAAGCTGATTTTCCATTTCGAGACGCTGGAGATCCTGGGCATTCACTGCTTTGGTGACCAGGCCTCGGAGATTGTGCATATTGGCCAGGCCATCATGGAGCAGCAGGGCGCCGCCAATACCATGAAGTATTTCCTCAACACCACCTTCAACTACCCGACCATGGCCGAAGCCTATCGCATTGCTGCGCTGGACGGTCTCAACCGGGTGTTCTGACCACAAGACAGGCAGCGGGAGAAAGGACATGCCCACGCAAACCGTCAGCGTGCTGGGAGGCGGCAGTTTTGGCACAGTGATCGCCAATATTGTGGCCGGTAATGGCTATCAGGTTAACTTCTGGATGCGCAACCGCGACCTCGTTGATGAGGTCAATCGCACTCACGAGAACCCGCATTACCTGCCCGGTTACAAACTGGATGATAATGTACGTGCCACCGCAGATATCGAGCAGGCGGTGAGCGGCAGCCGCCTGGTGTTTGTGGCTGTTCCCAGCGCCTACTTTCGCACAGTGGTGAAAAAGATGTTGCCGGCGTTGACCGCAGATACCATTCTGGTCAGCTGCACCAAAGGCATTGAGGCTGGCACCTTTTTGCTGATGAGCCAGGTCATGCGCGAAGAGGCCCCGGAGGCGCACATCGGTGTGCTGAGCGGGCCCAACCTGGCCGGCGAAATCGCCAAGCGCAACCTGGCCGGTACGGTGATCGCCAGCGCCGATGACATGGTCCGTGATCGTGTTCGCGACGTACTCAAGTCAGAGTACTTTCGGGTGTATACCAATGATGACATGTTTGGCGTGGAGTTGGGCGGCTCGTTAAAGAACATCTACGCCATCATCGCTGGCCTCGCCTCGGCCATGGGCATGGGACAGAATACCAATGGCATGCTGATTACCCGCAGCCTGACAGAAATGGCCCGCTTCGGTCGTGCGCTGGGTGCCGACCCAATGACTTTTCTGGGACTGGCAGGGGTGGGTGATCTGATCGTGACCTGTTCATCTTCGCTGAGCCGCAATTTTCGTGTAGGCTTTGCCCTGGGGCAGGGCAAGTCACTGCAGGATGCGGTGGCCGAAATCGGCCAGGTCGCCGAAGGCGTCAACACCCTCAAGCAGGTCAAGGAAAAAGCCGATGAGCTTGGCATCTACATGCCACTGGCATCAGGCCTGTATCAGATTGTTTACGAAGGAAAACCGGTTAGCCAGGTCATTTCTGCCCTGATGTCGGGCGAAGGCGCGCTGGATGTAGAGTACGAGGCACACCGAAGTAAAACGTTGACGTGACCAGCGCTGTATTTCCATGACTGAATCCCATGGCTGGGCGCCCGATCGAGTCTGCGATAAAAATCATGACAGGAGCCTGGAATATGTCTGACGAATTTGTGGAAAACCTGAAAAAGCCTTCCGCCTGGTTACGCGTACTGTTTATGGCCGGTTTTGTGCTGGCCCTGTATGTTGCCGGTGTCATCCTGCTGGTGCTGATGCTGGCGCAGATCCTGTTCAGCCTGACCACCGGTGAAGACAATGCCAATCTGCGGCGGCTGGGCAGCAGTCTGACGCTGTATGTAGCGCAGATTCTCAACTACCTGACCTACAACAGCGAAGAGAAACCGTTCCCGTTTGCGCCCTTTCCATTGACGACTGACGATGAAGTCGAGGATGTCACCGTGGCCGACAGTGGGGCGGCTACGATGGGTAAGACGGCTACGACGGCTACTGCGACTGCAGCCCCGACAGCCGGTAGCGAGACAGCTGCCGAATCGGCGGCTCAGGTGATGGCAGAATCTGCCGCCCGACGCGCCACCAAAGCCACCAGCCGGACACCCAAAGCCGGTACTGCCAAAGCCAGCACTGCCAAAAGTACTGCCAAAGCCAGCACTGCCAAAAACACTGACAAAAAGCCGGCCACTGGCAAGACATCCGCAAAAAAAGCCCCAGGCAAGGCTGCAGCAGCGAAAAAACCTGCCGCCAGCAGCAAGCCGGCCGCAGATACCAGCCCTGACATGGGTGTCACCGATGTTGTCGACAGGCAGGCCAGGGATGTTTGATCGACGTTTGCGCTGTCTGGCGCTGGTGCTGTTCACAACCCTGATGTCCGGCCTGGCATCGACCCGGCTGCACGCCGACGTTGCCGGTTCATCTGACTATGCCAGTTTTCAGCGCTTTCCCGGCGCCACCATCGTGGACTACCGACAGGAACCGTCAACCGTCTACAACCTGCCGCTGGGGCGCATGCAGCGCGCCGCCGGTACCGTGGCGCCGAGCCGGGCCGAGCGTTTTCAGGGGCACTTGCGACGTATAACCTATGAGATTCCCGATGGCTTTCCGGCGAGTGAGGTTTTTGAATTTTACCGCGAGCAGCTGCTGAGTCAGGGCCAGCAGGCGCTGTTCACGTGTCAGGGGCGGGGCTGTGGCAGCAGTAATTTCTGGGCCAACGATGTCTTTGGCAATCGCATTCTGTACGGGCCGGAAACCAACCAGTATTACCTGGCCAGCACCTACCAGGGCGTCAGTGACGAGTCACCGGTTGCCGGTTACGCAGCCCTGTATGTGGTTACCCGGGCTAACCGGCGCATGTATGCGCATATCGACTTTCTGGAATTGCCGGCGCCGTTGGCTGCCGAGCAGCGCGAAGGCCTTAATACCACGCCTCAGGCGCTTGAGCAGCGTTTGATGCGCGAGCGCAACGTGGTGATTACTGACCTGATGTTTGACGAAAACGATGAGTTGGTCAATGACCAGGGGATAGAGCTGATTGTTGATGTGATGAGACGCAATGCCCTGCTTGAGGTGTATGTCGTCGGGCACCTGCAGGACAGCGGTTCGCTGGCCGAGCTGCAGGCGCGCTCCGAACAGCGCGCCCGGTTGGTCATGGAGCGGGTGGCGGCTGCCGGCATAGACGCTGATCGCATGCAGGCCCACGGGCTGGGACCGCTGGCACCGACCTGCCGGCCTGGCCCCTGCGGCCAGCGTATCGAGCTGGTCCTGCAGCCCTGATGCGCTGCTAGCGGTTGATCAGGGACAGAAATTCGTTACGGGTGTTCTGACTGCTGCGGAATGCGCCCAGCATGCATGAAGTGGTCATCACCGAGTTCTGTTTCTCCACTCCCCGCATCATCATGCACATGTGCTGCGCTTCGATGATCACCGCCGCGCCGGCCGCTCCGGTCTTGTTGATGATGACCTCGGCGATTTCCTTGGTCAGGTTTTCCTGAATCTGCAGGCGCCGGGCAAAGACATCAACAATGCGCGCGATCTTGGACAGGCCGATGACCTTGCCCTTGGGCAGGTAGGCAACATGGCATTTGCCAATAAAAGGCAACATGTGATGTTCACACATGGAATATAATTCGATGTTTTTGACGATCACCATCTCCTCAGAGTCAGACGGGAACATGGCATTGTTGATCACATCGTCGATATTCTGCTGGTAACCCCGGGTTAGAAACTGGATGGCCTTGGCGGCACGCAATGGCGTGTCACGCAAACCGGGGCGCGAAAGGTCTTCGCCAATGGCGCTGATAATTTCACTGTAGGCAGTTTCAATGGTCATGACAGAGGGATGATCCTGTGTGGTTGGCAGTAGGCCGTCAAAAAAGGAGACATACCCTACGATATCGCCGCCCGAGCGTAAAGTGATTTTTGGCGTTGCCCGCGTATGGCGCGCAGTGGAGCAGGAAAACAAGCATGAATGTCCAAGTGTGTGTAGAGCGCAGCTGCACTATTTTCAGTGACGCCGAGTTGTATTATGGTCACGGCACCGACAACGCCTGGGATGAAGCCGTGTATCTGGTGTTTACCGTGCTGGGCCTGCCCTTTGGTGACGATGCCGACAGCCGGCAAATGATCGAGCAGCGCCAGGTCAGTGATGAGGAGTGGCAGCGCATCAAAGCACTGGCCTGCCGGCGCCGTGATGAGCGCACGCCCATGGCCTACCTGCTGGGCGAAGCCTGGTTCGCCGGGCTGCCATTTCATGTTGATGAACGCGTGCTGGTGCCGCGCTCGCCCATCGCGGAGTTGATCCTGCAACAGTATCAGCCTCTGCTCAGTGAGCCGCCTGCTCGTGTACTGGACCTGTGCACCGGCAGTGGCTGTATCGGCATTGCAACCGCGCTGGCGTTTCCGCAGGCGCAGGTTGATCTGGCGGATATCTCCGGCGATGCGCTGGCCGTGGCGCTGCAGAACATCATCCGGCACGGCCTGCAGGACCGGGTCAACACGCTGTGTTCGGATCTGTTTGCCGGGGTCCAGGGTCCGTATGATCTGATCGTCTCCAATCCGCCTTATGTCTCGGCGGAAGAAGTAGCAGACCTGCCACCGGAGTATCAGCGTGAACCGTCGCTGGGGCTGCTGTCTGATGAAGACGGCCTGGCAATCCCGCTGCAGATTCTCAGGCAGGCGGCCAGGCACCTGAGCCCGGGCGGCGTCCTGGTGCTGGAGCTGGGGTACACCTGGACCCTGCTCGATCAGCGTTATCCGCAGTTCCCGGTGACCTGGCTGGACTTTGACAGCGGGGGCGAGGGAGTTCTTGCCATCACCCGTGATGCGCTGATTCGTGCCGATGGCTGATTTCGTGTATAATTTGCGCCTTTTCGACATCCGGGAAGCCCCCAACCATGTCCGGTAATAGCATAGGCAAGTTGTTTACTGTCACCAGTTTCGGCGAAAGTCACGGGTTGGCGCTGGGCTGTATTGTTGATGGATGTCCACCCGGACTGGCGCTGTCAGAGGAAGATCTGCAGCGTGACCTGGATCGGCGCAAGCCGGGGCAGTCGCGTTTTACCACACAGCGCAAAGAAGCGGATGCGGTGAAAATCCTGTCCGGAGTATTCGAAGGTAAAACGACAGGTACGCCCATCGGTCTGCTGATCGAGAACACTGACCAGAAGTCAAAAGACTATAGTAATATCAAAGATATATTCAGGCCGGCTCATGCCGATTATACTTATCAGCAAAAGTATGGTTTGCGTGATTACCGCGGAGGCGGCCGCTCGTCGGCACGCGAAACGGCGATGCGGGTGGCCGCTGGCGCCATCGCCAAAAAATACCTGGCGCAGCAGTATGGCGTGCAGGTGCGTGCCTATCTCAGTCAGCTGGGTCCGATCAGGGCCGAGCAGTTCGACTGGGATCAGGTCGAACAGAATGCGTTTTTCTGTCCCGATGCCGGCAAGGTGGCGGAGATGGAGAGCTACATGGCAGCGCTGAACAAGGAAGGCAATTCCATCGGGGCAAAGATATCGGTGGTCGCCTGCGGTGTGCCTGTGGGATTGGGTGAGCCGGTGTTTGACCGGCTTGATGCCGATATCGCCCATGCGCTGATGAGCATCAATGCCGTCAAGGGCGTGGAAATCGGCGCCGGTTTTGAATCGGTCAGCCAGAAGGGCACCGAGCACCGTGACGAGATGACGCCGCAGGGCTTCCTGTCCAACAACGCCGGTGGCGTACTGGGCGGCATTTCCAGCGGCCAGGACATCATTGCCCATATCGCCCTGAAGCCAACCTCGAGCCTGAGGTTGCCGGGCCGCTCGATCGATGTGGCCGGCAACCCGGTCGAGGTGGTGACTACCGGGCGTCACGACCCCTGTGTCGGGATCCGCGCCGTGCCCATCGCTGAAGCGATGCTGGCCATTGTGCTGATGGATCATCTGCTACGGCACCGGGCACAGAATTTTGATGTACGCAGTGAAACGCCAAAAATATAAAAGTATCATTAAGATAGCTGATTTATTTAAGTTTTATTATTGATTTTGACAGACTAAATCGGGAATTATTCATGGCTGGAAAAACCTTGTACGACAAACTCTGGGATTCGCATCTGGTCAAACAGCGTGATGACGGCACGGCGTTGATTTACATCGACCGCCAGCTGATCCACGAAGTGACCTCGCCGCAGGCTTTTGAAGGCCTGCGCCTGACCAGTCGCAAGCCATGGCGTGCCGATGCCAACCTCGCCACGCCGGATCACAACATACCCACGACCAAGAGCGAACGCAGCCGTGGTCTGGAAGGTATTCTGGATCCGGTGTCGCGTATCCAGGTGCGGACCCTCGACGACAACTGCCGTGAGTTTGGCATTCTTGAACTGGACATGAACGACGAACGTCAGGGCATTGTGCATGTCGTCGGGCCAGAGCAGGGCGCAACCCTGCCAGGCATGACCATTGTCTGTGGTGATTCGCATACCTCCACGCATGGCGCGCTGGGTGCACTGGCGCACGGCATAGGCACCTCCGAAGTCGAACACGTGATGGCGACCCAGTGTCTGATTCAGCGCAAGATGAAGAACATGCTGATCCGCGTTGACGGCCAGTTGAACCCGGGCGTGACTGCCAAGGACATCGTGCTGGCCATCATTGGTGAAATCGGCACTGCCGGCGGCACCGGCTACACCATCGAATTTGGTGGCGAGGCAATTCGTTCTTTGAGCCTGGAAGGGCGCATGACCGTCTGCAACATGGCCATTGAAGCGGGTGCCCGCGCAGGCCTGATTGCTGTGGACCAGACCACGGTGGATTACATCCGTGGCCGGCCGTTTGCGCCCAAGGGCGAGATGTTCGACAGGGCCGCCGAAGCCTGGCTGCAGCTGGTCAGTGACGACGATGCGCATTTTGACCGTGTTGTGGTGATGGACGCGGCTGACATCATACCGCAGGTCACCTGGGGCACCTCGCCCGAGATGGTGGCGCCGGTTACCGGCTTCGTGCCCGATCCGGACCAGGAACAGGACAGCGGTCGGGCCGAGAGCATCCGCCAGGCCCTCAAGTACATGGGCCTGAAGCCGGGCACGGCCATCCGTGATATCAAACTGGACGTGGTGTTTATTGGCTCCTGCACCAATTCACGCATTGAAGATCTGCGTGCGGCAGCGGCGGTGGTCAAGGGCCGCAAGGTCGCCAGCACCATCGAGCTGGCGCTGGTGGTACCGGGCTCCGGGCTGGTGAAAAAGCAGGCCGAGGCCGAAGGTCTGGACAAGATCTTTGTCGAAGCAGGTCTGGAATGGCGCGAACCGGGCTGCTCCATGTGCCTGGCCATGAACGCCGACCAGCTGCCGGCTGGCAAGCACTGCGCGTCGACGTCCAACCGTAACTTCGAAGGGCGTCAGGGATTCGGTGGCCGTACCCACCTGGTCAGCCCGGCGATGGCGGCAGCGGCAGCCATCCACGGCCATTTTGTGGATGTGCGCGATATCCTGCTGGAGACCGATCGCGCGCACTGAGCGCAATTGAAACTGACATCCTGAATTTGAGACCCAGAACCTGAGACGAAAGCCATGAAAAAATTTAACGTACACACCGGCATCGCCCTGCCGCTGGACCGTGCCAATGTGGATACCGATTTCATCATTCCCAAGCAGTTCCTGAAATCCATCAAGCGTAGCGGGTTCGGTGTCAATCTGTTCGACGAACACCGTTACCTGGACAAAGGCGAACCGGATGCCGACAACAGCCAGCGGCCGGTGAATCCCGACTTTGTGCTCAACCAGCCACGTTATCAGGGCGCCAGCATACTGCTGGCACGCGAGAACTTTGGCTGTGGTTCCAGCCGTGAACACGCGCCCTGGGCGTTGGATGATTACTGTCTCTTAT